>Ga0105047_10010906_pt1 | contig 14800 bp, 8 predicted proteins | sample MAT04_FD_78384 | JGI IMG/M metagenome (GOLD analysis project Ga0105047, IMG submission 78384) | Freshwater microbial communities from Lake Fryxell liftoff mats and glacier meltwater in Antarctica - MAT-04 (megahit assembly) | ecosystem: Environmental > Aquatic > Freshwater > Ice > Liftoff... | reverse complement strand
GACCGTTTTCCCGCAATCTCATTAGGTTTTGAGGTTGCCAAGGTCGGCGGAACGGCTGGCGCGGTCGTCAATGCGGCGAATGAAGAAGCGGTCGGACTGTTCTTGGACGGACGAATTCGTTTTACTGACATAGTTCCAGCGTGCCAAAACGCGCTGGAACATCACAATCATGAACACACAGCGTCCATCGAGCGGCTGTTAGAGCTGGATCGGTGGGCGCGAGCGGAGGTACGGCGGTGGCAGGCTCGATCGATTTCTTCAACTTAGCGATAAGTGCGGTAGACGGCGTTTTTGCACAAACGACCGCACCATCTTTTTTAACTACTTTTGTGACACAACTTTGGTTGTGGACACGGGTCGCGTTTGGGATCGGCTTCGTGATCTTTGTTCACGAGCTGGGGCATTTCTTGGCTGCCAAGTGGTGCGGCGTTAAGGTCGAAAAGTTTTATGTCGGGTTTGATGTGCCGATCAAAATTGGGCCGATTCAGTTTCCACGAACCCTCGGTCGCTTCCGCTACGGCGAGACCGAGTACGGTATCGGAACGATCCCTTTAGGCGGCTACGTCAAGATGCTTGGGCAAGACGACGATCCGCGGAAAGCGGAAGCCGAAGCCAAACGCATCAAGCGACCGGCGGACAGCGAAGATCCTGAAGATGAAGCAGACCATGTCACTTTGGACCCGCGCTCATTTCCAGCCAAACCAGTTTGGCAACGGATGATCATCATCAGCGCTGGCGTCGTGATGAATCTTATCACCGGCGTGATGTTCGCGATGATTGCATTTTCCCAAGGCGTGCCTTACACACCTGCGGTTGTCGGTGACGTGACCCCTGGCGGTCCTGCCTATCAAGCCGGTATTGAACCCGGTGGCAAGGTTGTCAGCGTCGGCGGAATGCCACGCGATGAAAGATTGCATTTCCGAGAAATGAAGTTGGCGATTTTGACGGAAGGCTTGGACGACCCGAATAAAGAAGTTGACATTGCGATCGAGTATCCCAATGGAGAAATCAAGTATCAGTTGGCTTCCGTTGGAATGCCCGATGATCCATCAATGCGGATGATCGGCATCTCTATGCCTGCCTCAACGAAGCTTGATAAGACGTCGTTTGCAATGCCAGGGTCAATCGCATCGACGGTCTTGACGGCTGCCGATGGTGGTGCGCAAGTGATCGCTTTTGCTGGCACACCGCTACCGGGCGACGGCTCCGACGACAGCGTCGAAGGCTCCATCGCGCTGCGAAAGTACCTTCAGGAAAATGTCACCAAGCCCGTCACGCTGACGTTGCGCCGAACCGACGCAAGCGAAGTCGACGTGACGTTCCCCACTCAATCACTAAAGCTTCCAGGCATTCGCTTTGCTGTCGGTCCCGTGAAAGCATTGGTCAAGGACGGTGCGGCCAGCCAAGCCGGGGTCCAAGTCGGTGATGTCTTGGTTGCTGTCGATGGAAACAAAAGCTTCGACGCGTTTTCGTTGCCATCATTGGTCGCTGACGTATCCAAACCCACGACGCTGACGCTTCGTCGAGGTGTTGACAAGGATGCCAAAGATGTTGAGTTGACAATCACACCGTCCAAGGGTGCCAGGTCAACGTCGCCGATCAGCGAGACGGACAATATCATTGCGCTCGATCGCTTTGAATTTGCCTATGAAGCGCTAGCGAAGGTTGCCAGCGTCGATTATTCCGTCGCGGGCAGCGCTGCGAGCGATTCGCCGCTTGTTGCGGGCGACGAATTGCGTAGCTTTGCAGTCCGTTGGCCCGATGGAAAAGTTCCGGCGTCCCTGGCAGGAGAAAATTTTGAAGAGTTACGAAAGAAGCTCGTCGAAGGCTGGGAGTTTAGCACGCAGTATCCGTTAACCGCCTTCGTCCGCGTCATTCAATCGCTGCCTGAAGGCACTGAATTCAAAGTATTGGCAGCTCGCAACGAGAAGATTTTTGAATCGACCAGCAAGGTGACCCTCACCGACATTTCCTGGTCCGAACGAGGCATCGGATTCACAGGCGTCGAGCGGATGCACTATGCGTCTAGTGTTGGCGAAGCGTTTTCTTTGGGCATTCGCGAGAGTAAACGTCGCTTGGGTGATGTATTCACATTCTTGACTCTACTCGTCCAAGGTAAAGTTCAGTCCAAGCAAGTCGGCGGCCCGATCACGATTTTCCGCGCTGCGGGTGCGGAAACGACTCGCGGTATGTCAGCTTTATTGATGTTCTTGACGCTGTTGAGCATGAACTTGGCGATTCTAAACTTCTTGCCGATTCCAGCGCTCGATGGTGGCCACATGGTGTTCCTTGTTGCCGAAGCGGTTTTGGGTCGACCAGTCAATGAGAAACTGCAAATGCAGTTAACGATGGCTGGCGTTTTGGCACTTTTGTCACTGATGGTTTTCGCTGTCTTCAACGACATTCAACAGTTCCGTTGATGTCGTTTTTATTACGGGTACACCACGATCGCACCGGCTACCGCACCGACTTGGTAGAGAGCGCCACGCAGACTCAGTGGAACCGGTGGTATGATCCACGGTGCACAATTGCCTGGGCGATAGTATCCAAGAGCGTATTGGCATTCGCTTGGTCCATGGACGCCCATCTTGTACGGGAGCACCGCAATGTTCGCAAAGAAGTGAGCCGTTGAGACGACCGGCTGGACAAAAGGACCAGCATCATGACCATATCGCTCCAAGTTGACTTCTTCGAAATACAGTGGCTTGTGGCACAAGTTAGACGCTTTCCACGTCACGGTCGTTGCCTGCCAGGATCGCGGCGTGTAGCTCGCTTGTTCGATCAAGCACTCTTGCGGTAGTCCCCAATTCTTCGCGAGGTATTCTAGGTCCGCTTCGCTAACTCGATTCATTGGCAATTGCTCGATCGTCCCGAATTCGGTCTCGATGACCACTTTTTCATAAGCAAGATCTCGCAGTCGTCCACGCCCCAGTTTGCGGCCATCAATGGATTGCCAATCGCGAACCTGCTGACTTTCGTCAAACTTATTCTTCAAATTTTCAAACTTGTCGAGTTCGATGATATCGGGGCGAAACGGTGGCGAGATATCGAGCGAAACATCTTGAATCTTCGTCTTCGAAATGCTTTCACGAAATCGGTCGCAGGAGTAATCGGCGGTTTTCTTCATAGGGTCAGAAGTGCTGCGACGCTCGGTCGCTGAATCATTTGATTTAGGCTTGGGGCGCAGCGGCATATCGAAATCTTCTAGCCGACGTTTGTCTGCCTCGTCCGCAGATCGCTCATCATCCGAGCGAGTTCGATCAAACGGATTGGGAGCCTTCTCCGGTTTTACCTGCGGCTTTTCGCTCGGGGGCGTAAGGCTTTCGCCCGAGTCGTCCATGGTGTCGGTCTCTGCTGGGACCGGAATAACTTGCGGCGTCGGCAACCTGAGCTCGTTGGCAACGTTTGGTTTCGCAGGCACTGGTTTGCCAGGGAGAGGCGCGGCATCCAACGGTTTGGCATCCGCTGCCGAGGCTTCGTCTCCAGAGGGATCGGTGAAAAAATCAGGCAGCGGTTTGGTTGGGTTCGCTGGCGCCGGAGTCGGAATCGGAGCACCAGAGGGAAGACTTAAACCTTGGCTCGACGGAGCAGTGGGCGCTGGCTGCAATCCAGGAGGCACCATTAAGCCGCCTTCGTCACTAGGCGTCGCTGGCGTGATTTGATACTTCGCTTGCAGCACCGGAAGAATCGTTTCGCGACCAACAACGGCTTGTAGTGGGATTGCTTGCGGAGCGATCTCAGTCACTGCCGTGACAAGTGCTTTCTCAGGTTCACCGGCTTGTACTTTACTGGCTTGTACTTCGCTGGCTTGTACTTCACTGGCTAATGGAATCAGCGATTGAGGCGGAGTCGCCACCGGGGTGACCTCGCTGCTGACTCGCCAATGCAGGCCGGAAGCGGCTCCTGCTTTCTGAGATTCCGTTCGCTTATCGCGGATACTGGTCCCCGCAAAGCGAGGCACGGGGCGCATGCCATCTTGCGCATCGGCGGATACTGTTGTCGCTACGCTAAGGCAGCAGGCGGCGAGCATTATGAAGTGTCGCCTTTCGCTTCGCGAACGTAGCGTTCTGTCGTTCTTTCGCGGAGCGAAAGACGACAATAAAAGACCACACGAGGCTAACCAGTGGCTAGCTCGCGTCGCCCGGATGGACATCAGGGCTGTAGTTCGGTGCTTCTTGCGTAATTGCGATATCATGCGGATGGTTCTCCCTCACCGTCGCCGCGCTCACGAGGATAAAGCGAGCGTCTCGCCTTAATTCCTCGATCGTACGTGTTCCTAAATAACCCATCCCGGCTCGCAACCCGCCGACCAATTGGTAGACGTAATCGCTTAACGGGCCTCGGAACGGCACGCGGCCTTCGACACCTTCGGGGACTAATTTTCCCGTCGCCATGCCTTTTTGCCGGTACCTATCACTGCTTCCCTGCACCATTGCGCCCATCGATCCCATGCCTCGGTACGACTTAAACGTTCGCCCTTGGAACAGAATCAACTTGCCGGGGCTTTCGGACAGACCAGCAAACAAGCTGCCGATCATCACTGTACTGGCCCCGATCGCAATCGCTTTCGTTATGTCACCGCTGAAGCGAATGCCGCCATCAGCGATGATTGGTATGTCTCGTTCATTCGCGACCGCCGCCGCTTCGGCGATGGCCGTGATTTGCGGAACACCGATCCCGCTGATCACTCGCGTCGTGCAAATCGACCCTGGACCAATCCCCACCTTGACCGCATCGGCCCCGGCGTTGATCAAATCCAATGCTCCTTCACCCGTCGCAACGTTGCCAGCAACAATATCGATGTCCCAACCTCGTTGTCCCTTCAACTCGCGGACCGTTTCGATCACGTTCTTGCTGTGTCCGTGAGCTGAATCAACCACCAAGACGTCAACGCCCTGGCGAATCAAGCTCTCCGCACGCTCAAAATCGTGGACTCCGATTGCCGCACCGACTCGCAAACGTCCGAGCGAATCTTTGCAAGCTTTCGGGTACCGCTTCATCATGTCGATGTCGCGGATCGTAATCAGTCCCGTCAGTCTTCTATCTTCGTCAATTAATAAAAGTTTCTCGACCCTTTTTGCCGTTAAAATCTTCTCAGCTTGCTCAAGCGTTACATTCCCTACAGCCGTCACCAAGTTCTCACGCGTCATCACCGCGCTGATCGGGAGGTCTGGGTCTTCTAGGAAACGTAGGTCGCGGCGAGTGAGGATACCTGCTAGCGTTCGGTCGGCGTACACGATCGGAATGCCCGACACGTTCGCTTGGTCCATCAACTCCGCAGCGCGACCGACTCGTTCATCAGGCGATAGTGTGACCGGATCGACGATGATCCCGTTGGCAGAGCGTTTGACCTTCATGACTTCTTCGGTCTGCTCGGCGGCAGACATATTCTTGTGAATGATCCCTAGACCGCCTTCCTTCGCCAGTCCGATGGCCATTTCGGCTTCGGTGACCGTATCCATGGGCGAGCTGAGCAATGGGATTTGCAAGCGGATGCGACGCGTCAACCGGCTGCTGACATCGACTTCGCTGGGCACGCATTCGCTGTAGCGAGGTTGCAGCAAGACGTCATCAAACGTGACACCCGACAAAACGATCTTTTGCTCAAGCAAACTGCCACGAGAAAGGCGTACCAAATGGCTGGGGGTTGCCGGAGCATCTGACGAGGGCGAAGCAGACATCGAAAACCTGACCGATTCCTGGGATGGCAATCAAAGTCAGATGATAAGTCCGAGAGACGGCGGGGGTCGAGGGTGGGCAGATGAAAAATCTCGGCTTTACACTGGGCTAGTTCAACTGCACGGCCTTTTCGCACAAAGGCAATTGCTCACGCTTTGCGTTATAAAGGAGGCTAGTCGCCTATCCAACACCGCTATAATTCAAGGCTTGGACGCAATCTCCATAAAAAAGGAACTTGATGGCAGTTCGGTTGCTGATTCTGTTTTTGTTCGTCCCGTTGATCGAGTTGTACTTGTTGCTGAAATTTTCCAGCGTCACAAGTATTCCAACGACCATCGTCGTTGTCGTTTTGACAGGAGTCGGCGGCTCACTGCTGGCCGCAAAACAGGGCGCTGCGGCGATTCGCAACTTCCAGTCGACCGTTGCGCAGGGGCGAATTCCAGGTGCAGAAGTGATCGATGGCATCTTGATCGCGTTTGCGGCAGCACTACTGCTAACCCCCGGTCTGTTGACTGACTCGATGGGGATCTTGCTGCTGATTCCTTGGAGTCGGCGGCTGTTTCGAATCTGGCTGGTCCGACGGTACTCGGGGCGATTCAAAGTCGTTTCATTTTCGCCGAACGCTGACGGGGGCCACGCCGAACGCCAAGAAGACGAGAAAGGAACCGTCGACGCTTCTTTTCGTCCGAGGGGCAAAGAGCCTCCGGAGAATTATTTCCTGCCGCGAGCTTAACGATTGCGTTGATTAGCCACCGTTCCTTTATTTAATCTTTATGCACAGATCTAACCGGATGATTTACAGGTACTTCGCGGCGACTCGCGCGATTAGAATAGCGACTGACCGATTTTGCGTTCTTCCGTTTCGTCTATTGTCAAACCTTTTCAATTCTGTGCCAATGACGCCGAACGTTTTCACCAATTTACTCCGACGTACCCGAGCGCTGACAATTGTCGCGATCGTTATCGCCTTGACACCATCAGTTTACGGGGATGAAGCGTCTCGCGAGGCTGCCTTTCGCGACCAACTATTGCCGCTGCTGCGAACCTATTGCTTCGAATGCCATGGTGCCGAAGTTGGCGAGGGCGACGTGAAGCTAGAAAAGTACGAAACGGTCCAGCAGCTTTCCGGCGACCGCAAGGAATGGTTGCGGGCGCAGAAGCAGGTACAGCTTGGATCGATGCCGCCCGAAGGTGCCTCGCCCATGGATCCGGTAACCCGCGAACGAATGGCAAAGCTGATTGATGAGCTGGCCAGCGCCGTGGACTGTGTTCGCAATCCCAACCCGGGCAAAGTGACCATTCGCAGGCTCAACCGCGAGGAATATCGCAACACCGTTCGCGACTTAACAGGTGTCGATTATGTCCCTGCGAAAAGTTTTCCTGGAGACGACGTGGGATATGGTTTCGACAACATCGGCGACGTTCTGTCATTGCCGCCGTTATTGATGGAAAAGTATCTGGATGCAGCCGAGTGGATTTCAGGCAAGGCAATTTATACGCCGCCGCCGCCCGAGATTTACGAAATCAATAAAACGAGCAAGAACTTCATCGGTGCCGAAAAGTTTTCGTCGCAAGATGGTGCTTTGGTTTTTCCGACCAATGGTACCGTTGGCGTTGCTGTTGAGCTGCCGTTCGGTGGCGAGTTCGTGATGACCGTTGCTGCTTCGGCGTCGCAAGCAGGCGATGAGCCAGCAAAGATGGAAGTCCGTTCCGGCAAATTTCGCCAAGTCATCGATGTGCCTTCCGCGACGCCAGCCGAATTCAAAGTGTCACTTTCGTTAGGACGGGGTAAGCGCGAAATCGAAATTTCGTTTATGAATGACTTCTACGATGAACCGAACAAGCAAGATCGAAACCTGTTCCTGTATCACGTAAACCTCAAGGGGCAAGAACGAAAGGCCAGTTTAAAGTCGTCTGACGAGCTCCCCGAATCGCATCGCGAACTCTTGTTCGTGACTCCCAACGCTAAAGTCACGGTCCAAGACGCATCCACTCAAGTGTTGCAGCGATTGGCGAGCCGCGCCTTTCGGCGCCCCGCATCGGAAGCAGAAGTAAAGCGGCTTGTCGACCTAGCCGGAGCGGTGCGAGCCGACGGTGGCAGTTTCGAAGAGAGCGTCCAAGTCGCGCTTCAAGCAATCTTGGTGTCGCCTCACTTCATCTTCAAAGTTGAACGTCCTGCCGTCGCCGATCCGACTGGGAAGCGACCTGCCGTAACGCAGTATGAGCTTGCAACGCGGATCTCGTACTTTCTCTGGAGCAGCATGCCAGACGATGAATTGCTGCTGATGGCACATCGAGGGCAACTGCGAGATCCGGCGGCACTTCGTGGCAAAGTAGCGCGAATGATGAAGGACGTACGAATGAATCGGTTCGTTGAAAACTTTGCGGGCCAATGGTTGCAACTGCGCAACTTAAAGGACGTTCAACCCGACCCTCGAAAGTTTCGCGAGTTTGACGATGAGATGCGTGAGCTCGTTCGCCGCGAAACGCTAACCTTTTTTGCTGGCGTGATGCGAGGAAATATGCCGGTGACAACATTACTGGACGCCGACTTTACCTACCTGAACGAGAAGCTCGCGCGGTACTACGGCATCCGAGGCGTCACGGGCGAAGAGTTTCGCCCGGTATCTTTGGAAGGCACGGAGCGCGGCGGTTTGCTCACGCACGCCAGTATCTTGACTGTCACCAGTAACCCAACTCGCACAAGCCCCGTCAAACGCGGAAAATGGATTCTTGAAAACCTCCTCAATACGCCGCCGCCTCCGCCGCCGCCAAATATTCCCGAACTCGAAAAAGGCAAGCTGGTTGGGACGCTTCGTCAGCGAATGGAACAGCATCGAAACAATCCGGCCTGCGCGGCTTGTCACAACATGATGGACCCGCTGGGATTCGCGCTTGAGAATTTTGATGCCGTAGGCCAATACCGAGAACGTGACGCCGGGGTCGCAATCGATGCTACCGGTCGTTTGCCTGATGGGACAGAGTTCAAGGGAGTCGCAGGGCTCCGGGATGTACTTTCCACGCAGCGTCGCGAACAATTTGTGCGTTGCCTCGTCGAAAAAATGATGACGTATGCGATTGGGCGTGGGATCGAGTATTACGATAAATGCGCCGTCGACAAAATCTTGTTGGACTCGCAAAAATATGACTACAAGTTTGCTTACATCGTCGCTGGAATCATTGACAGCGATCCATTTCAGAAATTGGGAGACCGAGAATGAATCAGTCTTGTAAATCGTTGTCGCGACGTACGGTACTTCGCGGCCTTGGTACTGCGATCGCATTGCCACTGCTCGATTCGATGGCTCCCAATCGATTGCTGACCGCCAGTGCCTCGGCGGCGTCAACGACGAAAGCGCCGCTTCGAATGGGATACTTCTTTGTACCTAACGGCATGCACATGGCGGACTGGACTCCCGATAAGGAAGGTGCCTCGTTTGACCTCAAACCGACACTTGCACAGCTTGCTGAGCACCGCAAGTCACTCAATATTCTGACGGGCCTGACGCTCGACGGAGCCGCTGACCACGGCGATGGCGGTGGTGACCATGCGCGAGCCGTTGCGTCGTTCTTAACCGGCGCCCATCCGTACAAGACTGACGGTGCCGACATTAAGAACGATATCTCGGTTGATCAACTCGCCGCCCAATATGTTGGCGATGCAACACGCTTCAGTTCGCTGGAACTTGGCCTCGAGTCCAGCGGTCAAGCCGGACGCTGCGACAGCGGTTACAGTTGCATCTATACATCGAACATGTCATGGCGAAACTCCAACAGTCCGATGAGCAAAGAGACTGACCCGATGGCGGTGTTCGACCGGCTTTTCTCGGGCCAAACCGTTAAAGAAACGCGAACTGCAAAATCGGTTCGAGAAAAGTATCGCAAGAGCGTCATCGACTTCGTGCTCAGCGATGCGGAGCGATTGCAGAAAGCGTTGCCAGCGTCCGACAAACGTAAGCTCGATGAATACTTGTATGCTATTCGCGACGTAGAGAAGCGAATCGGCGGCGCGGAAAAACTGAAGTTGAATGAACAAGGCGTGCCGGACTACCCACGTCCGATCGGTGTGCCTAAGGAGATGGCCAAGCATTCCGAATTGATGATGGACATGATCGCGTTGGCATTTCAAACCGATTCAACACGAATTTTGACTTTCATGTTTACCAATGCGGGAAGCAATCGCAGTTACCCCGAAATCGGAATCGACGAAGGCCACCATGAGCTGTCCCATCATGGCAAGAGCGAAGAGAAACAAGCGAAGATCGCGACGATCAATCGCTTCCATGTCGACCGATTCGGCTACTTGTTGGGACGACTGAAATCGATCAGCGAAGGGGATGGCACGCTGCTAGACAATTGCATGTTAATGTATGGCAGCGGCATCAGCGATGGCGACCGCCATAATCACAATGACTTGCCAATCATCCTTGCCGGTGGCGGTGCTGGACGGATCAAGACGGGACGCCACATCCGTTACGCTGACAATACACCGCTTTGCAACTTGTACTTATGGATGCTCAATCAAATGGGTGCCAAGGCTGACAAGTTTGGCGACAGCACAGCGGTGCTCGACAGACTAGGCTCTGTTTGAAAATATACTTCTAACGCCTCGGATAGCGATAACGGCGACCGTGGTCATGTTCGCTTGTTAGAGTCGGCGGTGGTCGTACAAACAACAGCGTTTTTTGGCGAACTCACCAAAGAAATGCTTCCAATCGGACTTTACGACGATTCATCTTCCAGCTTAAATACGACCTCGCTTTTGTGATCGATTTCACCTGGAACACCGCGCGGTCCCAACAATTCAGGTTCTAATTCTACCGAGTCTAGTGACTTTATCGTGAACTTTCCGGCAATCAGAGCCGCAATGATCCATTGTCAAAAGCGTCGATTTGGATTGCCGGAGAACAATTGAATGGGAGAGTTAGCGTGACATAGTCGCTTACTTTTCCTCGATGACTTCGCGTTGGTCCTTGGTGGACAGACTGACCAATAACAATCCGTCCATTTGCTGCGACATGAAATGAACCGATCCGTCGCAGCGCAGCGCGTGTGCACCACCGACGTGGAAAGAATAGATCTCTCCGTCATTGGTGCAATTGATCATGCAGTTACCGTTGATTACGGTGGTGAAGGCAGGAGCGGTTCCTGACGTGGTATTGGGCAAGCCAGCAATGTTGGCTCCGTCAAGACTGAAGCTATCTTGAAGGTCAGCCCAGCCGTAACCCTCTTGAACAAAAGTGGTGCCAGTGTGCGGACCACCGCCTCTGGGGTTCAGTCCTAAACGACCATTGATCCACATTTCGGGACGCGCTGCATCTTCAACGACGCAAATCGTACTGGATAATCCATCGAGAACTTCTGAAAACTTGACGCCTAGCAATGGTTGCCTAGGAAACAAAGCGCCCGGAATCTGTCGCTGACGGATCCCCGGCATATCACTGCCAGCGCAAACCCATGCGGCGCGACGAATGTTATTGATCGCAGGGTAATCAGAGCCGCCGAACACAACCGCTTGGCCGAACCAAATCGTCGGATTTCTCGCTACCATAATCGCTTGCGGGACACCAGCACGATTTTGTGGGGCTGATGGACATAAAAACGTCTGAACGGCGGTCGTCGTCGCTGGGTAGTTTAGCTGGTCGAACCAATTCCTGCTGCGGTTGTATTGCTCGTATAACGCGATTTGCTCGACGTAGGGCAAAATCATCGATTGCCAACCAGCGTGCAATCGGTTCCTGCCAGCCGCGATCTCTGCAGGCGTTGGGTTATACTCAATTCGGCTTGGGGGCAGCACTCGGTAAGTGCTTTCGTAATTGTGCAGCCCTAAACCGATTTGCTTGAGGTTATTCCCGCACTGCATTCGTCGGGCCGCTTCTCGAGCTGCCTGTACCGCAGGCAGCAGTAAACCAACCATAACGCCAATGATCGCGATCACCACCAGCAACTCAACTAACGTAAACCCTCGTCGTTTAAAACCCATTATCTTCTCCTATCTACTGTTTATTGGAATTTCAAGTCGTTGAATCAGAAGCCTACCAATCCCACGGGTTACGTAATCGTGCACCTGCAAAACTAGTGGCGGGAAGGAGTATTGCGAAGAAATGCCTCGAAAAGGATGTGGTTATTGTTAAGATCCTGTTAAGTTCTGCTTTGGCGAGTAATCAAAAGGAAACTCCATGTTTTCTTGGGCCTGAAACTGTTTCGCCCGCTCGAAAAATCTTTCGACTTTGACGGTTATCGCAAAGACTACATGTTAATCATCAAGCAGGATCATCAAAAAACATGTCCTCCTTCACCCCTTGATACAGCTCTTGTCCTAGCTTTGACCGTGCCGGTTTTTACCGTGAGAAGCACCTTTGGGTCCGGCATCCCGAAAGTAGTCGCCGTTAAGTACTTCTCGGACTTTTTGCTTTAGTTGTTGGTCGGCCATAAGTGTAATGTTTAGACATTGTTATCGATCCAATGGCAAATTTTGTCTACCGCATCCAGATAATCTTCCGCATCTTCGACAAGGAGGTTCCGGCGCTGCAATTCTGTTTCGAGGTCTCCTAGATTACTGCAGTTGAATATCTACATGAGCTTGGCCTAAGAAGACATTCGACTGCGATCGCGATGATTTGCGCTGGACGCCGCGATGGTTGGAGCAATTCGAAGTCCGAGCCAGAAAATCGGTTCATCAAACCGAGGCTGCGCTGATATTTTTTTAAGGCATGGCTCCGTGTCCAACGATGAGTCGTGGCTCGTGCTGCGAGAAGTAAATGACCTTGCTTGGTAACCCGACGCGTTAGCGAGGAATTAGACACATTTTCCTCGCTTACGCGTCGGGTTACCAAGTTTTCAAGCAGCATCAATTCGTTCTCGCGGCACTAGAGGTCTCCACGCGTGCGCCACTGTTGCGGAGAAAAAGCGGAGTTGAGCGCTGCAGTGCTGCAACTTGGCAAGGAATATTCTGGACTACGCTGTGCTAAAGGTACGATGGTTCCCGACGAATTCAAACTCGCCGAGAACTCTCTCTTAAAGTTGTTTTTGCAAGCATGAGACCTTGATCGCACGACAGACGCATTCAATCGTTCCGCTTGAAGGGTCCGCTTCTCAGGGCCGGGGAGGGCGCGGCGAATGAGAAACCCTCTCCGGCCCTGAAAGACCTACTCTCCCGCAGGGAGAGTTATTCGACACGTACTGATTGGCCGTTATTTTGCGTACGCTGAAATGGATTTTTTACTATGCTGGCGATTCACAGATTCGTTGTTTCGCCAGTTCGCCGATCGGTAACTTCATGCCCCGGATTTTACTTCAATCAATAACGATTGCCGCTTTCGCGACACTCGTTAGCTTCGTTCCAGTCTTCGCTGATGATTTAGGAGCTAAGGCATTCACACGCTCAGCCGCAGGGACGGAGGCCGTGGCAAGCGAAGTGCTTGCATTGCCAGTGGTGGAAACGCCCATTCGCGTCGACCGGATGCGGCAAATGCAGCAGCAGGCAATGACGGATTTACACGCGGATTGGGGATTTTGGGGATTCGCACCGAATCGTTACAGCACTTGGATGAAACACAGCAATCGCTTGATTCCGGTTTACACGTTCGGCATAACGCTTGATCGCCTTCGACAAGAAGGGAGTGTTTACTCGGATCGGGCGAGACTTGAAAAGCTTTACGGGCGCGTCCCCAAGGGATCGCTTGTCGATGACGCGCCTTACTTTGATCAAACCGACATCTATCGGTTGCAGCAGCAGGCGGTTGTCGACGGTAAGACGCAAGTCATTCTTATTGTCTTCGACGGCATGGATTGGCAATCGACGTACAACGCCGCGCTCTATCGAAACGGAGCCGTCACTTATAAGCAGGGACGCGGTAACGGGCTGGTGTTTCAAGATTATCGTGGTACCGAGACGGACTACGGCGCGATCGTAACATCACCGCGTCTTTCAAGCTGCCGTACCGATGTGGACGCACAGACGGTTTTTGATGGCGACATGAAAGCGACCGGGGGATATGACCCAAGCCGCGGCGGAAATGCTCCAGGTGAACCAACGGATAAACACGAATACTTGATGGGGCTGGATCCAACGAAGCCGCATACCGTCACCGATTCCGCTGCCTCGGCGACGTCGATGACCACCGGCATAAAAACATATAACGATGCGATCAATTTTGACGTTGAAGGCAATCGAGTCGAGACGATTGCGCAGCAGTTACAACGCGATCGAGGGTTTGCGATTGGTGTGGTTACCAGCGTCCCAGTCAGCCATGCGACACCGGCCTGCGCCTATGCAAACAACGTCTCGCGAGACGATTATCAAGATATCACTCGCGACTTGATCGGGTTGCCGTCGGTTTCGCACAAGCACGATCCACTACCGGGTGTCGACGTGTTGATTGGATGCGGTTGGGGCGAAGGCAAGAGGAAAGACGCGAAGCAAGGTGAGAATTTTGTGCCGGGGCGAGAGTATTATGATCCCGATGATTTTCGGCGAGTCTCGCTTGAAAATGGTGGCAAGTATGTCGTCGCGCAGCGAACCAGTGGGCAATCCGGTGTTGATGTCTTGAATCACGCGACACGATCCGCCATTGATGGGAACCATCGCCTGCTGGGAATCTTTGGTACGACTGGCGGGCACCTGCCATTCGCGACCGCAGATGGAAACTTTGATCCGGCGCTGGACGCTCAGGGTGAAACAAAATACACGCCCGAAGACGTCAGCGATAATCCCGTTTTGGCTGATATGGCGACATCCGCGTTGGAAATACTTGAGCGAGACAAAGACGGGTTTTGGTTAATGATTGAAGCGGGCGACGTTGACTGGGCCAATCACGCGAACAATGTCGACTGCTCGATCGGGGCGGTTTTTAGTGGTGACGCTGCGGTAAAGGCCGTGTTTGACTGGGTCGAGGCACATCGGGCCTGGGACAAGACTGCTGTTATCGTGACCTCGGACCATGGGCACTACTTCGTCCTGAAGGATGCGGAAGTAATTGCGACAGCAGGCCAGAAGTAACTTGCAAATTAAGTCAAACGCGTAAGGTTTGCTGGGAAAACGGCTCATGTGCTGGCGGCAGGAGCGTGATCTCGGTACGCTGGTGAATCGCAAGGAAGCCGAAACGCGAAGCCGGCAATT
>Ga0105047_10010904_pt1 | contig 14801 bp, 12 predicted proteins | sample MAT04_FD_78384 | JGI IMG/M metagenome (GOLD analysis project Ga0105047, IMG submission 78384) | Freshwater microbial communities from Lake Fryxell liftoff mats and glacier meltwater in Antarctica - MAT-04 (megahit assembly) | ecosystem: Environmental > Aquatic > Freshwater > Ice > Liftoff... | reverse complement strand
TGATCGCGGGAGCCAAGATGAAATTGAGGGCCACGGCCGATAGGGCGGGGAACATCAATCATTAGACCCCTCGCGGCAGGTTACCTTTATTCTGTTGTCATCGAATTACCTTATCTCAAGTGCAAGGTTGGCTTTATTAGTGTCATTTCCATGGACCGGCCCTGAGGGTCGACAGGAGTTCCAACTCCCCAGCGGGCTTACGCGAACAGACGCCAGTCCTTCGACTCGAACTCGGTCAAGCGTGCTTCCAGGGTCGTTTGAATCTCGGTCAATCGAGCCTGACCGGTGACCTTGGTTCCATCGAGTTCCCGCACATAGAACACGTCCAGCACTTGATCAAGATGGGTCGCAATTTTCGCCAGATCAACCGACAAATTGAGACGATTTATGGCCCGCGAGACGCTATAGAGTAGGCCCGTCCGGTCGTGCGCGAATACCTCGACAATGGTCCGGGATTCCGACGAACTATTATCGATACGCACGCGCGAACGGGTCTCCGATCCGAAAGGGAGTACCTGGCTCGCGCCGAATCGCCGGTTCTTCTTGAATAGATCCTCAATCGTCTGCCGCCCCAGCAGCGCGTCCTGCATGGCTTTGGCCACGGTGTCCCGTCGGTAAGCAGGTGGTTCCCCTTTAAAGTCCCGGTCCCGAACGTGGAAACTGTCGATAATCGCACCGGCCTGCGTGGTGTTAATTTCCGCCGACAGAATCGACAGCCGCAGTGCGGTCAGGACTCCGGCCAGCCGGTGAAAGCAGCCCTTCGTCGCCTCGGGATTGCGGGTAAAAACTCGGTACTCGACCGCATCGGTCTGCGGCTCGTACGTGCTGTCGACAATCACATCGTCGGGGGCCAGCCGGTGAAGAATGCCCAAATCCGCCGCAACTCGATCGGCCTCGGTACAGGTGAAGTAGTACGCCGGGAGCGCTGCGAGTTGAGTTTCAATCCATTCGGGAGGGATCTGGGGAGCGGATGATTGGAGGAGGTCCACCACCGTGCTATTGATTTTCCGCAAGCGAGCGGCCTCATACTCGCCATAGTGACGACCGCTCAGGACCACAAAGCAGCGGTCGTAAAACTCACCCAGCTGAAGAGCCTTCCAGGTACTCCAGGTTCCCGGTCCGACGGCAGTGACATCCGCGACGGTCAGGGCATACAGCATCTGCAATCGCTCGGGGGTCTCGCACAACTGGGCGAACCGGACGATTTCCGCTTCATCGGTGTGATCGCGGCGAAAGGCAATGTCCGCCATCTCCAAATGCCAGCGGATTAGAAATTTTAGAGTATCAATTTGCGACTGCACCAGGTGCAGTCGCTGCCCAACGTCGGCGGCGACGCGGACGCCGACCAGACAGTGATCCTCGACAAACCCCTTGCCGATGTCGTGCAGAATGATGGCCAGATGCAGCAGGTTTTTGTTCTGCATTTCGCGGTAGACCTGCTGCACCAGCGGGCCGCTGTCGGGCGGGAAGTTGGTGGCGATGGCCACCGCACGCAGAGTGTGCTCGTCGACCGTGAAATGGTGGTACGGATTGAATTGCATCAGGCAGCGAATCCGGGTGTACTCCGGCAACACGATGTCGAGAACTTGAGTCTCGACCATGTTTCGCAGGACCTCCGGCAAGGCCTCCCCATACTTCAGGATGTCCATGAAGTATCTGGCTTCGATCGCTGTCATTGAGGTTCGCACGAGCTTGGGAGCTGCCTGATGCAGTCCTTCCTCAAGTCGCTGGCTCGGCTGCAGATTCAGCGAAGCACAGAGTCGATATACCTTCAGCATCGACTCCAGGCTCCGTGTGACCACGGCCAGCCCGCGATGCGAGCAGTCGACGTTCTCCCCCACATGCAGGACACCCTCGGCGCGGTGACCAACCAGATAGTTCTTCACACGAGTCAGCATGGCGTGCGGGCGGCTACGGGCGATAAATCGCCGAGCGATCGAAGCGACCTGCGTGGTGTGACGGAAATACTCCTGCATCAAGCGTTCGACACCGCGCTGACTGGCCGTGTCGTGATAGCCCCACTCCTCCGCGACGCGCAGCTGTTCGCCGCGACTGAATTTCTCCTCGGCCTGGTTGTTGGCGTAATGGAGATTGATGCGGAGCTTTGTCAGGTACTCCCAGGCTTCCTTAAGGACGTGTGCCTCGTCCTTAACGAGCGCTCCATTGAGTCGGAGTGAATCGATATCGGCGACACCATGAGCGGCATACCCCACCCAGCGAATCAAATGCAGATCTCGCAGCCCTCCGGAAGATGTCTTGATATTCGGTTCCAATTCTTGAACGGCGCGGCCATCTTGCCACTCCGATTCACGGCCACGAATGACCTCGCCCATGAATTGGCGTTTTCGTCGCTGGACGACCTGTTTGCGAAACTTTTGCGACAGATTGTCGAACAGCGATTTGGAGCCCCAGAGATAGCGGGCCTCGACGAGAGAGGACGCGAATTTAGGATCTTGCTGTGCGTCCTGGATGCATTGAGCGATGGTTCGGCAGCTCGTTCCCGGTTCGAGCTGGGCATCCCAGCAGGTTCGCGTCATCCGCTCCTGTGTCTCGCGAAACACCGTACTCGCTCCGCTGCCTGCGACGAAGAGCAAATCGAGATCGGAGTACGGACAGAGTTCGCCACGACCGGTGCCGCCGACGGCGACGATCGCCCCGTGCGATTGAACCTGGTGGGCCAAGTCGGCTGGTAACTCCTGCAGCGTGTCCTGCCAGATATCGAGTACCAGCTCGTCGAGCGACCGGCACAGGCTGGTCGCCGTTTGAATCCCGGGAGCGCCAGCGGCAAACTGAACGCGTCCGTGCTCGCGGATGTCGATCAACCGTTGGCGATAGCGGGCGACTGATTCGAGCAGAAAATTCATGAAGGTGCCACGGGGTCTGGGAGCGCTTCCAGGCGACTCGGCACACGGGGGCCGATGCAGGCGAATGCCTCGGAACACAGAGTTCCGAAACGCAAAAATGCCGAAAGCTCGGGCACATCACCCGAGCCTCGGCTCTTTCGTTTTCTGTGCCACTAGATCGCCGTATTGCCCGTCTCACCGGTTCGAATGCGGATGACTTCTTCAATCGGCGTGATGAAGATTTTTCCGTCGCCAACCTTACCGGTCCGCGCAGCTTCGATGATGATCTTGACGGCCTTTTCCACTTCGTCGTCATTGACCACCAGCTCCATCTTGAGCTTGGGCAGGAAATCGACCGTGTACTCGGCACCGCGGTACTGTTCTTTGTGTCCTCGCTGGCGGCCAAAGCCCCTGACTTCCGTCACGGTCATGCCGACAATGTTGGCAGCTGTCAGGGCGTTCTTGACTTCTTCCAACTTGAAGTGCCGGATGACGGCTTCAATCTTCTTCATGGTTCTGTTCCTGTGAGAATCGGTTCCGAAAAACCGTGGGCGCGTGGTTTGAAGGAACGAGTCGAATTAGACCTTACCCGTTCCGCGTGAACAAGAGAGAGGGGGGGGCTGTCGGCTATCAGCGATCAGCGAGGGAAGAGTCACTCGGTTGAGGAACCATGGGTTGCTCTTCCGGACTGACCACTGACCCCTGACCCCTGATCACTTCCCCCACCCGCTAGATCGAACTTTCGTCCGTTTCGCCGGTGCGGATGCGAATGACCTCGGGAACATTGGTGACGAAAATTTTGCCGTCGCCAATCTGTCCTGTGCGGGCAGTGCGAAGAATCGTATCGACGATCTTCGTTTTGTCCACGTCGGCCACGATGACCTCGACCTTCACCTTGGGGAGAAAATCGACCACGTATTCCGCCCCGCGATACTGTTCCTTCTGCCCTTTTTGGCGTCCGAAACCGCGTACCTCAGTCACGGTCATGCCTTGCGCTCCCGCTTGCGTGAGGGCATCCTTGACCTCTTCCAGTTTGAAGTGGCGGATGATCGCCTCAATCTTTTTCATGATGCTGCGTTCCTGATGAGTGGAGAGTTGCCAGTTGAATTCGAGAGGGATGGAGAACGTCCGGCGTGAGCCGGATGGTTGTTCAGACCGCGTTCGCCACAGTCGTTGCTTCACATGTCTGCCGCACGGAGAAGAACCGATCGACTGACGCCGCGCTGGTCGCTGCTCCGCACCCAACTTCCGAAGTCCCGGAAGACTTCGGAAGTGATCGCGACGCACTTAGTAGAAGATGTAGCCTTCTTCGCCGTGCTGTGTGACATCCAGACCCTGCACTTCGTCGTCTTGATTCACACGCAATCCCATCGTGGCGTCGAGGATCTTAAGGATCACAACCGTCCCGACGATGCCGATTCCCAAGGCGGCCAAAACACTGACCGATTGTGGAAACAGCTGGGCCCAATTGCCATCGACACCCCCGAGATCGCGACCTGGATTTGCGACCATCTTCGTCGCGAAAACGCCCGTCAACAGTGCTCCTGTGACGCCGCCGACTCCATGAACACCGAAGGCATCCAGCGAATCGTCGTACTTGAACTTCGACTTCAGTGTCGTACAGGCCCAATAACAAACACAGGTTCCCAGTGCGGCCAAGACCATGGCGTTCACCGCGGTCACCGAACCACTTCCGGGAGTGATCAACACCAAGCCCGCAACGGCACCGGAGCAGGCGCCCAAGACGCTCGGTTTACCTCGCTGAATCCACTCCAAGCCCGCCCACACGAGCAGGCCTGCAGATGCTGCACAGTGCGTCGAGATCATGGCACTGACGGCGAGCGTTCCGGAAGTCAGAGCACTTCCTCCATTGAAGCCGAACCACCCCATCCACAGCATGGCCGCTCCAATGGACGTGTAGGTCAAATTGTGAGGAGGCATTGGCTCCTGGCCGAATCCCAGGCGCTTCCCCACCAGCAGACAGCACACCAGAGCGGAGATTCCGGAGGTAATGTGAACGACTGTTCCACCGGCGAAATCGATCGCCCGAAACTTGCTGGCGTCACCGTCCGAAAATCTTGTGGCCGTGTTCCACTCGCAGAGCCACCCATTGTCTGCCCACACCCAGTGAGCAATCGGACAGTAAACGAACGTGCCCCACAGAATCATGAAGACGCACATCGTGCTGAACTTCATCCGCTCCGCGAACGCACCGCAAATCAGGGCAGGAGTGATCACGAAGAACATTCCCTGGAAGACCATGAACAGGGCCTTGGGGATGCCGTAACCCGTGTGGATCGGCCAAACCCCTGGCTCAGAGGGCAAGACCCCCTTGAGAGCCACGTGCGAAAAGTCCCCAATGAACTGATTGTTGTTCTCAGTCCCAAACGACAGCGAGAAGCCGTAGACCACCCACACCACACTCATCAGCCCCATCAGGAATAGGCACTGCATGAACACACTGAGAATGTTTTTCTTCCGAACCAACCCTCCGTAGAACAGTGCCAAGCCGGGTGCCGTCATCATCAGCACGAGTGCTGAAGATGTGAGCATCCATGCGATATTCCCAGAGTCGAATACCGGTGCTGCAGGTACTGCCGCGGCAGATGCTGCCTCGTCGGCCATGGCGGGAACAGTCCCCAAAACGAGGCTGACCAATGTGGCCAGCCCCCAAGTCTTCATGCGAGCGAGCATTGAAACCTCATGAGTGCTGAGAGGTTACGTCAACAGGTGCATCCCTTTCGAGGAACAGATCTCAACCCCAGCGGTCCCGATCTTTCACATCACCAAAACTCTATTCTTCCCAGCAAAGAATCGAGTCTTCAAGACGTTTGAACAGAATGCAATCGTTGTGCCAGAAAATGAAGCAGGGAGGAGGGAGAGTTGTCAATGATCAGTTGTCAGTATCCAGTCCGGATGAGACGGCCATCGCCACAACGCGTGGATCGTGGTGCAATCAATGCCCCCACCTTTCCTCAAAATTCCATGCAACTCTGCAACTTCTTTCGGGCTGAAAACTGAAGACGGATCACTGAAAACTTTCCGCTCCTTTCCCCCCGCGTCCCCTGCCCGTATGATCACAACCCACGTTCGGAGTGGGCTGAGCGATCGCTGTGCAGGGCAACCTGCATGGAGGAAAGTCCGGGCTCCACAGGACACGGTGGTGGGTAACGCCCACCACTCGCAAGGGTCGGGACAGTGCCACAGAAAACAAACCGCCGATGGCCCTTCGGGGATCAGGTAAGGGTGAAACGGTGCGGTAAGAGCGCACCGCGGTTCTGGTGACAGAACTGGCAGGGCAAACCCCACCGGGAGCAAGACTAAACAGGGCGAAGACCGGGTGGAGAAGAAGAGACAGGAACAAGTGGGATAGTGACAAGGATCAAGTGACATCAGAGACTCCTTGCCAGTTGTCACTTAATCCTTTTTTTCGCTCTTCTCTTCCTCTCCATCCGGTCACGGGGCTGTCCGTTCCGTCTGACGTCCGGGTAAGTCGCACCGAGCGGCGAGGGTAACCTCCCGCCCAGAGAAATGGTCGCTCACGACAGAACCCGGCTTATAGGCCCGCTCCGAATGTGGATTTTTTGTTGTGCCTGAGTTTGGAACCACGAAGAGAGTACATTCGCCAATTCGTGACGGCGCATTGATTATTTTTCAAATTCTCTGCCAACGGTCATTGACGAGCCGTAATGCGCTCTGTGGCGTCTTAAGCTATATATTTCTCACGCTTCGGGCAGGTGAGATGACATTCTCGATGAGGTTTACGGCAGGCACCCTTCTGAGCTTCACCGCTCTGAATCTGGCTCTGCTTCCGCACCAAGCCCCCCCCCACCCCACCCCCGGCAAAGACACAGAATCGCTGAGCAACGGAGAGGGGAGTACACATAGCAGCGATCTAAAGACCAGTTTCGAAGTCATCGAAATCGACCCACCAATAGACTTTCTTGAATCGGAAGTGAAGCCACAGGGGATTACTAAAACAACGCATCGATTCATGGTGAAGAACAAATCACACACGGTGCCGCTGCATGTGAGTGACTACCGCATTTCTTTCGATGTCAATCGGTGAGTTCCATCGGCAATTGACTCTCGTTCCTGCGAGTGGCCAGCACTTGCCATCAGTCATCCACTATGAAGCGACGGCGGTTCCCTAGAGCAGTTCGTTCATTTCGCTCTATTGCGGCTCACACCTTTGGTTTCGGCGTGGGCAGAGGAAACAGTTGTTGCGACAGAGGGTTCGCCCCGTTCAATTGGTCACTGGAAACAGGTCTGGAAGAGTTGGGAGTCGAGTTCATCAACGATTGAAATCGAGGAATTCGGTTTCGCTGCGCTGCGTACAGGAAGTGACGAGTTTGCGTCGAAATCGCAGAGCGATGAACTCATCGAGCGAATTAGACGGCTCGTGGCATCGACAGACGCCCCGACACTTTTTGATTTGGAATCTCCGTCTCAGATCTCATTTCCAGTCGGTACTGAAGGTAAGTCCAAAGGACTTTGGGGCACATGTCACTTGATTCAGTGCTTAGACAAGGTCAGGCTGGATCACACCCCAAGACTTCCTCCTGGCGAGGGAGAGACTTACGATCCAGTCAATTATAAGACTCTGCTTCGCACTGTCACACGAGTCGACGGTAAAGAAGTTGAGTACATTGACCGCAATCGGCGAGTATCGGTTTACGACTCTTACCGTCAAAAGGAGATTGGGACGAACTCCACCTATGTTCTGGCACCGACTCACCTCGACAGGTACACTCAACGGAATACCAGTGTTCTGGCGGAGAATCGAGTTCGCTACTTTGGCGAATCTCCTGATGCGGGAACCATCGAGTTGCATGTCGATGCACAGTCAGGCTTCATTCACCGCCTTCGCTATGCCGCCGGGCCGTTCTTTGAGGAAATTCATCAGTATCTCCCCATATCACAAGAGCACGAGATCCCTGTGGCTCGTTTGATTACAACAGTCAAAGGCCGAAATGATGTCCCTGATCTCATCCTAATGCATGTGCTCACGTCAGTTCGTCTCGGCGGTGAAATACCCGTCGATCGTTTTCTGTTGAGTGTTCCCGAGGGAGTCTTGGTGGTCAAGTTTCCAGAGTTCGGCGCATACATTCCGCCCTCCCAAGGAGGCACTCGCCCTCCGATGGAACGTGTATTATCGACCAAACCGGATGCTCTCGCTTTAATTCAGGAGTCGGGCTTTGGAAAGGGGGCTGATCAGATCCCCATTCAGTCTCCGTCAAAACCGAGCCGATGGTTGTTCATCACAAACATCACGGCACTCCTGTTGTTGCTGGCTTACTTCGGCGTGCGGCGGTACCGCCAGTCGAAGTCGAACCTTCTGAATTGACGACACATTCCCCTGCCCTCACTGTTCCGGAGAACTCTCATGTGTCGAGTTGTCCGTTTCATGTCCCTCTGTGCCACGCTTCTCGTCTGTGAACTCGTGTGGTCTGCTCCATACTGCACTAGTATCTGTCACCCGGGATTCACCTATGATGGTGGATCGCGGAATTGCTTTAATTCGCCTGTTGGCGGCACGATTGGCGTAGCCTCTTGTTTACTTTCGACGTGTTCAGTAAAACTCGAAGCGGTACATGAAGGTTGTAACTCTAATAATCAAGAGCCAACAGCTGTGGAGCGTACTGAGGTCGAGAACATTGTGAGAATTACATGGATGAACGATGCGCCGTGCCAATACAACTTTTTAACGTCAACCTGTTATTGTCCAGCACCGAATATGTTTGAGATTTTTGACTATAGGTCGCGCACTTGCGCAACATCGCCCTGTGACGTGGGAGGGTAGATGAAGAGAGAAAGAACTCGAAGTTCAGATGTGAGAAGGGCCAGCGAGTTTTTCGACTTCGCAGGTCCGCCGACATCGACTCTGTTTCGGTATTCGCCAGTGGAGTGGACTTCCCCGTGCTCGCAAATCATGGGGAAGTCCACCCGTTGCGAGGTTCTGAGCCAGCAATGCATGTCACAGTGATTTGAACTACTTGAGAATCTCCGTCACTAGCCGTCCCGTCTGGCCATCGAGCAGCGTCGCGGGGCCGTTTGGTCTTTGGAAGTAAAGCTGATCCGCCCCAAACCCGAACAGGTGCATCAGCGTCACATGCAGGTCGGTGTGGCTCACCGGATCGAGGACAGCCTTGTGTCCGAACTCATCGGTGGAACCGTGGATGTGGCCGGACTTCATCCCGCCGCCCGCCATCCACCAGCTAAAGCCGTACGTGTTGTGATCGCGCCCGACATTCGCCTCGTTCTGAATCACTGGCAACCGACCCATCTCCCCGCCCCATTGCACGAGCGTGCTGTCGAGTAACCCGCGCTGCTTCAAATCTTGCACTAACCCCGACGACGGTTTGTCGATCTTCTTACAGCTGGCGGGGAGTGCCGTCAGCAGACCGCCGTGGTGGTCCCACTGCTGCGTTTGCGTGAAAATCTGGATGTACCGCACGCCGCGCTCGACCAACCGACGAGCAATCAAGCAGCGCGTCCCGAACTCGCGCGTCGCGTCGTCATTCAAACCATACATCTCTTGCGTCGCAGCTGTCTCTTGCGAGATATCGAGTGCCTCCTTGGCGGACGACTGCATCCGCGCAGCCAGTTCATAACTGGCGATGCGAGCGGAGAGGTCGTTCTCTCCCGGATGCGTGGCGGCATGGTCGCGGTTGATTTCTCGCAGGTAGTCAAGGAAGCGTGCCTGTGGCTCACCCGCCAAGGCCGGCGGCGGATCGAGATTCAGGATCCGCGGCTCTTTCGGGCGGATCACCGTCCCTTGAAAGAGCGACGGCAGCCATCCATTCGCCCACATGTCGGTCCCCAGTACCGGCAGCCCACCGGGATCCGTGAGGACGCAATACGCGGGGAGATTCTGACTCTCGCAACCGAGTCCATACGTCAACCACGACCCCAGCGAGGGACGCCCCACCGTGATCCGCCCTGTGTTCAGCGCGTACAGTGATTGCCCATGGTTGTTGACATCCGTATGCATCGAACGGACCAAGGTCACATCGTCAGCGATGCTCCCCAACCCCGGCAACAGCTCACTCAACTCCATCCCGCACTCGCCGTGCTGGGTGAACTTGAACGGGCTGGCGTAGACCTTGGCACTCGACTCAGCTGCGTTGTCGTACTTGATCTCTCCCGGAAAGTTCTGCATGTGCAGCTTCTGCAGTTCCGGCTTGGGATCGGTCATATCAATATGACTCGGTCCGCCCTGCATGAACAGAGAGATCATCGCGCGGGTTTGCGGCGCATGCGGTGGCTGCTTGGGGAGCAAATCGAACCGGGGCTTCTCCAGCGAAGGCTTGGCCGGAGCAGCGAGCAACCCGTCCTGGCGCAGCAATGCAGCCAGCGCCACGCTGGCGACGATCCCCTGTGCGCCCAGAAAGTGCCGACGTGTGCCGCAGGCGGAAGCAAATGAACGTGACATCATGACTCTCCCGTCAACGCGATTCCGCGACGCGCGAACGCATCAACCCGTTCCAATCTAAGTCAGCCAGCCAGCGGAGTCCACCCCGGAACGAAACAAGGTCAGCCGGGCGTGCTTCTCAAACGTGTGTGCAGATTGTTCGTACCTTCTGTTCAATTCCTCCCCTCAATGTCGAAGAGTTGACCGGGCCCATATGATCACAGTCAGAGTGGAAACAGAAGGCCGCAAAGGCAGCAAAGAAGAGGAAGAAGAAGGGAAAACGAATCTGCACGAATCGACACGAATCACAGGGGAAGACTGGTCGACTTGAAATCAGTGGTGAGTCTTCGGGGTCTCGTTTTTGGTTTCCGGATTCGTGTCGATTCGTGCAGATTCGTTTCCCCTTTTCCGAACCGTTCGCGCCCTGCGACAAGGCACTCCCTTCGGATTACGAGAGCGAGCGAGAGAAAAACTCACTCTCATTCCACAATGAGGCCATCGCGTTTCTGTTTGGTTAGAACCCCAGCTGCTTCAGTCCCCAGTGACCGATCAACCCGGCGATCAAGACCCATCCGAACCCGCGTGGCCAACGGCGGGTGGGGAGCGGGAGCCCGCGCTGTTTGCGGTCTCGCAGGTCGGCAATGGCCCAGGCTCGGTAGGGAAACTGGGCCAGCACAGCTGCGGCCATGCACACGCTCATTCGGTTCAAGCCCCAAGCTGTCGACGCTTGCCCGCGTGCGAGCCAGATAAACCCGCGCGTCAGCCCGCATCCGGGACACTCGATGCCGAACAGGATTTTGCTTCCGCACGATTCGGGCCAGGCCCACTCGGGCCCGAACCGGAACTGCACTCGTTGATCGGGTCGGACTTCCAGCAAGCAGGCCATGACCACGATGAATGTACACAGTCGTAGCATCGACCAGTGGCGCGACTCCAGAGACAGCCACTCGCGCGCATGGTGAGACTTCGCCACTTGATCGAGAGTCTCGGGAAGCCAAGTGTCGCTCATAGTGGCTTCAGAAGGGAGTTACCGCAGACAGGCCTGGGGGCGGACAAGCGACACACATCTCACGCAATCACAAAGGTCTCGCCACATGTTTTGCAGGACACGCTGCGCCCGAGATGCGCGGCGGCGACCTTATACTTGGCCCCACAATGGGTGCAGACCGTCGGGATCTTGTCGGGAGCCGCCGCAGGAGTCGCAGCTTTTGGCCCGGATATTTCCTCTGGCAAGGGCCGAGTCACTGGAATGGCGGTCGGCGGGGGGACGATGCGGGGCTTCGCAACCGGCACTGGCGACGGCTCAACGGCGATAAAAGCGGTATCGCCGTCGTCGGTGTCGTCCCGCTCCTCGACGAACAGACTCACATCATCCAGCGGCAACTCCTCCGCATGCTCTTCGACCCACCGAGCAGCATCGCCGTTGAGCGGGCTCTTCACGTTGTAGCTCTGGAACGCCAGCATCTCGCCGATTCGCATCACGATCGATTGGAGCGACTCCCCCGCGCTCCAGTGATCCCCCACACAGATCGCATGCGGAGCAATGTTCGGGTGGAACACCGGCGAAAGCATCCGGCATTGCGGCGGGGTGCGGGGGTAGTTCCGCGGCAGCACGATCTCGACCATGTGGCTCTTGACCTGTGTCAACTCGCCGCCGACCTGACGCAAGCTGCGAATGCGGTACTCCAATTGATACCGCTCGGGGGGATCGCCGTCGAACTGCAACAGTTTGACGCGGGGGTGCAACCGGACGTAGTCCTGCAACTTGCCAAAGTCAGCGGTCAGACGGCGCAAACGCACGGTACTCATGGAGGCAGCACTCGAGGGGCAGCGGACTGCGACTTCGGGAGTTTGAAGATGGCCGGAGCCAGATCAAGCAGCGTCTGAAACCCGATCGCGAATCCCAGGCCGTCCGCGACCCGCTTGTCCTGGGTCCACGTATTGATGCCGATCAAGTTTCCTTTGTCGTCGTAGAGACCACCGCCACTGTTGCCGGGATTGATGGCAGCGGAGGTTTGAACCACTCTGATCTCGACGGGGCCGTGGTTCTGGCGGCGGATCTGAGACACATCGCCCGCAGTGTGACTCCAGCCGAGTCCATGTGGATTTCCGATGGCGAACACCTTACTGCCGATCACCACACGCGGGTCCGGCACCCAGGTGGCGAGGTCGATTTGGTTGGAATCGATGGCGACCTGCACCAAAGCCAGATCGATCCCGTGGGGGGCAATCCATAGCACCTTTCCATCGATCGGAGGCTCGCCAATCATTTTCACTCGGAGTTGTGTGTCAGGCACGGGGGCGTCTTCAAGTCCCGTTCCGCCCGCTTCTGCGAACTTGTCATCGATGACATGCCGGTTGGTCACGATCAATGCGGTGTGGTCCGCAATCCGCAGGATCACCCCCGACCCGATGGAATGCCCCATCAGCCCCTTCCAGCCGGAGTCGACCTCAATCAGGACATTCGAGCGCATGGCCCGTTCAATTTCCGGGCTGACCCCTTCGAGGTCTTTCGGATTGACCTCGATCTCTTCGAGTGCGATGTCGGCGTGCCCGCCCCCTCCCCCACCCAATTGGGGCAGCCCTTGAAACAGAAACACCGTCCAGCCGACGAATGACAACAGCCCCAGGAAGATCGATGATGCGGCGAAGAAGACGCCGGTCTGTCGGGGTTTCATCGACAACAGTGCCACGAGTCCCAGAAGCATGGCCAACGGGCCGGTGACAATGCCGAAGGCCGGAATGCTCAACACTCCGGCGATGAACGCGGCGATGGCCAAACCACTGCGACCGGTCGGCCCCCGCCGCTCGCGTGGCGACTCGTCTGTAATCGCGATCGGCTGATTGATAATGATCGGACGCACCGTCGGAGCTGGCGGAGCTTGCTCCAGATCACTGAACGAAATCCGCATGACTTCGGACTTCGGCCCCCTGCCCTCTCGGTTCGCCGGCGCGCAGCCATAGGCTCCACAGCCGGAAGCCTCCCAGCAGGTTGCGTGGTGAGCAGTCCCGCATTGAGTGCAGACCGCCACCATCTCCTGCACTTCAATTTCTTGGGAGCAGTGCGGGCAGGGGACGCCCGATTCCCGGAGACCAGCGGAGAAGATGCGGGGCTTGGTCGACACGAAAGACAAGACCTTGGGAGGGGAAGCGGCTAGGGACGAGAGGTTAGGCGTAGAACTCGATTAGCCCGAACGCCAGCAGGGCCAGCGAGAACAACAGAGACACCACCATTGCAGCAGACCCCATCACCATATACTGCGGCCCGGCCTGCCGCAATTTGTCCCGCTTGGGAAGCAGATAGAGGAGAGCGACCAGCAGGACCAGTGGAGCGATGCACCCGACCAGACTCGCCACAAACAGACCGATCACAACCTTGCGAAATGTGTCCAGCTCGCGGTCGTCCCGCCGTTGTCGCTTGAGGTCGGACATCGACAGCGGGTCAACCGTTTTGAACTCCGTGCCACAGTGCCGACACTTAAGAGCGATCGACTTGATCGTCTCTTTGCAGGCCGGGCAGATCTTCGTGTCGCCCCAGGCTGTCATCGGAGCCGCGAACGCCGACTCGCTCTTATCGATCGCTGGAGCCTGAGTACACCCGTACGTGCCGCAGCCGCCGATCTCGGACCAGCACTCAGAATGATGCGACTGTTCGCACTTCGGGCAGTTGACAAACCCCTCTTCGGGGCTGATGGCGGTCTGGCAAATCTGGCAGAGAATCCCGGCCTGCCCAGCTGCCAACCGCTGCGATCGCAAGACCTTGTCTCCGACTGCCAGCGCAATCCCCACCTTGCACTTCGGGCAACGGAACTGCCGCCCGGTCCGGTTCTCTGGAAGCCGCACAGCGGCCCCGCATTCACAGGTGATGATCGTGCTCATGGGGGGGCGTTGAGGGGTGAGAGGTGAGGGGTGGCAACTCGTGGCGGATATGACTCTGCCCCCTCTCCCCACTGGTGATGTGAGAGAAGGGGGTGACTTCGCCGTGGGGGAGTGGGAGCCAGAATCCCCCCCTCGATTCATGGTGAGCGTCTATTCGAGTCACGAGATATCCGCCACGTACGTCCCCGCGAGGTAATCGTGAATACAACGTCGCTCTTCTCCGAAGATGAACAGAATGTCGATGATCCCGTACAACGGAATATTGCCCAGCAGCCCGTTGACGAGTATCCGTATGAAGAAGATTTTTACAAAACCAGCGGGCTCGCCGGTCTGGTAATCCGTGATCTGCGTACTGACGAGGTACTTACCGATCGTCTGACTGCGGACGGCGATCAGATACAGATTCAATCCCACAAACGCCAGTCCTCCCAGAGCGAGAGCAATCACTCCCACGATCATGAGGGCTTCATTTGGCTGCGGGGCATTGAGGTCAGCGGCGAGAATCATACCGAGGCCGGGTCCGGCAAACAGGAGTACGGCCGACCCCTCGGCCATCGCGCCGATGAACCTCTTTCCCAGATCGGCCAACGGCGGGGAATGGCCACCCCGTGATCCGGATGACTTATTCCCACGTCCCTTTCGCTTCAACTCGGCATCAAAGATCT
>Ga0105047_10010901_pt1 | contig 14804 bp, 10 predicted proteins | sample MAT04_FD_78384 | JGI IMG/M metagenome (GOLD analysis project Ga0105047, IMG submission 78384) | Freshwater microbial communities from Lake Fryxell liftoff mats and glacier meltwater in Antarctica - MAT-04 (megahit assembly) | ecosystem: Environmental > Aquatic > Freshwater > Ice > Liftoff... | reverse complement strand
TCCCCATACAGAATTTGCCGTTTGGCATTTACAGCGATTCAGAATCCGATCACCACGTTTGCACTGCGATTGGAGAGCACGTTCTGGATCTTTATGAGCTGCACACCCGCGGTTACCTGACCGACCTGGGATTTAAAAGCACCGATTTCGCCGGTCCTTTCTTAAATCCCATGATGAAGAATGGGAAAGGAGCTATACGGAATTTGCGAAACAAGCTCGCCGAGCTGCTCGACCTGACAGACAGCAGATTGCGAAACAATGATACGGATCGGGCCAAAATATTGAAAAGTCAATCGGCGGTGACGATGCATTTGCCAGTCGAAGTGGGTGATTATACGGATTTCTATTCAAGTATCGAACATGCCACCAATGTCGGAACGATGTTTCGCGATCCGGATAATGCCTTGTTGCCCAACTGGAAACACATTCCCGTGGGTTACCATGGCAGAAGTTCATCCATCATCGTGTCCGGACAATCCATCCATCGGCCCAACGGTCAGACCCGGCCGGATGACAACCAGCCGCCGGTTTTTGGACCTTCGCGGCTGCTTGATTTCGAGCTTGAAATGGCTTTTGTGACTTTCGATGGAAAACCCTTGGGAGAAACCATTACCACGGGCGAAGCCGAAGATTACATTTTCGGCATGTTGATTTTCAACGACTGGTCGGCGCGCGATATTCAAAAATGGGAATACGTACCTCTCGGCCCATTTCTGGCAAAAAATTTCGCCTCTTGCGTTTCGCCATGGATTGTAACCCTTGATGCGCTGGACGCCTTTCGGGTAAAAGGCGAACCGCAGGATCCTCCTGTGTTGCCCTATCTACAGTATGAAGGTGAAAAAAATATCGATATCCAACTCGAGGTAGGCATTTTGCCGGAAGACGCTGAAAACAAGCAAGGTGGGGAGAAAATCGTCAGTCGGTCAAACTATAAGTACATGTACTGGAACATGAATCAACAATTGGCCCATCATACCATAAACGGCTGCAACATACGCTGCGGGGACATGCTTGCCTCGGGCACCATTTCCGGAAAGGAACCTTCCAGTTTTGGCTCGATGCTTGAAATCAGTTGGCGCGGCACAAAACCAGTGCAAATGCCAGACGGATCTGAACGCAAATTTATCAATGACGGCGATACGGTTATCATGCGCGGACATTGCCAAAACAATCAGGTCCGCATCGGGTTTGGAGAAGTAAGAACGAAGGTTTTACCCGCAAAAAAATTCCAACAATAAACCGTGAAATTGAGCCGAAACAGATGAATCTAAAAATCGATCTTGAAAAGGAAAAGAAAGAGATTCTTTCGAGCTACCGCAGTCTGTTGCGGATTTCAAAACATTCAAAATCGTCAGGAGACCGGAAACTGATTCGAAAGGCTTTTGATGTGGCGCTTGAAGCACACAAAGACATGCGCCGAAAATCGGGCGAACCTTACATTTACCACCCGATTGCTGTCGCCCGTATTGTGGCTGAAGAAATTGGCCTCGGAACCACAGCCATCATCGGCGCGCTGCTCCACGATACTGTAGAAGACACCGAGCTGACGCTGGATGATGTGGAGCATGTATTTGGCCCCAAAGTGCGGCAGATCATCGATGGGCTCACCAAAATTTCTGACATTTTCGACAACACCACCAGCATTCAGGCTGAGAACTTTCGGAAAATGTTGCTCACCCTCTCGGACGATGTGCGGGTGATATTGATCAAACTCGCCGACAGGCTGCACAACATGCGCACGTTGGACTCCATGAAGCGGGAAAAACAGCTGAAGATAGCGAGTGAAACACAGTACATGTTTGCTCCACTGGCGCACCGGTTGGGACTTTATTCGATCAAAACCGAGCTCGAAGATTTGGCTCTGAAATACACCGAGCCCGAACAATATGTAGAGATTGCGATAAAACTCAAAAAAGGTCAGGCAGTAAGAACCAGGTTTATAAACCAGTTTATATTACCGATCACCCGGGCACTGGATAAAGAAAATCTAACATACGAAATCAAAAGCCGACCGAAATCGATCTACAGTATCTGGAACAAGATATACCAGAAGAATATTCCTTTTGAAGAGATATACGACCTGTTCGCCATCCGGATTATTTTGGATACCCCTCCGGAAATGGAAAAAGCCGAATCCTGGAAAGTGTACTCCATTGTCACAGATTTTTACCAACCCAATCCGGATCGCCTGCGCGACTGGATATCGACTCCCAAAGCCAATGGCTACGAGTCGTTACACACCACCGTGATGAGCCCCACCGGAAAGTGGGTGGAAGTACAAATCCGATCAAGGCGAATGGATGAAGTAGCCGAAATGGGCTATGCAGCGCACTGGAAATACAAAGGTCAACAGGATGGGGAATCGAGTCTTGACATTTGGTTGTCACGCATTCGCGAAATGCTGGATTCGAACAACAGTGGGGCCTTCGATTTTATAGATGATTTTAAACTCAATCTGTTCAGCGACGAGATATTTGTCTTCACGCCAAATGGCGATTTGAAGTCGCTCCCGACGGGTGCCACTGCGCTTGATTTCGCATTTGAAATTCACTCCCAGGTAGGAGAAACCTGCATCGGAGCGAAAGTGAATCAAAAACTTGTGCCGCTGAGTCACAAGCTAAAAAGCGGCGACCAGATAGAGATTATCACATCGAAGAAACAAAAGGCAAAAGAAGATTGGCTGGGGTATGTGGTAACCGCAAAAGCCAAGTCGAAGATCAAATCTGCGCTGAAAGAGGAACAGAAAAAGGTGGCCAGCCTTGGCAAGGAAATGGTGCAGCGCAAATTCAAGAGCATCGATGTAGATTTCAATAGCCGGAATGTTTCAGAGCTGGAACATTATTACCATGCGAAAGGCGCTACTGAGATGTATCACGATATGGCTCTCGGCAAAATTTCCCTGAAGAAACTCAAGGGATTCAAGGTGGAGGCAGGGAATCTTGTCTTTGGCGATAAACGGGAAGACTTGCCTGAAGAAAAACAAGAAAAGCACACAGCCATTCCCAATGACATGCTGATCATCGGTGACGACGAAATAGACGTTCCTTACAAACTTGCTCCTTGCTGCAATCCAATACCCGGCGATCATGTGTTTGGTTTCGTGACCATCAATGATGGCATTAAAATTCACCGGGGAAGTTGCCCAAATGCCATTCAGCTCCGGTCAAATTATGCTTATCGCGTTATTCGCGCAAAATGGCAGAGCCAGAAAGCCAAAGAATTCGTTGCAAGTGTCTTTTTTAAGGGAATTGATGACATTGGATTGGTGCACAACATTACCCAAACCATCTCATCTGACCTCAATGTGAACATGAAATCCATCAGTTTTGAAAGCAACGATGGCGTGTTCGACGGGCGGGTAAGTGTCTACGTCTACGACACAGACCATTTGAACAGCTTAATTTCAAGATTGCGAAAAGTTGAAGGCGTTTTGACTGTGACCCGGGGAGATTCCGCGACTGCGACGCGTTAAATTACCTCCCGATTCCGTTGACAGATCGCAGGATTTGGCGTAGATTTGCTTTTTTAAAAGAATGGTAATATCTACGCTGGAAACACAGGAAAAAGTTAAAAAGATTTTTTCCGCTTATCTGGAACAAAACGGGCATCGGAAAACACCTGAGCGTTTTGCCATTCTCAATGAAATTTATGAGTACGACGGCCATTTTGATATAGAATCACTCTATATCAAAATGAAAAACAAAAACTATCGTGTGAGCCGCGCCACACTCTACAATACGATTGACCTGTTGCTCGCATGCTCTCTTGTGCGCAAACACCAGTTTGGAAAAAATCTCGCACAATTTGAAAAGTCACATGAGTTTAAACAACATGATCATGTTATTTGCACTGATACGGGTGAAGTACTGGAGTTTTGTGACCCAAGAATTGAAATGATAAAAAGCACCATAGAAGATATTTTTGATTTGAAAATTTTACATCACAGTTTGTACTTTTATGCGGTTCGCAACAATAAGAAAGCGGATAAATAGTCACTTTTCCCTAAACCAATCAAAGAAAAAAAATGGCCTTTTCATTTAAGCTCGACAAAATAGAATCCATTGCTATACTAAAAATGGCAGGAAGACTTGTAGACAAGGTAGAAGCAGTAGAAATTAGCGTCGAAATAGAAGAAGAATTGGCTGAAGGTACAAGTCAGTTTATTATCGACCTGAACGAGCTTGAATACATGAACAGCACCGGATTAAATATCCTTCTTACCCTGATGAATATGGCGAGAAATAAAGGTGGTGAAGCCATCATTGTGGCTGCGCGTCCGCGCATTCAGTCTTTGTTTGCTGTGACCAAACTCAATTCGGTTTTCAAAATGAAGGATACCATCGAAGAAGCGAAAACCTACTTCAATGAAATGCATCAAAATAAATAAATGAATACAAAAGTCGATGTACTTCTAGGCCTGCAATGGGGCGATGAAGGAAAAGGCAAGATTGTGGATGTATTAACGCCACAATATGAAATTATCGCCAGATTTCAGGGTGGACCAAATGCCGGCCATACCTTGGAATTCAACAACATAAAACATGTCCTGCACACCATCCCATCAGGTATTTTTCATCCTGAAAAAATAAATGTCGTAGGCAATGGCGTGGTGATAGACCCGGTAATTTTTAAACGGGAAATCGATGCCCTCGAAAAAATGAATGTCGACGTCCGTAGAAGTTTGATGATTTCGCGTAAAGCGCATCTCATCCTTCCGACACATTGCGTGCTCGATTCGGCCTCCGAAGCCGAAAAAGGAAAAAAGAAAATTGGCTCAACCCTGAAGGGGATTGGACCCACTTACATGGACAAAACAGGCCGGAATGGTTTGCGAATCGGCGATCTTTTTGGTGACGATTTTGAAGAGAAATACAACCAACTCAAGAATAAACACAAGAAAATTCTCGAACAGTACGATTTCGAATACGACATTACTGAAAAAGAAAAGGCCTGGTACGAAGGGGTGGAAAAAATCAAATCGCTCAACGTCATTGACTCAGAGCACTACCTCAACAATGAACTCCGCAAGGGTCACCGTATTTTGGCTGAGGGCGCTCAGGGAAGTTTGCTTGATATTGATTTTGGAAGTTACCCTTTTGTGACCTCATCAAATACCATTGCTGCGGGAGCATGCACAGGTCTCGGCATTGCGCCCAACCGCATTGGCGAGGTAATCGGGATATTCAAAGCCTATTGCACCCGCGTGGGCAGCGGCCCCTTCCCTACTGAGCTGGAAGATGAAACTGGTGAACGGATTCGCAAGGAAGGTGCTGAATTTGGCGCCACCACAGGTCGCCCCCGTCGATGTGGATGGCTCGATCTACCGGCTTTGAAATACGCGATCATGATCAATGGCGTCACCCAATTGAACATGACAAAAGCGGATGTGCTCTCTATTTTCGATACTATTCAAATTTGCACGCATTATCAGATAGATGGGCGTACCATCGATTACATGCCCTACGATGCGCATCTGAAAGAGATCAAACCCGTTTACAAGTCCATGAAAGGATGGACCACTGACCTGACGGGTCTGTACAGCGAAAATGATTTCCCTTCCGAACTCTCAGATTACATTGCTTTTCTGGAGCAGGAACTTGAAACACCGATCACCATTGTTTCCGTCGGTCCGGACAGAAAACAGACCATTTTGCGCAAAGCAGTGGTGGCTTAATTTGAGGCACCACTTTTGCTTACCTGTGCGAAATGAATTTTTTCTATGCAGCTCAAACTGATACCATTTGTTATCCTGCTTTTTGCGTCAATGTCAGACGTTTTCGGCCAGGATAAAAATGTAATTGAACTGCTTGGCGCAAAATCCCTTCAATTTGATAAAAGTATGGGCATCGATGCCCAGCGGCTGATCGGTGAAGTCCGGTTTCGCCACAAAGGCGCGTTGATGTTTTGCGACAGCGCATACCTATACAATGCCAGCAACAGCATTGATGCCTTTGGCAATGTGCGCGTATTGCAGGGCGATACCCTTGAATTGCTGAGCGATAAACTGTTTTACAGCGGAAATACCCAAATCGTAAAAGTGCGCAACAATGTATTGCTCAACGACAAAGAAATGACTTTGGCCACCAATACGTTGGATTTCAATCGGAAAACCGGGGTCGCTGTATTTTACGATGAAGGTTTGATTACTTCAAAAGTCAATGAGAACAGGCTGATCAGTTGCGAGGGCATTTATAATTCCAACACAGAATTTTTTTATTTCCGGGAGGATGTGGAGCTCACCAATCCCAAATATGTCGTAGAAACCGATACGCTCGATTACGATAACCTGAATGAAATATCTTATTTTCAGGGTCCAACATTTATCTATTCAGATGAAAACACCATCTATTGCGAGAATGGTTGGTATGATACCAAAAAGGATATTTCCCAATTTAACGAAAACGCCTATCTCGACAATGGGCAACAGGTACTTCGCGGCGACAGCCTTTGGTATTGGCGCACAGGAGGATTGGGTAGAGCCTACGAAAATGTTTCTATAACCGATACAACCGAGCAGTACATCATCCGCGGTGCGTTTGGAAGCTATTTTGAAAAAACGGGAAAAAGTCTTGTCACCGGACGGGCAGAATTTATTCAGTACGATGACCTTGATTCGCTGTTTTTGCACGGCGATACCTTGCTTGCTGTCAATGACACAGCGACCGGAAACAAAATTTATGCCTATCCCAACGTGCGATTTTACCGAACAGATATGCAGGGTGTTGCCGATTCGCTGGTTTATGTCCGTGCAGACAGCATGATACACATGTTTGAAAATCCAGTTCTTTGGTCGGATCATTTGCAAATTACCGGTGATACCATACAGTTGAAAACCACAGATACCGGAATCGAAAGACTATATGTATTCGATCACGCTTTTATGGCCGATCGTGTGTATGAAGATGATAGCCTGAAATACAATCAGATCAAAGGCAAAAAACTGACCGGATATTTTCAGAACAACGAGCTAAAACGGGTATTCATCAATGGGAATGGTCAGTCGCTTTACTATGCCATGGAAGAGGCGAAGGTGGAAGTGCCGGATACCGCTGGGACGAATGTTATTGAGAAAGATTCTGTTGTGCTATCCGATATGTCTCCGGATACCTTGACCAGCGACACGGTACCAGCCTATTCTCTTCAGAAAACAATTACAATCACTGAGCAAAAAATAATCGGAGTCAATAAAGCCATCTGCAGCAATATCGCCATTTATCTGGAAAATAAAAAAGTTCAAAAAATTCGGTTTTTGGTAAAACCGGACGGCGCATTTATTCCGTTGTTCAAATTTACGACTGAAGATGCTTTTTTCGATGGATTTTACTGGCATTCAGAGCGAAGGCCAAAAGATCGATACGACATTTTTCGGGTGGAAACGCCTGTGGTTTTGCTTCAGTAAGGTTTCCCCTCTGCGCGGGCGGTTTTTAAAGCTGTCGCATACCAAATTAATTCGTCAGAAAGCTTTTTGAAACTTTTTTCCAGATTCGCGTCGTCCCATTTTCCATTTTCATCAAATGTTTTTCGAATGTTTGAAACCGGAACAATTGCGGAAGGCGTGACCATACCGAGCTCCCCCAATACCACCCTGGCGTGAACAGATGCGCGAACACCCCCAAAACCACCGACTGAATAGGATACAATTCCGGCAGGTTTGAAATAAAATTCCTGCTGAAAGTGATCCAGCATATTTTTTAATCCTGCTGGAAGGCCGTGGTTGTATTCACCCGTAACCAACACATATCCATCCGCAGATTCAAATAGTTCGTGCAATTCCTGCAAATTTTTTGGCGGTTTCTCATCCTTGTATTCCTTGTACATCTTATGCAGAATGGGCAAGTCATAAGCTTTTGCATCAGCCAATACGGGATTACAAACAGATTTTAACTGTTCGACTACGAAATTGGCTACATGGATACCATACCGCTTTTCGCGGTATGAGCCGTACAATACTGCTATTTTGAGTTTGGAATTTGTCATAAGAAGAAATTATCATCCGGACCGAGATTCCGGTTTCGTTCAAATTTAAGATCCTTCAAAAGGGTCGATTTGATGTTAAGTGATAAATTATAACTCTGACGCAACCCAAAAGGAACAATGCGCGCATTAAGTTCCCAACAATTTAAGTCGACGCTCACCACAAATGTTGTCGTCGAAATTTCCTTGTTTACAAAATCATATCCAGTGTTAAAATTGACTCGAATCCGACCAAAGAATTCAATATTTCCATTCATCATCAAAGTTTGCGTGATGGCAATGGAATCAACAATAGATAAACGCTCATCGAGCATGATTGTTTCTCTCCCCCGTCGGATGTCCACCACATAGCCGAAATTAAGTGACCACGGAACCGTAAAATCGCTGAAGAAAGGTTTTTTCACATCCAGATCGGCAGTTGTTTCCGCCATTTCACTTTCTTCCGGAATTAATCCTTCTACTGGAGTTGTCGGTATCCCTTTTTGACCTTTAAACATACTGCTGCCCAGGCCTGCGGCATTCAATGCGATGTTTCCATTTTCGAATGAGGCTAGCTGACCATTGCGGTTAAAATTGTACTCATCTACAAGTATCGGAGAACGGCTGCCTTCCCTTGCTTCAAAAGTGTAAGGATTGAAAGCAGCCCGAAAATTGATATTTGCGTATTTCGTAATTTGCGTTCTACCGCTCAGGGCGATATTCGATAATTTCAAGGAGTCAGCAGCCATATTATAACTTCCATTCACCTGAATATTTTCGATCAGTGGCACTTTTACGAATTTATTTACCGTATCGCGTCTGCTGGCGATTTTCGCCTCGAGATTGTTGACGAGTGAGAAATTGATGGCACCGGAACGACCCGATGGGGGACCACCAAATAGGGTACCTTCATAAGGCGAATAACTTCCCAAGGCACCTTCCGGGCCGAAAAAACCATAAATATTTCGATCAAAATCGGGTCGGTATGAATAACCAACCGTGGGAGTCATGGTGTGTCGAATGGCTTGTAATTTTTTTCCCCGAAAGGAGAACATACCGTAAACCTTGGTGGTAACATTGGTGGAAAAGTTCCAGTCTCCGTTTCTGTCAAAGCCCTGAAGAGTATCTCTGACATAACCCAGAAGATCCTCATCAAAGCTGCGCCCGTAAGTTTCAAAATGCCATCGTTCCGAATAGTTGAAAGATGGATTTATACTGAACGCCTTCACCTTTAATGAGGTAGAAGCACTGGCAGAATGCCGAACACCATTTTGGAATTGGTTTCGCAGGGAGTCCAGATTGTTCAACCTCAACTGACTCTCCGTGGCCTGGAGTGTATTTCGAAAATTACCAGAGTACGTTACCCCAATTTTTTCATAAAATGCCTGTTTTGGATTGTCATTAAAAAGTCCGTCGAGCGGAAAAGTTCGTGCGCGTGTTGCGGCGAGTTCGGGCAGGGTAAAGTTGTAATTCTGGGTTTGGGAGTTTTGATCGTGACCTGCATTCAATGCGAGATTCCAGGGAGAATCGTAAAAAGATCGTTGATAACGGATATTTGAACGGAATGTATTTGTGAGAAAGTCGTTTTGCGTCGCGTTCAGATTATTCTGAAAATTCTGAGAACTACCGGCATTGATATCTGCAGAAAAATTTGAATTGGGCCGTGCTTTCATATCCTGTCGGTGTGTCCAGTTTACAAAAAAGTTTCTGGCCTCCTGATATGTAAATAATTCCTGATCGCCTTGTTTAAGCACGTTATATTGCAAATTCAGGTTACCGTCGTACCTGTACTTCTGCGTATAGCGTGAAATGTTTTGCAAACCCCAACTTCCGCGACTGAAAATATCACCGAGAATTTTGGTATCGGCATTTTCGCCCAAAGGCGTGTAGAATCCACCATCATTCAAAAAATAGCCTTGTCGCTGCCCATTTCCATAACTGGGTATTACGATTCCCGCCTGCCGTTTCTCAGAATTGGGAAAAAATCCAAAAGGAAATACGAGCGGTGTGGGTACGCCGTAAAATGCCAGATAACCTGGGCCGGTTACGATCTTGTCGTCTTTGATTACCTTGATTTTCCCGATTTTAAATCGGGTTTTCGCATTGGGATCTGCACAGGGACAATATTCGCCATTGCGAATGTAGATGACATTTCCACCTTCCACTGTTTTCACCTCCTTGCCTGTAAGATTGCCCTCAATAATTTCTGTTTCCACAAGGGTAATATAGCCTTGTTTGGTCTTGAAATTATAGTCCATGGCCCGGGCGTCAAATTCCGATGGCCCGTCTACAAATTGTGGCAGTCCTGTCCAGTTTCCCAAACTATCCTGCACGCCTTCGGCATGTACGGTGTAAGACTCGAAATCATATACAATCCGCTCTGCCTTCAGTGTGATTGAGCCATAGGTAACCACAGCGTCCCCATAGAGATATACTTTCTTCGTTATTACATCGTTGTCGATGGAGTCTCGCGCACTGTAATCGATCAGATCGCTGATTGGAGAATCACGGGCAGCATCCGCAGCCAGGGTAGAATCGCGTTCAACCTGCGATAAACTATCGATCGTGGCCAGCAAGGTATCACCTTCAATTGGGCGCACCGAATCTGCTTTCAGGCTGTCGGGATCTATCTGTGACAAACCCCTGGATGGCGTGATTATGAACATCAGCATAAGGATAAATACTACCTTTATTGCCGCCAGGACAGAGCCGATGTACTTATTTTTAATGATTACAACGTATTTAAAAACGTCCAAAACTACGTAATTAGCAAAGGAAAAATGGGCGTAAAAACGCAAATGCACCGTAAACCCAAAATCAAACTTATTGGAGGACTCGCCGCAGGGCTCCTTGCATGTGCCGTGCTCTTAGCATCTTCTATGCCAAAAAAGAAGGATTCTGATGCTGTGACGCGCGTGGTCATTGACGCAGGCCATGGCGGAAAAGATCCTGGAAATCTCGGTACAGGCAGATACAAGGTCACCGAAAAAACCATTGCCCTCAATGTTGCATTGAAGGTAGGAAACTACATCAAGGAAGCTTATCCCGATGTCGAAGTGATGTATACCCGCAGCGATGACACCTTCATACCCCTGCATGAACGCACAAAATTTGCCAACACCAAAGGAGCCGACATCTTTATATCGATCCATTGTGACGCCTTCACGCGCGAAGCGGCACGTGGGGCGGGGAGTTTCGTGATGGGGCCCGCCAAAACCGAAGCCAATCTGCGCGCTGCACAAAAAGAAAACGCGGCCATCCTTCTGGAAAAAGACCGCGAAGAAAATTACGAAGGCTTCGACCCCAATTCGCCGGAAGGCCTGATAGAACTGAGCCTTCGCCAAAATGCACACATTCACCAGAGTCTGAAATTTGCCAAACAGGTACAGGATCAAATGCGCACACGGGTTGGGCGTGAAGATCGCGGGGTGAAACAGGCTCCCTTCTGGGTTATTTCCTTTACCACCATGCCCAGTGTACTCATCGAACTTGGATTTTTAACAAATAAAGAAGATGAGGATTTTTTAAACAGCACCACTGGTCAGGATTACGTGGCCTCAGCTGTATACCGCGCTTTCAAGGATTACAAAACTGAAATGGATGTAATAAATTCGGCTATACTGGAGATTAACCCGGTGATAGTACCTGCGTTGGAGAAACCTGCAACCCCCTCTGGAAGTACAAAAGGAATCGTGTTTAAGGTACAACTGGCATCTTCGTCCAATCCAGTTTCATTGAAGCCAGAAAACTTTAACGGACTGAATGGCGTCACAGAATACCGTGATGGCAAATTGTATAAGTACCTTTGGGGCCAAGCTTCGGATTATGAAGAGGCAAAAAATCTTCAAAAGAATGTGCGAAAGACTGGCTATAAGGGCGCTTTTATAGTGGCATTCGATGGAGAAAACAAACGGATGGCATTGGATGAAGCACTCAAACAAATGCCTGATAATTAATAAGATGACGTGAAAATTCGCAGAGAAACCAAGATAGGAATCGTCGTAGTGATGGCCGCAGCTTTGATCTACTTCGGACTTAACTTTTTAAAAGGCATCAATATTTTCAATACGCCCACTATATATTACGGGGTGTATGAAAAAGTCAATGGACTGCAAACGTCCAATCCAGTCATTTTGAATGGTTACAAAATAGGTCAGGTGAAGTCCATCGAGATGTCGAAAACCCAACGGGGCAGACTCACCGTCGAAATGCTCATTTATGAGGACGTCGATATCCCAAAAGATTCGAAAGCCGTATTGCGAAGCGCTGACCTACTCGGTTCGATGCAGGTACAAATTCAGCTCGGCCGAAGTATTGAGTTGGCACAAACCGGTGATACCCTGACACCCGATATCGAAGCTGACCTTGTAGACGAGGTAAATGCCCAAATTGCTCCTATCAAACGAAAAGCTGAAGGTTTGATTTCTTCTGTTGATTCCGTCATTCGCGTTATTGAGGCTATTTTGAATACGGATTCTCAACAAAATCTCATCGAAAGTTTTACGGGTATCAACAACGCCATAGCAAGTTTGCAACGCACGGCTTTCCAAGTAGATACACTCGTACGGGAAGAGCGACAAAGAATCAGTGCCATTTTTGTCAACGTCCAAAATTTGACGGAAGTGCTCAGCAAAAATGGAGATCAGCTTGACAACATTATCAAGAATTTCTCTCAAATCAGTGATACTTTGGCGAAAGCAAATATTGCTCAAACTATCGTCAATGCAAACGCGGCCTTGGCAGATGTATCGAAAGTGGTAGAGAAAATCAACTCCGGAGAAGGGAGTCTTGGTATGCTGATTAACAATCCTGAAATGTACAACAGGCTTGAGGCCGCATCGAAAAACCTCGACCTGCTTACAGAAGATATTCGCATCAATCCGAACAGATATGTACATTTTTCTGTTTTTGGAAGAAAGAATAAGAATGTGGAACTTTCTGAAGCCGAATTGAAGGAACTGAAAGAATACGTCAACTCACAGGAAGGAGAATAACAACGCATGGGTATAGGCAACATCATTTTTCTCATTTTGCTCCTGACCATCTCAGGAATTTTTACGGTCCAGGTCAGAAAAATCAGACGCAATATTTTGTTGGGTCGTGACATAGAACGCAATGACCGGAAAGGCGAACGATTATCCGTCATGACCCGGGTCGCATTGGGCCAGTCCAAAATGGTCAAGCGACGCCTGGCTGGCATTATGCACATTTTCATTTACGCCGGATTTGTAATCATCAACATTGAAGTACTGGAAATCATGATTGACGGAATATTCGGGACCCACCGAATTTTCGCTTTTCTGGGGCCATTGTACAATGTGCTTATCGCTTCTTTTGAAATCCTGGCAGCTCTTGTTTTAATTGCCTGCATTGTATTTTTAATTCGACGGTATTCCAAACAGATTGCCCGGTTTCGAATGCGCGAATTAAAAGGTTGGCCACGAAGCGATGCATATTATATTCTTTGGATTGAAGTGACTCTCATGACCGCATTTCTCACCATGAACGGTGCGGACTACGCACTTCAACAGAGCGGAGAACCAGGGTACGTGCAGGCGGGAGCTTTTCCCATAAGCGGCATGTTTTCCGGTTTTTTCAGTCAGTTTTCGGTCGGCACTCTGATCGCCATTGAGCGCACCGCATGGTGGTATCATATCGTGGGAATTCTTTTGTTCCTCATTTATATTCCCATGTCGAAACACTTCCATATATTCCTCTCATTTCCAAATGTTTATTACAGCAATCTAAACAAGTTGGGTAAGTTTACCAATATGGACAAGGTTACCGCTGAGGTGAAACTCATGATGGATCCTTCTGCCGATCCTTACGCTGTGCCTGCAGAAGGAGAGCCGGTAGAAACTCCGGAAAAATTCGGAGCCCGGGATGTACAGGACCTCACGTGGAAAAATCTCATGGACGCATATTCCTGCACGGAATGTGGCCGATGTTCAGATAGTTGTCCGGCCAGCCTTACCGGCAAATTGCTCTCCCCTCGCAAGATCATGATGGATACACGCGACAGGCTGGAGGAAGTGGGTCGAAATATTGATAAACATGGCATCGGTCACGATGATGGAAAGGCCCTACTCGGAGATTATATTCTCGAAGAGGAACTTTGGGCCTGTACGACGTGCAATGCCTGTGTGGATGCATGTCCTGTAAACATTGATCCCTTGTCGATCATAGTCGATCTGCGCCGGTACCTCGTGATGGAAGAGTCAAAATCGCCTTCTGAGCTCAACGGAATGTACACCAATATCGAAAACAATGGGGCTCCGTGGGCGTTTCCTCAGGCAGACCGCCTGAAGTGGGCAGACGAAATGTAATAATTAATTCAGGATAAAATCCAGATGAGCGAACCAGTAAAAGTACCTACAATGGCCGAAATGCTGGCCGCAGGAGAAGTTCCTGAGGTATTGTTTTGGGTGGGATGTTCAGGAAGTTTTGACGACCGGGCAAAAAAAATCACCAAAGCCATTGTGAAAATTCTTCACAAAGCCAATGTAAAATTTGCCGTTCTGGGCGCGGAAGAAAGCTGCACCGGGGACCCTGCAAAACGCGCTGGAAACGAATTTCTATTTCAGATGCAGGCCATGATGAATATTCAGGTGCTCGACGGATATGAAATCAAAAAAATCGTAACAGGCTGTCCGCACTGTTTCAATACCATGAAAAATGAATATCCTGCATTGGGTGGAAATTATGAAGTATTGCATCATACGCAGTTTATCCAATCGCTGATAAAAGAAGGAAAACTTACGCTGGCAGGTGGTGGCGTTTTCAAGGGAAAACGCATTACATTTCACGATCCGTGTTATCTCGGTCGCGGCAATGAAGTGTACGAAGCCCCG
>Ga0105047_10010897_pt1 | contig 14809 bp, 6 predicted proteins | sample MAT04_FD_78384 | JGI IMG/M metagenome (GOLD analysis project Ga0105047, IMG submission 78384) | Freshwater microbial communities from Lake Fryxell liftoff mats and glacier meltwater in Antarctica - MAT-04 (megahit assembly) | ecosystem: Environmental > Aquatic > Freshwater > Ice > Liftoff... | reverse complement strand
CCTGGGCTTCCGCGACTTCGTGAAGGCCTCATCGGAGCAAAAGGATCCGTACAAAAACCGCATCGACGTCGTGAAGGTGGTGCAGGACCTGGTCGACGTGGTGGCAGCGCGCGCGGATCTGTTGTTCCAGATCATCAGCCTCGCCGTCACCCGGCCGATCGGGCGCGGATATGCCGAGATCCACGCCGCCAATACCTGCGCGTATGCGCTCATGATGGGGCACGTGCTCGAGCTCGATCGCACCGCGCTCCTCGATCTCGGGACGTCGGCGCTGCTCGCCGAGGTCACGACGGTGTTGCGCCACGATCCCGCGCTCGACGAGCCGCTGGAGTGGACCAGCGAGCGCCGCGCGCTGCAGCGGAGCGATCTCACCCGCTCGGTCCGCGGGATGCTGGAGCTCGGCGATCTCGACGACGCGCTCATGATCCGCGCGATCGTCGCCGAGGAGCACGGGGCCGAAGACAGCGCGTCGACCCACCTCTATAGCCGCATCACGGCCGTCGCGGGAGCTTACGACGCGCTCACGCAGAGGCGACCGTGGCGCGAGGCGCTGGCGCCCGCGGATGCAGTGCGGACGCTGGCCGAGGGGCCGCGGTTCGATCGGCACGCGGTGGTCGCGCTCGAGTGCGTTCTTGCCGGTTACATCGGGGTCGGTACTTAAGGCCCCATCGGAGCGGCTTTCTCCAGGACCTCATCGAGCACGCTCTTCGCCCGCTCTGAGGCTCGCCCTCCCCCTCCCAGCCCACCATCCAGCGATCGAATATCCGACTGCGTCACATCGACCGGCGGCTCGAACAGATCCTCGTGCGCGGTCTTCGCGATGCGTCGCGCCAGCGCCTCGTTGTCGCGCGGTCCCGCCGGCACCATCGCCCGCGTGATCTCGCTGCCGTCGGGCAGCGTCAGCACCACCGCGTCCTCGCTCAGCTCGAGGCGGTAGCCCGAGGTCCCGACGTCGAAGCGCGGAGACGACTGGAGCGCCTCGAACGCCGCGTGCACCGCCGGCGTCTCCTCCTTCATGATCAGCTCGACCGGGATCACGTGGCCGAGGCGGCGGATCACGCCCGGATCGATGGTCAGGACGTGGCCGAGCAGCCGAACGACGTCGGTGTGGCGACCCATCCGCCGCGCCGCCTCTGCGCCGATCGCCGCGGCGCGCGCGCGGATCAGCGCTTCGGATGGGACCATGCCCTTCACCGCGACGTCGGCCTTGGCCAGCGCTTTTTCGTCGTCGCCCTGGATGAGGTAGGCCTCGGCCTCGAGCGCCGCGAAGATCGGCTCGGCGAGGTGCTCGGGGAGCGACTCTTCCTTGCGCGCGGCGGCGATCGTGGCCAGCGCCACACCCGGGCCGACGATCGACACGACCTCGCCATCGAGCCACGCCGGCAGCTCGATCGAGCCGGGGCACTCCGGGCGCAGCGTCGTCGAGAGCCGCTCGGTGTCGGCGAGGATCTTCCCCGCGCGGTGGCTGAGGATCCACGCCTCGACGCGCAGCTTCGCCGCCTTGGCCCGCAGCTTCATCGCCTCCTTGAACGGCGCCGACACCGCGCGCTCCTCGAAGCGGCGCGCGACATCGAGCCGCGCCATGCGGTCGACGATGAAGTTGCCGCCCTGGTTCTGCTCGAAGGCCGCGCTGGACGTGCCCTGGCGATCGGGGTTCTGGGCCACCCGCGTGGTGATACGCAGCGCGTCCTCGACCCGTCCGGCCACGATCAGCAGCGACGCGACGGTGAGGTTCGCATCGGACTGATCCTGCTGATCGAAGTACGACGGCCGCGCCATGCGATAGCTCTTCATCTCCCGTAGCGCCGAGAGCGCCTCGGCGAAGCGGCCCTGGCGCAGATACAGGTGCGTGAGCCGGCCCCAGGGGTTGATCGTTCCCTCGGTCTGGCGGCGGGTCGACTCCAGCCACAGGCGCTCGGCCTCGTCGAACTTGAACATCTCGATCGACGCGCTCGCCGCGTTCGAGAGCGCCACGCCGCCGTCGACGGGATCGCGCATCACCGGCTGCGCTGCGGCCAGACAGGCCTCGTACGCAGCCTGCCGATCGCGCCGCTCGCTCTCCACGGCGCACAGCGCGGTGAGGCCGGTCGCGCGCCACCAGCCGCCGACGTCGTCGCTCTCGATCGCTTGCTTCGCGACCTCGCGGGCCTCGTCCCAGCGCTTGAGCTTGAGGAGCGGCCACGCCTTGAGCGCCGGGAAGTTGATGCCCAGGCGATCCTTGAGCAGGTCCACGTGGCGAATCTTCTGCTCGTGGTGATCCATCTCGCCATGCACGTAGACCAGCTCGAGCAGGATGCGGCGCAGCACCGCGCCCTGCGAGCTCGCTGGCGCGGGGAACTTGCCGTGCGCGTCGGTGAGCAGCTGGTCGGCGCGCTCGAGGTGGAAGAGCGCCTTGGGCAAGTTGCCCTCGCCGAGGTGCTGCGCAGCGCCCATCAGGAAATGCGCGCGAAACGAGCGTTCGTTGGCCCGCAGCGCCTTGTCGGCCCAGGTCCGCACCGCGACGTAACAGGTCTGCGCGACGCCGCAGGTCATCAGCTGGCAGAAGCCGGCGCGCTCCTCGTCGGTGCCCTCGAACTCCGACACCCCCGGGCAGGTCGTGTTCATCACCGGCAGGCCGTCCTTCGAGACCGGTTCGGACGACGGCGACGGCGACGGCGCGAGCTCGCCCTCGGGCTCCGGCTCGCCCTCCGGGAGCTCGGCAGCCGGGGGCATCTCCGGGACCGGCACCGTCGGATCGCCCTGCGCGATCAGCGCCAGCACGAGGGCGGTCGCGATCAAATCGCCGCCCTCGACAGCGACGCCCGCGCGAGCCGCTCGATCGACGGAGCCAGCGCCGCCTGGATCACCTCAGTCGGATCCGAGCTGCCCGCCGCCACCTCGAGGCGATGGCCGAACACGCGCGGCAGCACCACCTCGAGATCCTCGGCGCTCACGAAGTCGCGCGAGTAGATCATCGCGCGCGCCTGCAGCGCCGGCACCGCGAGCACCAGCGCGCGGGTCGATACGCCCTGCAAGACACGGCGATCGCTGCGCACCGCGCGCGCGATGTCGACCAGCGCGTCGTGCACCAGCGGGTGGACCGTCACCAGCTCCTCGATCGCCTTTCGCGCCTGGAGGATCTCGTCGCGGGTAACGCCCGGCATCGCCTTCGCCGCGCCCTCGCGCCGCTGCTTGATCGTGCGGATGACGTCGAGCTCGGCGTCGCGCTCGATGTGCGTCATGCGGATCTTGAAGAGGAAGCGATCGAGCTGCGCGACCGGCAACGGATAGGTGCCGGCGAGATCGAGCGGGTTCTGGGTGGCGATGACGAAGAACAGCCCATCGAGCGGCCGCGTGACGTTGTCGACGGTGACCTGCTTCTCGGCCATCGCCTCCAGCATCGCCGACTGCACCTTGGGCGACGTGCGGTTGATCTCGTCGGCCAGCACCACGTGCGCGAACACCGGGCCGGGGCGGAAGGAGAACGTGCCGGTCTTCGGCTCGAAGATCGTCGTGCCGGTGACGTCGGACGGCAAGAGATCCGGCGTGAACTGGATGCGGCGGAACGACTCGATCATGCCGGCGGTGGGGCCGGTGTCCTTGATCGACTCGCCGAGCGTCTTCGCCAGCGTCGTCTTGCCGGAGCCCGGGAAGTCCTCCAGCAGCACGTGGCCGTCGGCGAGGAGCGCGATCAGCACCAGCTCGATCACCTCGTCCCGGCCGCGCACGTCGGTGCGCACGCGATCGAAGAGCCGCCGCGCGACGGTCAGCGCCTCGGGCAGGCCGAAGCCGGGCGCGAGATCGGCGGCGATCGGGTGGGTGGTCCAGGAGGAGGAATCTGCGTTCTGCATCATGAGACTTTCAGCGGAACCAGGACGGGTCCCACGGCCGGCAAAGCCGGACCGTACCCGTCCATCCGCGCCACGAGGACGTGGCTGAATTCACTGCTTTTCATCGCGACCAGAGCCACGAGATCGGGTTCAGCGCGCCGAGGAGCAAGCGCCACCAGGGCATCTTCTTCCTCAGCTCGTGGGCCACGCCGATCGCCAGCGGGCTCAGGGGCTCGTTCAGCTTGCGCTCGATCCGGGATCCGAGCGCGACGCCGACGTTGGCGGCGGTGAGGCGCCCGAAGCTGGGCGCGAAGTCGGTGGTGCGCTGGGCGAAGCGCTCGCGCGACTCGCCGACGTTGCGCACGAGGCCCACCGCGGAGAGGCGATCGAGGGCCGCGCGGTAGGCGACCCGCGGCGTCTCGCGGCGATTAGCAAGGGCCGGCGCGAGGATGAGCCGCCAGAGCTTCGCGAGGTACGCGCCGATCAGGAGCGCCGCGATCACGTACGGCAGCGCCTCGCGGATCGCCGCCAAAAACGGCCCGAGCCGGAAGCCGCCCTCGGCCTGATCGCGGCTCTCGCGGCCTTCTTTTCGCGCCATCTCGCCGAGGAGCTGCTGGAGGTCCTGCTCCTGGAACGGCTTCTGCTCGACGTCGGTCTTCTCCGGCGTCACCTCGATCGGCACCCAGCCGACGCCGGCGAGATAGAGCTCGGCCCAGGCGTGCGCGTCGCCCGACTTGATCAGCAAGGACGATCCGCCGCCGAGGTTCGCCGCCGGCACCGCATAGCCCGCGCTCACCCGCGTCGGCAGGCCCATCGCGCGCATCAGGAACGCCGCGGCGTTCGCGGTGTGCACGCAGTAGCCCTTCTTCTCCTCGCTGAAGAGGAACGCGGCGGTGGGGTCTTGCTCGCCGTCGTAGTTCTTCGAGAACGAGTAGGTGGTGTTCTTCTCCAGCCACTGCTTCACGACCATCGCCTGCGCCAGCGGATCGTCGGCGAACTCGGCGCGCAGATCGGATTTCAGCTGCGCTGCGAGCTCATGGTAGCGCTCGTCGCGCGGCACCTCGGTGTAGTGGGCCCAGAGCTCGTCGCTCCACGCCGGGTCGCCGGGCTGGCGGCCGAGCATCTTGTCGTACTCGGCGGTGACGACGCTCGAGACCACCCGATACGCGCGGCGAAAGCGCACCGGATCGGGGTTGACCATCGGCTCGAGCTCGATCGCGTCGGTGAGCGCGAAGAGCCGGGGGTGCTCGGTGATCAGCACGATGTCGTTCGCGACCAGCTCGCGCATGCCCTGCGGCGTCGGCTCGAGCTGGTGCTTCTCGGACGGGTAGATGATGCGCGAGTCCGGATCGACGCCGCCGATCGTGGCCTCGATCAGGCGCGAGCCGTTCCACTGCGAGAACGCCGCGGTGCGGAAGTAGAACGCGCCGGCCGCGGGCGCGATGCCGCGGTGGAAGACGACGATCGCCGCCGGCTTGTTCTCGCGGTTCTCGCCGTTGTTGAACCGCGGCATGTCGTCCTGCGGGGGCTTGGCGTTGCCCTTACCATCCCCCGCCCCGCCCCCCTTGCCGCTGTTCTTCTGCGCCTCCTCGCGTTCCTTGTCGCCCTTGGCGCCGATGACCTCGCGCTGCTCGCTGACGTCGCGCCCGTAGATCTGCGACGCGAGGAACACGCCGATGAGCAACACCACGACCAGCTGCGCGATCGTACGGCCCGGTGAGCGACCGTAGGCGAGCACGCCTGCGAGCAGCAGCGCGCCGACCAGGCCGATCGCGAGGAACGCCACCACCGGATCGAGGCCCTGGGTCCAGAACCAGTCGGAGATCTCGATCGGGCGCGCGATGTTCGAGTCGCGGTGCTCGGCGACGGTGGTCGCAACGGCGAGCACCACCAGCGTGCCCTCCAGCGCCAACGCCGCGCGGAAGCGGATCGCGGCGCCGCGCACCAGCAGCGCGGCGGCGAAGCCGAGACCGCCGAAGCGCAGCGCATCACCCGCGAGGAGCGCGCTGGCCGGGCCGATCGCGCCGGCGATGCCCGCCGACGTCGTGATGATGTACGCGACGAGCAAGAATGCGCACCAGCCGACCAGCGCCGCGAGCGCGATCATCGGCAGCCGGACCCGCTTGTGCTCGAGGCGCTCGGCGAGGATCGCGCCGCTCGCGGTGGCGAGCGCGCCGAACGCGAGGCCGGCCGGCAGCCCCACCGGCATCGCGAAGATGAGGAACGCCAGCGCGAGCAGCGCGGCGTGGGCGGCGATCGCGAAGCGGTGACCGCGAGACTTCACGCCACCCTCCGTGCGCCGAAGCGACGCTCGGCCAGGACGCGCCCGCCGGGCCGCTCGACCGCGACGACCAGCGCGCCGGCGGCCGCCAGCGTGTCCGCGACCTCGGCCAGCTCCTTGTTGGTGGTGGTGGCCTCCTCGCCCGCACCGACCGGCTTGGGACGGCGGATCCAGCGCTCGAGCAAGGGCGAGGTCGCGACCTCGTCGACCACCCGATCGGTGGCCACCACCGCCGTCACCGCGCCGTCGAAGCCGCGGATCGCGGCCTGCGCGCTCTCCACCCAGGGGCCCATCACGGCCGGAACGAAGAGGATGAGGCGGGTCTTCGGGCCGTCGCCGACCTCCTCGATGAAGCGCGAGAGGCCCGCACCCTCACCTTCGGGCGTCCCACGCACGGTGCGCGAGGCGGCGATCAGCGTGAGGGCCTCGGGCGTGCTCGTGGCGGGGGCGTTCTTGGCGCCGTCGGCCGAGAAGCGCCAGCCTTCGCCGAAGAGGCCGCCCTCGATGGCGACGCGCGCCGCGGCGGCCGCCGGCTCGTCGAGCTTGGTGGACACGAGATACGCGACGATCCGCCATGACGGGCTGATCGCGCGCTCGGGCATGCGGACCATCAGCTGGCCGGTGCGCGCGTAGAGCTTCCAGAGCGCCAGTCGCAGCGGATCACCCGGGACGTAGTGGCGCATCTCGACGCGATCGCCCTCGGGGACGCCGAGCGGGTGCGGCAGCTCTTCGCCGCCCGCGTGCGAGCGCAGCATCGGCGCGCTGCCGAGCTTCCCGGGGAAAGGCAGCACCCGGATCTTCTGCTTGTCGGTGCGGTGCAGGGTGATGCGCGCGAGGCCAAAGGCGTCCTCGACGTTGATCTGGCGGATCACGTGATCGACGTCGGCGCGTCCGGTGGCCTCCACCTTCTCCACCAACGTGGCACCGTCGGGGACGATCTCGACGGCGAAGCCCGGCGGCTCGACCCAGGTCCACGAGACGTCGATGAGCGGAAACGCGCGAAAGCTCGGCAACCGCAGCAGCACGGCGAACCCTCGCTCGGCCTCGAGGAACAGCGTGTCCTCGCTGGCGTGGCTCCGGATGAACGCCTTGTGCGCGCGGTGGACCAGGATCGCCCCGGGGATCACGGCCACCACCGCGAGGCTCACCAGGGCCAGCGCCAGGAGCCCGACCAGCTGAAGCACGTAGTCGACGTGGGGGACGCCAAAGCCCCAGTACCCCAGCGCCGCGCCGCCGAAGACCAGGGCGCCGAGCGGCGTGAGAGGCATGTAATCGAGGATCTTGCGCGCGATCCGCCGGACCGCGCCGATCCAGCGGGCGCGCCGCCGCGGAGGGGCGAGCACGGGCGCGAGGCCCGTCGTGCTGCTGCCCGTCTCCGCCACGTCGGTCCGCGGAATCTTAGCGTCTAAAGGTGCCAACTGCATCCGAATCGGATGCTTCCTAACGTTCGTGCGCCCGGGCGTGTTCCGGAGAGCTTTACCGATCGCTCCCGGGGCACGATGGTGGCGCCGCCTTGTCGTCCCCGTCCACGCCTCCCGCGGCGCCCGCCCGTCGTCGGAGGCGGTGGCTCGTCATCCTGCTGGTCCTGGTGATCGGCGCCGTGATCGGCGTGAAGGTCCTGCTGGCGCCCGAGCGCCTGACCCCGCTGGTGGAGGGGATCCTCAACGACACGCTGCGGGGCACGGTCCACATCGATCGAGTGGAATATCGGGCGCCCCTGGGCGTGCGCGTCGAGCGCTTCGTGATGACCGCGACGACCGGTGATCACGCGGTGGTGCAGGTGGACGTGCTGGAGGCGGTGGCCGATATCGGGCCGCTCCTGTCGGGCCATCTGGTGATCCCGGAGGCGACGGTGCGCGGCGCGAAGGTCCGGCTCGCGCGCGCCACCACGACCGGTACGTTCGACCTGGTGGAGGCGTTCCTGCCGCGCGCGGCCTCGGATCCGAGCCAGCCGTCGACGTTTCGCATGAACATCGGCGCGCTCCGGATCGAGGACGCCGACGTCGAGATGATCGATCCGCGCAGCGTCGTGCAGGTCCGCGGCGCCACCGTCACGCGCGGCAGCTTGAGCGTCGATCCCGACAGCGTGGTGGTCGGCGTCGATGTCGAGGCCGGCCAGGCGCGCTTGAAAATCCCCCCTTTTGACGAGAGATCTGCGATCGATCTGGGCGCCACGGGGGACGGCATCCGCTTCACCTGGAGCTTCGCCGAGGAGAGCGGGCACCTGGTGATCGACGAGACCGTCTTCGCGATGACCGGAGCGGCGCCGATCCGCGGGCGCGCCTCGGGCCAGATCGGGCACCTGGCGAGCGCGCTCCCGATGACGACCGACGCGCAGATCCACCTCGACGTCCCGCTCGCCAACCCGCTGGCCGCGTTATCGCCCGACACGATCGCCGCGACCGGCACCGCCTCGATCGACGCGCACGCGACCGGGCTGCTCCTGACCCCGACGCTGACCGCGACGATCAACGCCATCGGCGTGGTGGTGCTGGACGAGCCGCTGGGCCCGATCCGCGCGGTCGGCCGGGCCGATCCGGCGGCGATCACCCTCGACGGCTTTTTCCTCCCGATCGATGATGGCGCGATCGGCGGAAAGGCGCGCGTCGATCTCCTGAAGGACGCCTGGGTCGTGGACGCCAACCTGATCCGCGCGCCGGTGCGCCGCATCGCCGGGCGCTTCATCGCCGACACATCGCTGTTGCCGCTGCGGCTCGACGGGCCAATCCAGGTCAGCGGCACCTTCGACGCCAGGGACCCGGTGCGCATCGCGGCGTCGGTGCAGGGCAGCGGCATCGCGCTCGATGCACGGGGCAGCGTCGGACGGAGCGTGCTGGATCTGGCGATCGATCTGCGCGACCGCGCGCTCGCGCCCCTCTTCCAGCGCTATCTGCGCGGCGGATCGGCGCGCGAGGCGCAGTTGGTGGGGCGACTGCGCGGCACGCCACAAAAGCCGGAGGCTTCGGGCGTGCTCACCATGAAACACGCCTTTTACAAGACCCCGGTGCCGGTCGATCTCGCCGTGCCGTTCGCGCTGAGCGGCGCGCGGCTGACGCTCGATGGCGCGACCCTCACGTCGTCGATCGGCGCGGTCAAATCGAGCGGCACGGTGCTGCTGCCGCTCTTCGATCGGGCGGGGCTCGGCGTGGAGCTGGCGCTCGATGTCGAGACCAACCGGGTCGATCTCGCGGCGCTCACCGCCGGAATGGTGCATGGCCGGGCGCGCCTCGCGGGGCGCATTAGCGGCGATCCGACCAAGCCGAGCGGCAAGATCGACGTCGCGCTCGAGCGGATCGAGGTCGCGGGCGTCGTCGCGCGTCCGACCGAGCTCCACCTCACCGCCGAGAACGGCCGCTACACGCTGGACAACGCGAAGATCGAGCTCGCGCAGGGCGGCAGCCTGGAGGTGCGCGGCACCACCGATCTCACCACGATCGAGGGCCGCCTCATCGGCAAGGCGGTGCCGCTCGGTCTCCTCACCGCCACGTCCACCACCGTCGCGCAGGTCGTCGCGACGTCCACCACGCCGGGCGGGATCGCGCTGGCCGGCAACGTCGACATCCTGCTGACGCTCTCGGGCCCGCTGGCGACGCCGGAGATCAACGGGCGCGTCAACGGCCAGCACCTGCTCATCGGCGGCGCGGAGTTCTCGCGTTTGAAGATGCGCGCCGAGGGGCCGTTCCACGCGCTCGAGATCGACGGGCTGGCGGTCGGGCTCGGCGGCACGGTGCGGATCGAGGGGAAGGTCGACGCCACGGCGCGCACCGGCAGCGTGGAGATCCTCGTTCGCGGCCTCGACATCCCGCAGATCCCGGGCGTGCCGATCGACGGGCGGCTCGACGCCGAGCTGCGCTTCGAGGGCGGCCTGCCCTACCCCGACGTCCGCGGGCGGGTGGCGTTCCGTGAGCTGCGCTACCTGGGGCCGAACGGCGCGATCCCGATCGGCGAGGAGCTCGTGACGCTCGACATCGCGCCGGGCCTGCATGGAGCGCTCGGACCGAGCGGCTACGATCTGGTGCTCGCCGTGGGCCGCGGTCTGCACGCCGACATCGCGCTCACGCTCGAGCCCGCGATCGGAGCGGTGGCCAAGGTGGCGGTCACCGACCTCTCGATCGGGCCTTTTTTGCCGCAGCTGAGCGATCGCACCATCGACGCGATCGTCTCGGCGACCGCCACGGTGACGTACAGCGAGCGGCGCGGCGTCGAGGCCCGCGGGTCTCTGAACAACCTGGTCGTGGGCACCGATGGCCGCGAGGTCGAGCTGATCCGCCCCGCAGCGATCGAGTACGCGCGCGGCAAGATCGAGATCGGCAAGCTGCGCGTCGAGGGGGTCAAGGGCTGGCTGGAGATCGAGGGAAGCGCCGGCGATCGGCTCGATCTGCACGCCAGCGCGAGCATCAACGCCGCGATCCTGCCGGCGCTCGCGCGCGGCATCCAGCAGGCCTCGGGGCGCTTCGCGATCGTCGCCGAGATCGGCGGCACGCCGGATGCGCCAGAGATCGACGCGAAGCTGGATCTCGAGGAGAAGGTGGCGCTCCGCCCGCGCGCCGGCGCGGTGCGCGAGATCGTGCTCGACGAGGCCTCGATCCGCGCGACGCCCGATCGGGTGGTGATCGACGCGCTCTCCGGGCGGATGGCCGGCGGGAGCTTCCGCGCGCGCGGCGAGGTCGGGCTCGACGGGTTCGAGCTGAGCCGCTTCGATCTCGGCTTCGACGCGACCTCGGTTCCGATTCGCACCGGCGAGCTGGCGGTCGAGGCCAACGTCGGCCTGCGCCTGACCGGCGATATCGGCAGCCCGCTCCTCGCCGGCGACGTCGAGATCGTACGGGCCCGCTACCAGAAGCAGTTCAAGCTGCAGAACTTCGTCTTTGTCAGCGAGCGCACCGACCCGGGTCCGGGGCTCGCCGAGCAGCTCCCCTGGCTCGCCGATCTCGAGCTCGACATCCACGCCACGAGCCCCGGCGACATCCAGGTGGCGATCGACGCGAACGCGGTCCAGGTGCTGATCGATCTGGCCGCCGACGTCTCGATCAAGGGCTCGCCGATCTCGCCGCGCCTCGACGGTCGCGTGACCTCGGACAGCGGCACGCTGAAGTTCCCGAAGGCGACGCTGGAGGTGCGCAGCGTGGCGGTCGACTTCGATCCGTTCCCCGGTGACGGACGCAGCGGCATTTACGTGCGCCTGGTCGCCGACGGCGAGGTGCTGCCCAGCGATGGCGTCGATCGCACCGCGCAGGCGCGGCTGGTGACGCTGGTGCTGAGCGGACCGATCGAGGAGATGCAGCTCGATCTGCAGTCCGCCGGCCTCGATCGGCTGGCGGTGCTGTCGCTGCTCATCACTGGCCGCGCCCAGCTCGATCAGGAGGGCGCTTTGGCGTTCGCGGGCTCGCAGCTCTCCGCGCCGATCACCGCGTTCATCGAGCAGCAGCTGGAAAAGGCGCTCAACCTCGGCCTCCACTTCGGGACGGAGCTGAGCACCACGGCGGTGAAGTTCAGCGCGTCGAAGGAGATCACGCGCCGCCTGGTGATCGAGGGGAGCTACCAGCGCGCCTTCGATCAGGCCGGCACCGTCACCACCACCGTGCGCGCCCTGCTCTACCTGTTCGATCGGGCCTTCCTCGAGGTGGCGTCCTCTCAGAGCAAGCCGTCGGTGGTCACGCCCGGCCAGCCGGTGGCCGGCGACGCGCGTGCGACGCGGGTCGAGCTCAAGTACCAGATCCTGGGGCGCTGACGATGATCGCGCTGGCTCTCCTCATCCTCGCGTCGGGCGAACCAGCAGAGTGCAGAGTCGCTCGGCTCACGCTCACGCTCGACGCGCCGGTCTACGACGGATGGGACGAGACCTGCGCGCAGCTCGTGGCGATCGTCTCGCCGCCCGTGCACACGCTGACGTCCAGCGATGCGCGCGACGCCGAGCGCGTGCTCGCCGAGACCACGCTGTTCCAGACCACGACGTGCACGATCGCCGCCGGCGACACGCTCTCTTGCGCGATGGAGCCGGGGATCCTGGTGTCCGATGGCGAGGTGACCGGCTCGCTCCCGTTCGTTTTGCTGCGCAGCGACGTCGATCGGCGGCTGTCGTTGCGGAGCGGTGTGCCGGTCGACGATCTCGGCGCAGCAGGCCTGCGCCAGGCGGAGCGCGTGGCGACCTTCCTCGAGCGCGAGGGCTACTTCGGCACCACCGCGACCGCCAGCTGGACCCCTACCGAGGGCTCCGAGCCGATGCGCACCGCGGCGATCGACGTGCACGTCGAGAGCGGCGACTCCGCGCTGCTGCGGGACATCAAGATCGAAGGGGGCGTGCTGGAGGAGGACGTCGCGCGCGGCATCCTCGAGCGGTACTGGATCCTCAGCTTCATCCAGCGGCGCTTTCGCCCGTTCGATTTCGACGACGATGTCGAGGCGATCACCGAGACGCTGCGCGGCCGGTATCCCGAGGCGGTGGTGCGCGGCAGCTTCACGGTGGACCGCGCGGCAAACGCGGTCGACGTCACGCTGGTGGTCGATCCGGGCCCCCGCCTCGATCTCGCGTTCGAGGGCAACCTCGCCATCGACACCGAGGATCTCACGGACCTCTCGACGTTCGCCAAGGCCCACTCGCTCGACGCCGAGGAGATCGACAGCACCGCCGCGGCGATCATCGACGCCTACCAAAAAAAGGGCTTTTTCGAGGTCGCGGTGAGCGGCGCGCCGAAGACCACCGCAAACGGCGCCACGCTGGTCACGTACACGATCGTCGAGGGTCGCCAGGGGCACCTGACCAAGGTGACGGTGAGCGGCACGATCGCGATGGGCGGCGATCTGCTCGGCGAGCGGACCCAGCTCTGGACGCAGACCCGCAGCTGGCCTCTCCGCAGCGGCTCGTACGTCGACGCCTGGGTGGAGCGCGATCGCCGGGTGATGACCGAGGTGCTCAAGTCGGAGGGTCACGGCGCGCCGAAGATCGAGATCAACCTCTACGCCGGCAGCGCAGGCGAGCTGACCGCGCACTTCGACGTCGACGCCGGGCCGCAGCGCACGATCGGCAAGCTCGACATCAACGGGCTGCCGGAGCAGGTCGATCGCGAGGCGCTGCTCGCGCTCGTGTCGCTGAAGCCCGGGACGCCGTACGTGGCGGCCTCGCAGACCCCCGATCGCCGCGCGATCCTCGACGCGCTCGCCGGCGCCGCCTACCCGCGGGCCGAGATCGCTCGCAAGATGAAGATGCCGCTGGCCAACGAGTCGGGCGAGGTCTCGGTCACGTACAACATCGAGGCCGGCCCGCGCGCCATGTTCGGCGGCCTGCTGGTGCGCGGGCTGATGACCACCTCACCGTCGGTGATCGACGAGAACGTGCTGGTACAGCCGGGCGAGCCGCTCGGGGCCAAGGCGCTGTCGGATCTGAAGCGGCGCCTCTCCGTGCTCGGCGTGTTCGGCACGGTCGAGGTCGCGCCGATCGGGCTGTGGCGCGACGATCGACCGACCTACGTGCTGCTCGGCCTGGAGGAGCGCGCGCGGGTGAACCTGTTCGCGGTACTCTCGTTCTCCACCGAGGACTTCTTCTCGGCGGGCATCGACTTTGGGGATCGCAACCTGTTCGGCCGCGCGCTCAGCCTCGATCTGGTGCTGCGTTTCGCCAACGCGAGCGAGCTCGGGACCACCGTGAAGATCGGCTATCGCGACTACACCAAGCTGCGGCTCGGCGCGCCGCGGCCGTTCGGGGCGCCTTTCGACATCGAGGCGAGCGCGTTTTACGACCTGATCCTGCGCGACGTCTTCATCGAGCGGCGCGTTGGTGGCTCGCTCGCGATGGTTCGCGAGCTGGTCGAGCGCACCGATTGTTCGATCTGCCCTTCGCTGATCGCCAGCCTCGGCTACGAGCTCCAGGCGACCCGGCTCGATCTCTCCACGACCAACGAGCCGCAGGTGACGTTCGGCCGGGTGTTCCTGCGCCTGCTCGCCGATCGTCGCGACTCGGTGATCGATCCCCGCGCCGGCTGGCAGGCGGAGCTGCGCCTGGAGCTCGCCAACCGCGTCTTTGCGGGGCCGCTGTTCTCCGACGCCAAGAGCTTCTGGCGCGTGCTGCCGTCGATGCGCGGCTATCTACCGCTCGGCGCGCCGCTCGAGCTCCGCCTCGACGAGGACCAGACCATCGGCGGCCCCTTCGTGCTGGCGGCCTCCGCGAGCTACGGCGTCGCGCATCCGTACGGCTCGCGTGACGTCGGGGCGGAAGCGCTCCCCGGCACCGAGACCTTCGCTTTCGGCGGCGATCAGAGCGTGCGCGGCATGTCCGACGGCGCCTCGCGCGCGGGCTACCCGGTGCCGACGTACCTGCTCGTGGTGAGCGGCGAGGTCCGCTACTACGCGCTCCAGAACTTCGGCTTCGGCACGGTCGAGCTGGCGGGCTTCATCGATCTCGGCGCGGTGAGCTACCACCTCGGCGATCTGTTCGACTCACCGACGGTGAGCGCCGGCCCCGCGATCCGCTACGTCACGCCGATCGGCCCGCTGTCGATGGCGTACGGCTGGCCGCTCCTGCGCTCGGCGCCGATCGTCGCGGCGCGGCCCGATCTCATCACGACGACCGGGCGCTTCCATCTCTCGTTCGGAACGGCGTTCTAGTAGCTCTGCACAGTGAAGTTGATGGGTTGCGGGTGTCGAGGCGCTCGTCTGGCAAGGCGCGCCGTCCGACGGCATACTCTGCGTCTGTCGAGGCGGCGCAACGCAGCCAGGCGAGATG
>Ga0105047_10010896_pt1 | contig 14809 bp, 15 predicted proteins | sample MAT04_FD_78384 | JGI IMG/M metagenome (GOLD analysis project Ga0105047, IMG submission 78384) | Freshwater microbial communities from Lake Fryxell liftoff mats and glacier meltwater in Antarctica - MAT-04 (megahit assembly) | ecosystem: Environmental > Aquatic > Freshwater > Ice > Liftoff... | reverse complement strand
GCGAACTGGTACCTCTACCGCGCGCAGAAGGACATGTCCCGCCTCGCCGACGAGTGCGGCGTGAAGCTGCGTTTCTTCCACGGCAAAGGCGGCACCATTGACCGTGGCGGCGGCGCGAGCCATCGCAGCTTGCGCGCGCAACCGCACGCGGCCCACGGCGGGCGGCTGCGGATCACGGAGCAGGGCGAAGTCATCTCGCTCAAGTATTCCAACCCGGCCATCGCCCAGCGGAACCTGGAGCAGCTCACCTCGGCGGTCATCGCCGTGCAATGCCTCCCCACCAGCGAGCCCGTCAGCGCGCAGCTTGCCGGCTGGGAGGCCGACATGGACCAGCTTGCGCGGCTCTCCTTCGACTTCTACCAGCAGCTCGTCTATCGCACGCCGGAGTTTGCGGAGTATTTCTGGCAGGCCACGCCGATTGATCTGATCGAGCACCTGCGCCTCGGCTCGCGTCCCTCGCGCCGCCAGCAGACCGCCGACGTGCGCCAACTCCGGGCCATCCCTTGGGTCTTTGCGTGGACGCAATCCCGCCATCTCGTGTCCGCCTGGTATGGCGTTGGGCACGCACTGGACGAGTTTGCCAGGAGCCGTCCCGACGGACTGGAGCGCCTGCGCGAGATGTATCGGCACTGGCCGTTCTTCAAGCAGCTCCTCGACAACGCCGAGATGTCCCTTGCGAAAACCGAACTGGGCATCGCCCGCGAATACGCCGCGCTCGTCAAATCCGCAGCGGTGCGAAAGAAGATCTTCGGCCTCATCCAGCGCGAATACGACCGCTCCGTGGAAATGGTCCTCAAGGTCACTCAGCGCAGTGCCCTGCTTGAAAACCAGCCCGTGCTCGCGCAGTCCATCCGGCTGCGCAATCCCTACGTGGATCCGCTGAACTACCTGCAAATCCGTTTCCTCGCCCGCTGGCGCAAAGCCAACGAGAAGCAGCGCACCGAGACGCTCCGCCGCCTGCTCGCGCTCACGGTCAATGGCATCGCCTTCGGCATGAAGAGCACGGGCTGAGTCGGCCGGCCCGCGCCCAAAGCACGCGCCCGCTCCCCGGGCTTTACCGGGATCTTGAGCGGGCGCTGCTGCACGGTGACAAGGCGCGAACGCGGTCAGGCTTTTTTCGCTTTGATGCGGTAGGTGCCGGTGCCGGTGGCGCGGTCCCAATGACGGACTTGGACGTAATACAGACCGGGGATCAAATCGGCGATGATGCGCGCGTTGGAGCCGGTGCCGGAATCGTCATCCTCGGTGATCAAGGCGGTCTGGGAATCTGGCCCGAAGAGTTTCATGACGAGGTCGGTGGGGCCGCTGGTCTCGATGGTGTGGCGGCCGCCCGCCGCGACGGTGAACTTGAAGAGGTCTTCCTCCATCGGCTTGCCGATGCTGGCCTTGGTGGCCGACTTGGCGTTGACCTTGAGTTCCACCGCACCTTCCACGCCCGGCCCCGTTTTCGGATAAATCTGCGCGCTGGCCACGAACGCCTTGTCCGTCGCCGAGAGCACTTCATTCTGAGTGGTGGCGATGCCGTTCAGTGTCCACTCGGCCGGGAAGAAGTAGAGCATGATGGATTTGGGATCGAACTTCGTACCGCGAATCTGGTTGGCGGAATACTTGTCGATCACGTTATGCCGCGCCTGGGCGGGCGGCCAGTTGTTCGGCGCGCCGCCCAGGGCTTGGATCACCACCGCCTCATTCCAGAGAATGCCGCCGTCGGGATTCTGATGCTCGTGTCCGAGTCCGATGGCATGGCCGAACTCATGTCCCGCGGTGCCGCCATCGAGGAAGCCCAAGTTCATCGTGGCCTGGCCGTTGGGAATGCCCTTGCAGTCCGTGCCGATGTAGCTCCACGCGCCGTCATTCGCGTTGAAGCTGACGCGAATCTCCGCGTCGAGTGCGTTGTTGAAGTCGAACTTGAGGTTCGCGTGCTGAGTCCACCAGCCGGCCTGCTCGCGGGCGATGGCTTGCTGGGCGGTCGTGCCGCCGAGAAAGCGCACGCGCAGGGTCGAGCCGTTGATCCACTGCTTGCGGATGATGGCTATGGCACGCATCGGCCCGCGCGTGGGTTGAGTGACGCTTTGGAACTTCATCACGTCCTGAGGCAGGACGCGGTCGAAGCAGACACGGGGAAGTGTGGGTTTAGGCATGGGAGACTCGCTTTTTTGGTGGGTGATTAATGGGCGGGAGTAGTTTTGCTGCGGCAGACAACCGCGGCCCGCCAAGCTATGCCCCGCCGCTTCGATGTCCAATTCAGCCTGGATTTCAAACTCCGAAGGTCCGATATCCGAGGACCAAAACGGGTCGTCCGGCCACGTCCGAAAAGGCGCCACCTGCCAGGTTCAGGGGCCCGATGCGCGGCTATCCGCGGGTTGTGAAATCGCGCCCCGCAGGAGCGCTTGGGTGAGGGAGAGTGAACGGTCGGTTGTGGATCGCAGCCGGCAGGCCCGGGGCGCAGTCGTGGGGCAGCGCGCGGGAAGGGCCACACTGGGACGCCGGCGGCACTTCGAGCGGCAGCACCGCGTGCCGTCTCAGTGTCCAGCGTCGGTGCCGGGGGCTCACTTCTTCGCTGGCTCGCGCTTCAGCGTGAACTTCGCGGCGCCGGTCTTCTGGCCACGCTGGTAGCTGTCCCACTCGCTCTCCAGGCTGTCCGCGCTGAGGAGGCGTATCCGTCCGGCGTGCATGTGCATGTCCTTCGCTGGATCGAGATTCGAGCCGCCGGTGAACTCGAAGACCAGCAGCGCGGGTGTTGATTTCTGGAGTTCGAGGGCCATGCGCGGCTGATTGCCGGCGGCGCAATAGTGCGTGAGCACCAACTGGTCGCCGTCGAGGTGATACATCGTGACCATCTCGTGCGGGGTGCCGGGAAACAGCGTTTCCATCACCGCCGACCCCGCGCCTACGACGCGGTAGGTCACCGTCGTGTCGGAGGCGTCTCCGCCGTGCGCCGCCTGGCCCCGCCATTCACCGGCAAGACCCTTGAGTTGCTCGAAGGCGGCCTTGGCCGTGACTTGGTTGGTGGCCGCCGGGGCGGTGGTCGGCAGCAGGGTCAGCCAACCCGCGGTAACGGCGAACATGGTGGCAACTAACGAACCGCAGTAGGATGCATTTTGCATGGCGGCCAAGGTTGGCCAGCCAATCGGGGCGGTCAAACGGCTCGCCCAACCCCACTACAAAGCCGGTCCCAAAATCCCGTCCCGCTCCGGCTCGCCCACGCTATGTTCCCGCCCGTGACTGCTCTTGAAATCGTCGGCTTCATCCTCGCGCTGCTCGTCATGGGTGTGGGCGTGGTGGGCTGTGTGCTGCCCGGATTGCCCGGCACGCCGCTGGTGCTCGCGGCGGTGGTGATCCACAAACTCCTGTTCGGCCCGGCGGGCGCCGCGTGGTGGGTGCTGGTAATGCTGACCGGGCTGACCGGGCTTTCGCTGGTCGTGGATTACCTGGCGAGTGTCTATGGCGCGAAGCGGTTGGGCGCCACCTGGCGCGGCGCGGTGGGGGCCATCGCGGGCGGTCTGGCCGGGCTGTTCTTCCTCCCCTTCGGCGTGCTGATCGGGCCATTCCTGGGCGCGTTCCTCCTCGAACTCGCTGGCCGGCGGCATTGGAAGGAAGCCTCCAAAGCCGGCGTCGGCGCGACGCTCGGGCTGTTGGTTGGCGCGGTGGGCAAAGTCGCCGCCAGCATCGCGATGATCCTGCTCTTCGCCGTCAACGTGATCTACCGCTCGCTGCAGTGAGCGGCTCCCGTCTGCTCCTGCCGGACGCCGGTTGGCGCGCGGGCGCCCCCGCCCGCAGCGAGGTTCTGATCGCGGACGGCTGAAGCTTCATCGGCGACGCGGGCCGGATGATGCTGCTGCGGCCGAGGGCGTCCGCGCGCCGGGGGGGGGCAGGGACAGCGCGCGGTTACTCCACCGCGGTCTTGCGGAAAGCCGCGCGGTTGGCCGCGATTCCCCGGGCTGCGAACTCGCGCTCAAAGTCCGTCGGCAGCTCGGCCAGGGCGGCGGGAGTTTCGGTTTCCGCGAAGCCCGGCGCGCCGCGAAACACCGTCTGCATCTGGGCGAAATAGTCCGCATGGTCTGTGCGCAGATAGACGACCCCGTCCGCGGCCAGCGCGCGGTGCAGCAGTTCCGCGAACCGCGGCTGGACGAGCCGGTTGGCCGCGTGCCGCACCTTGGGCCAGGGATCCGGAAAGTAGATGTGAAACGCCGCGACCGAGGCGGCAGGCACCAGGTATTCCGTGAAATAGACGCCTTCGACCCGCAGGCCGCGGACATTGCCCAACCCCGCGCGCCGGCCCTTGCGGTCGAGCTTGATCATGCGGCCGGCGAGGCGCTCGATGCCGAAGAAGTTGCGCGCCGGATTCCGCCGCGCCCACTCGACGAGAAACGACGCGTCGCCACAGCCCAGTTCGATCTCGACCGGCTGCGACTGCGGGAAAACTTGCGTCCAGTCCAACCGCTCGACTGCGGAAGTGAGGCGCAGCAGCAGCGAAGTTTCGTCGCGTTGGACGGGGGCGGATGGATGGGCCGGCAGGAGCATGGCGCAAGCAGGCTAAAGCAGTGCCGTCGTGGAGCAAAGCGCCGCGCGCCCGCGCCCCGTGGCATCGGCGTCGCGCCGGTCGCCAACTTCCGTTCATGGGCAGCCTTTCATTTGCGCCGCCCCACGACCGGGAAGCTGGAAACTGGCGCCACGCCGGTCCCACGCCGGGCCGGGTTTGACTTGCCGGCCTGCCCCACCCCAGACTTCGCGCATAACCGTCGCTGAACCCATCCTTGTCGCCCAAAACGCGCAGACTCAACTGCACCTGCTGCCCGCGATGGCCAACCGCCACGGCCTCATCGCCGGCGCGACCGGCACCGGCAAGACCGTCACGCTGCAGGGCCTCGCCGAGAGCTTCAGCGCGCTCGGTGTGCCGGTGTTTCTCGCCGACGTGAAGGGCGATCTCGCCGGCCTGAGCCAGCCCGGCGGGCAATCGCCCAAGGTGCAGGAACGGGTGCGCCAGCTGGGGCTGAAAGACTTCACCCCCGCTGGCTGCCCGGTCACGTTCTGGGACATCTTCGGCGAGCAAGGGCATCCCGTCCGCGCGACGATTTCCGAACTGGGCCCACTCATGCTCGCCCGCCTGCTCCAGCTCAACGACACCCAGGCCGGGGTGCTGCAAATCCTCTTCCGCATCGCCGACGAGAATGGTCTCCTGCTGCTCGACCTCAACGATCTCCGCGCGATGGCGCAATACGTCGGCGACCAGGCGGGGGAATTCACCACCCGCTACGGCAACGTCTCCGCCGCCAGCATCGGCGCGATCCAGCGCGCGCTGCTCACGCTCGAAGCCCAGGGCGGCGAAAAGTTTTTTGCCGAACCGGCGCTGGACTTCGACGACCTCCTCCAGACCGTGCAAGGCCGCGGCGTCGTCAACATCCTCGCCGCCGATCGCTTGATGCAGTCGCCCATGATCTACAGCACGGCGTTGCTGTGGATGCTTTCCGAGTTGTTCGAGCGGCTGCCCGAGGTCGGGGACTTGGCCAAGCCGAAGCTGGTGTTCTTCTTCGACGAAGCGCACCTGCTGTTCAAGGACGTGCCGGACGCATTCCTGGACAAGATCGAGCAGGTCGTCCGGCTCGTCCGCTCGAAAGGCGTGGGCGTGTATTTCATCACGCATAATCCGACCGATATTCCGGATGTGGTGCTGGGCCAGCTCGGCAACCGCGTGCAACACGGCCTGCGCGCCTTCTCGCCGCGCGATCAGAAAGCCGTCACCGCCGCCGCGCAGACCTTCCGCGCCAACCCGCAGTTCAAGACTGAGGAAGTCATCCTGGCGCTGGGCGTGGGCGAGGCGCTGGTGTCGCTGCTGGATGAGAAGGGCCAGCCCAGCGTCGTCGAGCGCGCCTTCGTGGTGCCGCCGCGCAGCCAGCTTGGGCCGATCACGGACGCGCAGCGCAGCTCCCTGATGAAGAACTCCATCGTGGCCGGCGTGTACGAGAAAGTTGTGGACCGCGCGTCCGCCTACGAACACTTGTTGAAGGCCCGCGCCGTAGCCCCGGCCGGCGAATCGCGGACGGAGGTGCCGGGGACACCCGTGACGCCGAGCGTGCCCGGGGCCGCAGCCGGGGGCGGATTCTTGAGCGGCTTGCTGGGCGCGATTTTCGGAAAGACCAGCCCGCGCGGTGACAGCATTGCCGCGGCCGCCGCCAAACAAATGGTCCGCACAGCCACCAGTCAGGTGACCGGTCAAATCACCCGCGGCTTGCTCGGCTCAATCATGGGCGGACGGCGGCGGCGGTAAGCTCTTTTCCCCATGCGCAACCCCATCATCGTCGCCCTCGATCTGCCCACGGCGGAAGCCGCCTTCGCGCTGGCCGAGCGCGTGGCCCCCGCCGTCGGCGCGTTCAAGATCGGGAAGGAACTTTTCACCGCCGCCGGCCCGGACATCGTGCGCCGCGTCCGCGCGACCGGCGCGGCGGTGTTCCTGGACCTCAAGTTCCACGACATCCCGAATACCGTCGCCAAGGCGGTTGCCGTCGCCACCCGGCTCGACGTGCAAATGCTCACGGTCCACGCCAGCGGCGGCAGCGCGATGCTCCGCGCCGCCGAACAAGCCGCCCAGAAAACCGCTGCCGAACTCGGCCGCCCCGCCCCGCTCGTCCTCGGCGTCACCGTGCTGACCAGCTCAGACGCAGACACCTTGCGCGAGACCGGCGTGACGGCGGGCGTGACGGAACAGGTCGAACGGCTCGCGCGGCTGGCCGTGGCGGCGGGTGTGCGCGGGCTGGTTTGCTCGCCGCTGGAAATCGGCCTGTTGCGGGGCTGCCTGCCGCGCGCGGTGCAATTGGTCACCCCCGGCATCCGCACCGGCACCGAGCCGGCGGACGACCAGCGGCGCACGCTCTCGCCGCGCGCAGCGCTGGCCGCCGGCGCCGACTGGCTGGTGATTGGCCGTCCCATTTACGCCGCCCCCGATCCACGCGCCGCGGCGGAGGGGATTTTGGCCAGTTTGGGTTGAAGCCAATACCGAAGTCCGAAGTCCGAAGTCCGAAGTTCGAAGTCCGAAACCAGCCGGCAGGGCACAACGCTGGAAGTGCGACCCGAACTGAACGTCAGCGCGGGGCCTTCGGGCTTCGGGCTTCGGCCCTCGGTTTTCGGCCTTCGGATTTCAAGTTGAGCGGGCCGCGGTTTGCGCCGCGTGCGTTGCTCCATAAATTCAGCCCCATGCTGCTGCCTGCCGAAATCGGCGTCATGACCCTTTCCAACGCGACGTTGTTCCCGAACGCGTTGCTGCCGCTCTACATTTTTGAACCCCGCTACCGGCGGATGTTGAAGGATGCGCTGAACACTCACCGCCTGTTCTGCGTGTCCATGCAGAAGCTCAATTGCACTCGCGAATTGCCGGAAGCCATCGCGGGCGTCGGTCTGGTCCGCGTCGCGGTCGAGCACGACGACGGCACTTCGCACGTCATCTTGCAGGGCTTGCGCCGCGTCGCGCTGGGTCCGGCTAGGCGCTACCGGCCGTATCGCATGCAGCCCATCCAATCGCTCGACGTGCCGCCGTGCGATTCGCCCGCCGTGGACGCGCTGGTTGGCAAGGTGCGCGAACTCATGGCCGCGCGGCTGGAAATGGGCCTGCCCATCGGTCTCCCGATGCACCCCGATGGCCCGGCCGGCACCTCGCCCGAGGCGGCCCGGGAAATCCTCCGTTACATCACCGACCTCACCAACCCCGAGCAGGTGGCCGATCTGGTCGGGTGCGCGCTGCTCCAGCGCGGCGAGGAACGCCAGACCATCCTGGCCACCCTCGACGTCGAAGCGCGGCTGCGGCACTTGGTCCGCTTCCTCATCGCCGACATCCAGCGCGAACGTCTGACCCCCAAGGCGTAACGATGCAGGCGGAGCGCGGCTGTCTCAGCCGCAGCCGCGTTCGCAAGCCGATGGCTCATGGGTTTTGTCACCGCGTCCGCCGGCGCTTTCGCACTCACTTTTTGGTAGTCGTAAGCGCGCGACGAAGTAGCCGGCTCGTTCCCTATTCCCCGCGGCTGCGGCTGAGACAGCCGCGCTCCGACCGCAGCGTTACGGCTAAACGGTATCTATGCAGTCGCGACACTCGGCGACGCCAACGCGAGCTACGTGGGACAGGCGTCGCGCCTGGATCCAGATTCATTGCCTGCTATCACTACAAGGTGCCTGCCGCTCAAACCCGGGAACGCGGAGCAAGCACCGCTTCAGCCGATGTCAGAGACAGGCGCGACGCCGATCCCACGGCCGGGGCACGCATCAGCCGCCCGCCGCCTTGCGCGCCCAGCGAAGTTTTGCCGGGCCAGAGCGGGGGTTGGCGTAGCGCTCGGCGGGCGAGGGACGGAGGACTTCACGGCAAATTTCCGAGTATTCCCCGGCGCGCAAGCCGGCCTCGAAAGCGTGCTTCACGCGGCGATCTTCCCCCGAATGAAACGTGAGCACGGCCACGCGTCCGCCGGGCCGCAGACACGCGGGGAGCACGCGCAGCAGTTGCGCCAGCGCCGCGAACTCGTCGTTCACCGCGATGCGGAGGGCCTGAAAAACCCGGCGCACGGTCAGCCCGCGCTCCTCTTCGGGGGCACCGGGCAACGCCGCGCGGACAGCGGCGGCGAGCGCGCCGGTGGTCGGAAACTCGCGTCCGGCCAACGCGCCCGCCAACGCCGCGGCGTGCGGTTCGTCGGCGTTTTCCGTGAGGAGCCACGCGAGGGCGTCCGGGCGCAACCGGGCGAGCAGGGCGGAGCCGGGCTGGCCACGCTGGGGATTCATCCGCAGGTCGAGCGGGCCATCGAGTTTCACCGAGAAGCCCCGGGCCGGATTGTCGAGTTGCATCGAGGAGACGCCCAGGTCGGCCAGCACGCAGTCGGCGCCTTCGAAGCCGGCTTCGGCGAGCGTCTGGGGCAGTCCGGCGAAATTCGTGCGGCAAGTCGTAAAGGTGTCCGGACCGAAACCCAAAGCCCGGAGCCGGGCCTCAGTGCGGGGGAGTTCAAGCGGGTCCGCGTCCAGGCCCAGCAGCCGACCGCCGGGCGAGAGACGAGCCAGGAGTTCCTGCGCGTGCCCGCCGTAACCGAGGGTGCAATCCACTGCGGCCTCGCCGGGCTGCGGCGCGAGGATGGCCAGGACTTCTGCCACCATGATGGGCCGGTGCGTGCCGGCGGGAGTTTTGCCGGCGGCGAGGACTTTGGCGACGGTGCCCGCGTGCTGCGCCGGGTCGCGTTCCTTGTACTTTTGCTCGAAGCGGCGCGGGTTCTTCCCGGCGTAGCGAGGCCGTCGCCGGTGTGGCGCGGGCGGGACAGTGGGACTGGGATCGGACGGTGCGTCGTCGCTCACAACTCGTTGTATTTCTTGTTCGAGCCGCGCGCCTTGGCGATCGGATAGCGGAGTTCATTCGCCGCCAGCTTGGCGCGGATGACGTCGGCGAGGCGGAGGTCGAGATTGTCGGCGAGTTCGAAGAGCAGGATGGCCACATCCGCGATTTCGCCGGCCAGGGCGTCGCGGCGCTCGCGGACGCGGGCCGCGGATTGGGCCGGGGTTTGCCAGACGAAGTGTTGAAGGAGTTCGCCCGACTCGGCGGCGAGGGCGACGACGAGTTCCTTGGGGGCGTGAAACTGGAGCCAGTCCCGCGCGTCGCGGAAGGCGCGGATCTCGGCGGTGAGGGCTTCAATCGAATCGGACATGACGCCGCCACGATGCAACAGCGGGCCAGCGCGGGCGAGCTTGTTTGCCGGGTGGGTGCCGCGCTCAAGCGAGTTACGACCCGCCGGGTTCCGGTTGAATCCCCGGCGGCGCGTCTCTACGCTGCGGGCATGTCGCGCCCCGAAATTCTCCCGGCCTTGCACGCGCTGCTGGCGACGCCAGCGCCGCCGGCCCTCGACGCCGCCCAGCGGAGCGGAACTCTGCCCGCCGCCGAAGTCGAAACGCGCGTGCGCGCGGCGCTTCTCGATGCCGGTCTGCCGGCGGCCAATGCGGATCTGGTGCTCGCGTTGCTGCTGCTCTGGCACGATCACCTCGACGCCGCCCACACGCTGGCCCAAGGCGTCGAGAACGCGGACGGCAGCTTCGTCCACGCGATCCTGCACCGACGCGAGCCGGACGCCTGGAACGCGAAATACTGGTGGCGGCGCGTGGGGGCGCACCCGGCTTTTGCCGGACTGGCCCGCCGCGTGGGCGCACTGCTGGAGCCAGCCGGACAGACGCACTTGCTGGCCAAGCTAGTGCCCGGCGGTCGCTGGGACGCCAGCGCGTTCGTGGACGCCTGCGAGGCTGCCTCGGCCTTCAGCGAACCGGCGGAGGATCCCGCGGCCAAATGGCTCCGGGAAATCCAGCGCCAGGAAACCGAAGTCCTGCTGGCGCACCTCGCCGCCCTGCGATGAACGAAACGGCCACTGTGCTGGGCGCGGTCATTCCAGTCTTCGGCATCATGGTCGTGGGCCTGGTGATCCGGAAGATCGGCTGGCTGACCGAGGAGGCGGACGCGAGCCTGCTGCGGGTCAACATCAACCTGCTGCTGCCGGCGCTGATCTTGGATTCCGCGTTCGGCAATCCGGCGTTGTCGCAGCCGCGCACGCTGGCGCTGGCGCCTTTGATCGGCTTCGGCACCACCGCGCTGGGGATCTTGCTGGCCTGGGCCTGCCGGGGCTTTGCCGGGCTGAAAAGTTTGCCGGCGCAACGCACTTTCGCGGTAAGCACGGGGATGTACAACTACGGCTTCGTGCCGGTGCCGTTGGCGATGCTGCTCTTCGGCAGCGGGACCGTGGGCGTGCTGTTCGTCCACAACGTCGGCGTCGAGATCGCGCTCTGGACGATTGGCGTAGCCGTCATGACCGGGGCGGGCATCGGCGGGGCCTGGCGGAAAATCGTCAATGCCCCGCTCGTCGCGATCGTGCTGGCGCTGGTGCTCAACACGAGCGGCGCGGTGCCGCATCTGCCCGCGCCGCTGCTCACCGGCCTGCACTGGCTGGGGCAATGCGCCATCCCGATGTCCATCCTGCTCAGCGGCGCGATTGTGGCGGATCATTTGCACGAGTTTCATTCGGCGCACAGTTGGCGCGTGATCGTCGCGGGGCTGGTGCTGCGGCTGGGGGTGTTGCCGTGTTTGTTCCTGGTGCTGGCCCGCTGGCTGCCCTGCTCCGTGGAACTCAAGCGCGTCATCGTGGTGCAGGCGGCGATGGCTTCGGCGCTGTTTCCCATCGCCATGGCCAAGCACTACGGCGGCGATCCGGCCACGGCCTTGCGCGTGGTGATCAGCACGTCGGTCGCGGGGCTGGTGACCATTCCCCTGTGGATCCGGTTGGGGATGAAATTCGCGGGGTTGTGAGGGTCTCAGAGTTGCGGCCACGACCGCGAAGCCGCCGACACGACGGCGCACCTTGTGGCGGCTCCATGCCAGGCCACAGTCTGGGGCCATTGCAACGTTGCCAGCAATTGAGATGCACCCTTGCTTCAGGTGTTTCGGGGTTCGCTTTCCGGCCAGCCCACGCCTAAGCTCCCGCGATGTTCCTCGCCCAACCGATGACCCGCCGCGCTGCCTTGCGGCACTGCACCGCCGGCACCTTGCTCGCCCTCGGCCTCTGGCCCGGCACCCTGCGGGCCGCCAACGAGACCGCCGGACGCACTTTCAAGTTTGTCGTCATCAACGACACCCACGTCGTCAGCCCGGAGTGCGCCGCGTATCTGACGAAAGCGGTCGCCGATCTCAAGCGCCACGATCCCGCCTTCGGTCTGCACGTCGGCGACCTGACCGACAAGGCCGAGCTACCGCGGTTCGAAGTGGTGCGCGAGACCTTCGCCAAGCTGGGTGCGCCGACCTACTTCGTCCCCGGCAACCACGACTACAGCTCCAACACGGATCGCGCGCACTACGACGAAGTTTTCCCCGGGCGGCTCAATTACAGCTTCGAGGCCGAGGGCTGGCAGTTCATCGCCCTCGACACCACCGACGGCCAGCGTTACGACCAAACCACCATCCAGCCCGCCGCACTTGACTGGCTCGACCAAAATCTCCCCCGCCTCGACCGCCGCCGGCCCACGATTGTCTTCACCCATTTTCCGCTCGCCGCCGGCGCCAAGATGCGTCCGCTCAACGCCGACGCTTTGCTGGACCGCCTCCGCGATTTCAATCTGCAGGCCGTCTTCAACGGCCACTACCACGGCTTTACCGAGAGTCAGTGGCGCGGTGCGCCCGTGACCACCAATCGCTGCTGCTCCCTGAAGCGCGACAACCACGACGGCACCAAGGAAAAGGGCTACTTCGTCTGCACCGCGAAGGACGGCCGGCTCACCCGCGAGTTCGTGGAATTCAAGCCCGCCTGAGCCGTGACTGTTCAATCGCAACCATCGCGGACAGCACCGCGAACCGCGTGGGACAGGCGTCGCGCCGGTCTCCAGCTTCATTCCCTACGGCCACCAAGCCGTAGCCATGCAATCGGAGCGCGGCTGTCTCAGCCGCAGCCGCGTTCGCAAACCGGTGGCGCAGGGTTTTGCAACCGCGCCTGCTGGAGCATTCGCGCCCACTTCCTGGTGATCGTGGGTACCTGGCGGAGAAGTTGGCTCGTCTCCTGTTCCCTGCGGCTGCGGCTGAGACAGCCGCGCTCCGCGACTGCATGGCTACGGCCAAGCGGTGGCTGTGCCCCAAGCTCGGTTACGCGGAGCAGAGACTGTTTAACACGATGTCAGAGACAGGCGCGACGCCTGTCCCACGGCATCGTCACGCCTGGACTCTCATGAAGCCCGACGCAGACTTGCGCGAGTTGCTCGACGCCTGGCCCTACGACTCCGACGACGACCTGCGCGTCGCCACCGGGCGGGATGGCCGGCCCATTCTGCAATTGCGCACGCCGCTCGGCCTCGAACAGATCGAACTCGATGGCCGCCCCGACGGCACGCGGCCGCATGGGGAGGAATCGGAATTGGTCTTCCAGGAACACCGCTGGGAGGCCGCCCGGGCCGCCGGTCACGAGACAGATTTTGAACTCAGCCCGGACGACTGCGCCGCGCTCTTCGCCGAGGGCGTGCTCTATTACCAGCGTTACCTGCGGCTCTTTCAACTCAAGGACTGGCCGCGCACTGTGCGTGACACCGAGCGCAACCTCCGCGGCTTCGATTTCGTGCAGCGCCACGCCGCGCGCGACGACGACCGCCAGCACTTGGAAAAGTGGCGGCCCTACCTGATCCGGATGCACGGCGCCGCCGCCGCGTTGCAGGCCCTCGATGAGGAAGCCCACGACCGCGCGCTCGGCCTCGTGCAAACCACCATCGAACGCATCGAAGCCCTGCCGGAGCTCGACGAACCGGTGTTCGACTTCGAACGCGCTCGCTCGGTGGAGGCGCTCAAGGAACTTCGTCGCCAGATTCAGCGCGCCTGGCCGTTCTCGGAAAAAGAGCGCCTCGAAAAACAGCTTGGCCAAGCCATCGAGCAGCAGGAATTCGAGCACGCCGCCGGGCTGCGGGATCAATTGCGCGCCCTCCGCGGCGAACCGCCCGGCCCGCTCCCCACCGTCCCAGACCCATCTCCCAATCAAGAACCTCCCGCCTCCTCATCATGAAAAACCTTCCCCTGCCCGCCCTCTTTGCGGCGCTCCTGCTCGCGTTCGTTGCTGGCTGCCAGACCACGCCGCCCAATTCGCTCGCCACCCACGACTCCGCCAAGTGGGAGCAGGAGATTGCCGCCCTCGAATCCCGGCACCGCACGAACCCGCCGCCCGCCGGCTGCATCGTGTTTGTCGGCAGTTCCAGCATCCGGCTTTGGACCAGCCTGGCGGCGGATTTCCCCGGCTTGCCGGTGGTCAACTGCGGCTTCGGCGGCTCGCAACTGGCCGACTCGGTTCACTTCGCCGACCGCATCGTGGTGCCCTACGCGCCGCGCGAGGTCGTCATTTACGCTGGCGGCAACGACCTCAACGCGGGCAAGTCGCCGGAGCCGGTGTACGGCGATTTCGTGGCGCTGGTGAAGCAGCTTCGCGCCCGCCTGCCCGGCGTGCGCATCGCCTACATCGCCAGCGCCCCCAATCCCGCGCGCTGGAAACAGGTCGAGAATGTGAAGCGGCTCAATGGCCTCATCGCCGCCTACTGCCGCCAGCACGGGTTGACCTTCATTGACGTTTTCCCGCTGATGCTGGGTCCCGACGGCCAGCCCAAGCCGAACATCTTTGTCGCCGACCGCCTGCACATGAACGCCCAGGGCTACGCCATCTGGCGTGAAGCGGTCGCGCCGTATTTGAAGTAGGCCCCGCGTGGGACAGGCTTCGCGCCGGTCTCCATGCTTGGGTTCGCGCTCACGCGCCCCAGCGCCCAGCCTCCCGCAAGGCCTGCCTCATGCGCAACCGTTCCGGGGCGTTAACCCGCAGCAGGCCCGCCGTCGACGCCCCTGCGCCCGCTGCTCCACCGCGACCCGAAGCCGGGCCGGGATGTGCGCCGTGCTCATGCCGCGGCGGCGGTTTTCTGCCAGGCCCGCGCCTTGATCAAGGTCACGAGTTCATCCAGCAGCGCCAGCTCATCCAGCTCCGCTTCCTCCTCCGGCGTCAGGGCGTTCGCCTCGTTCCGCCGCAGCAATTCCCGCGAGCGCGCCACCGCCGCCTCCGAAGGACGAAACGCCACAATCTCCTCCGACCGCGGACCGCTACCCAGGAAGCCAAACACCTCCTGCGCCAACGCTGACGATCCAGCCCACGAGCCGACCCGCAGGCCGCGCTCGATCACCGTCGCCCAGGCATTCTGCTCCGGCCCGATACGACGCGCCAGTCGCTCTGGAAGCTCAATTGTGACTTGCATGGGCCAAGGCTAAAGGCTGGCTCCCACCGGCTCAAACCACCGATTCCCGGGT
>Ga0105047_10010895_pt1 | contig 14809 bp, 8 predicted proteins | sample MAT04_FD_78384 | JGI IMG/M metagenome (GOLD analysis project Ga0105047, IMG submission 78384) | Freshwater microbial communities from Lake Fryxell liftoff mats and glacier meltwater in Antarctica - MAT-04 (megahit assembly) | ecosystem: Environmental > Aquatic > Freshwater > Ice > Liftoff... | reverse complement strand
GAACCCCCACGCGATCTCGTAGCCACGGCGGCGGGCCAGCAGGTATTGCAGCCCCAGCGCCAGCAGCAGGATCACCGCCGTCAGCAGCAGCGCGCCCCAGCCGGTGAGCGCGATGCCGAGCGCGAACAGCCCAACCACCAGCAGCGGCATCACGAGACGCCAGAGGATGTCGCGCGGTGTGAGCGCCGTCCACACCGAGCCCTGCGCCCGCAGTGCCGAACTCCAGTACTCGGCGAACGCCATCGGCAGGATCAGCGCCGCGGCGGCAAAGATATGCCCGGCCGGCCCGGGTGCGACGAGGCTCATCACGATGGCGCCCGCGATCACAGCGGCCGACAGCAGCAGGCTGGCGATGAGCACAAGCGCCCCACCGGCCCGCACCGCGTCCACTGCCTTGTCGTGGCGGCCAGCCACCTCCTCCTCGGGCACGTAGCGCAGGATGGCGGTGCTCTGCCCCATCGCCCCACCGATCGAGAGCAGCGTCGCCAGGCTGAGGCCAAAGGCGAAGTAGCCATACTCGGTGGCGCCCATGGTGCGCGAGAGCGCCACGTACATGGCGTAGGTCAGGCCCGCGGTTGCGACCTTGATCAGCAGCGACACCAGCGAGCGCGACAGCCCGGTCCGCAGCAGTGCACGAAGGTCTTGCTGAGTCTCTCGGGGAATAACTGCCATTAGGTCCGCCACAAGATTTTAGGCGGACTATGTCACCCATGGGCTGACAAGGTCTTACCGCTCGACAACGGCTGTTGCCGGAAGCAGTGTGGTGGGGCTCGGCGGGGGGATTTTGCCGTGAATGAGCTGACGGTCGTCGATGCACGCACTGCGCTGATTGCGCGAGCCACGGGCTACGTGTCCACCGAGCCGAGTTTTGCGCGGTTCTTGCGCGCCGTGGCCGAGGCAACCGACCCCGAAGACCTTCGCCCCTTCACCGCCGAAGTGCTCGAGGAGCGCTTCCGCAAATCCTATGCACGGTTGGGCAAGCGCGAACTCGCGAGCTTCAACGTCTATGTCGTCCCCTCCGACCGGCCGGGTGGCCGCGACATCGTCGAGGTGTTCTGCGCCGATATGCCGTTCATCGTCGACAGCGTGCTCGCCGCGGTGCGGTCCTATGGCGGCGTGGTGCGGGCCATCACCCACCCGGTGCTGCAGTTCGACCCCGCCACCTACCGCGTGCTCGACCAGCCCACCCCGGGCAGCCGGCTTGAGAGCTTCCTCCATATCGAGCTCGACCCGCTGCCCGACCTTGTGGTGCGCGAGGCGATGAAGGGCGAGATCGAGGCGACGCTCACCGATGTCGGCCGCGCCGTCGCCGGCTGGCGCCCGATGCTGGAACGGCTGAAGAAAGCCGTGCAGGATTGGCATGAGCACCCGCCCAAGGCCCCGCCGGCGCAGATTGCCGAGGGCATGCATTTCCTCGGCTGGCTGGCCGAGCACAACTTCACCTTCCTCGGCATGCGCGAATACCGTCTCGACGGCGACGCCGGGGCCAAGCGGCTCGTGCCCGTGCATGACAGCGAACTGGGCATTCTGGAGGACCCCAATGTCCTCTTCCTCCGCTCGGGCCGGAACTATGTCGAGATGACCGGGCAGCACGCGGCGTTCCTCGCGGAGCCTTCGCCACTGCTGGTCACCAAGGCCAACATCAAGTCGCGCGTCCATCGCCGCGGCTACATGGACTATATCGGGGCCAAGCTCTACGACGCGGCCGGCAACCCGTCGGGCGAGTTGCGTATCATCGGGCTCTTCACCTCGATGAGCTATGCCACCCCGAATATCGACGTACCGCTCATCCGCAAGAAGGTCGGCGAGGTGCTGAAGCGCGGCGGCAACGATCCAAGGGGCCATGCCGGCAAGGCGCTGATGAACGCGCTCGACACGTTCCCGCGCGAAGAACTGTTCCAGGTCTCCGACGACCTGCTGTTCGATTTCGCCACCGCCATCGCGCAGCTGTCCGACCGGCCCCGCGTTCGGGTGCTGTCGCGCATCGACCGCTTCGACAACTTCGTCTCGGTGCTGGTCTACGTGCCGCGTGACCGCTACGATTCCGACATCCGCGCCCTGATCGGCGTGTACCTCGCCGAGCAGTATGACGGCCGCGTCTCGGCCTTCTACCCGCACTTTCCCGAGGGCGACCTGGTGCGGGTGCAGTTCATCATCGGCCGCGACGGCGGCAGGACGCCGAACCCCAGCCGCGACGAACTCGAAGCTGGCGTGATGCAGCGCATCCTGACCTTCGGCGACAAGCTGAAGGCCGCGTCGCCACATGCCGCGGCGATCGCCGACTTCCTCGAGGCTTTCCCGGCCGCCTACCAGGCCAGCAATTCGACCGAGGAGGCGCTGGCCGACATCGAGACGATCAAGCTGCTTCCTGACGAACGCGCAATTGCCTTGCGCCTTGCTGTCCGTGTCGGCCGCGAGAGCCCGATCGGGCTCAAGGTCTACCATCGCGGCAGCCCGATCGCCCTCAGCGACCGGGTGCCGATGCTGGAGAATTTCGGCTTCCGGGTCATCGACGAGGACACCTCGACGGTGACCCCGGCGCATGGGACGGAAGTGTTCGTCCACGACATGCTGCTCGAAGCCGATGCCGCCGTGGACCTCTCCGACCACAACCTGTCGGAGAAGATCGAGAACGCCATCCTCGCCGTCTGGCGCCGCGAGGCCGAGAGCGACGCACTCAACACCTTGACCACGTTGCGTGGCCTCAGCTGGGACGATGTCGAGGTGCTGCGCGCCCTGACCCGCTATCTCAAGCAGGTCGGCATCCCCTATTCGCGCGACTACCTCAACGCGGTGCTGTCGCGGCATGGCGATGTCGCGGTGGCGCTGGTGACGCTGTTCCATGCCCAGAACGACCCGCATTTTGCCGGCCATCGCGAGCGCTCGATCATGCAGGCGCGCGACACCATCGCGGCCGCCATCGATGCCACCAGTTCGATCGACGAGGACCGCATCCTGCGTCGCACCCTCAACCTCGCCGAGGCGGTGGTGCGCACCAACGCCTACCAGCGCGACCAGTCCGGCGCCCGCCGCCCGGCGCTGGCGATCAAGTTCGACTGCTCGAAGGTCGATGCGCTGCCCGAGCCGAAGCCATATCGCGAGATCTTCGTCTATTCGCCGCGCGTCGAGGGCCTGCATCTGCGCTTCGGGCCGATCGCCCGTGGCGGCCTGCGCTGGTCGGACCGGCCGGAGGATTTCCGCACCGAGGTGCTGGGCCTGGTGAAGGCGCAGCAGGTGAAGAACGCCATCATCGTGCCCGTTGGCGCCAAGGGCGCCTTTGTGCCGAGGCAGACCCCGGCCGGCGCCGACCGCGAGACGGTGATGCGCGAAGGCACGATCTGCTACAAGATCTTCGTTTCGACCCTGCTCGATGTCACCGACAACCTCGACGTCGACACCGTGATCCCGCCGCCCGACGTGGTACGCCGCGACGGCGACGATCCATATCTGGTCGTCGCCGCCGACAAGGGCACGGCGAGCTTCTCCGACACCGCCAACGGCATCGCTATCGATCGCGACTTCTGGCTCGGCGATGCGTTCGCGTCGGGCGGTTCGGTCGGTTACGACCACAAGAAGATGGGCATCACCGCCCGCGGCGGCTGGGAAGCGGTGAAGCGGCATTTCCGCGAACTCGACCGCGACATCCAGAAATCGCCGTTCACCGTGGTGGGCGTCGGCGACATGAGCGGCGACGTGTTCGGCAACGCCATGCTGCTGTCGCCACAGACGCGGCTGATCGCCGCCTTCGACCATCGCGACATCTTCATCGATCCCGACCCCAACCCGGAAACCAGCCTCGCCGAGCGCTCCCGCCTGTTCCAGCTGCCGCGCTCGAGCTGGCAGGACTACAAGGCTGAGCTGATTTCGAAGGGCGGCGGAGTCTACGCCCGCACCCAGAAGGTGGTGCCGCTGTTTGCCGAGGCCCGCAAGGCGCTCGGCCTTGGCAACGAGCAGCTGTCGCCCAGCGACGTCATCCGCGCCATCCTCAAGGCCGAGGTCGACCTCGTCTGGTTCGGCGGCATCGGCACCTACGTGAAGGCGACGCCCGAAACCGACGCACAGGCCGGCGACAAGGCCAATGACGCAACCCGCATCAATGGCGGCGATATCCGCGCTCTCGTGGTCGGCGAGGGTGCCAACCTCGCGATGACCCAGTTCGGCCGCGTCGAGTATGCGCTGAAAGGTGGACGGCTCAACACCGACGCCATCGACAATTCGGCCGGGGTGAATTCGTCCGACCTCGAGGTAAACATCAAGATCGCGCTCGGCGCGCTGACCCGCACCGGCCAGCTGACCACACAGACCCGCAACGAGTTCCTCGCCTCGATGACCACCGAGGTGGCGGAGCTGTGCCTGCGCAACAACTACCTGCAGACGCTGGCGCTATCGGTCGAAGAGAGCCGCGGGCTCAGCGCCCTGCCCGAGCACCAAAGCCTGATCGAGGCGCTGGAGCACTCGGGCGAGTTGAGCCGCACGGTCGAGTTCCTGCCCGACAACGCCGCGCTGCGGGCCCGAATGCAGGGCGGCAAGGGCCTGACCCGGCCCGAATTGGCGGTGCTGCTCGCCTACGCCAAGAACAGCGTCAATGCGGAACTGGTCGAGAGCAGCGTCCCCGATGACCCGTATCTGAGCAAGGAACTCTTCCGTTATTTCCCCGACCGGCTGACGGAGACTTTCCCCGACACCGTCACCGGCCATCGCCTGCGCCGCGAGGTGATCGCTACGGTGCTCTCCAACGCCATGCTGAACCGCGGCGGTCCGGCCTTCGTCAACGAACTGGCCGCCGCCACCAGCGCCGATGCCGGCCAGATCGCGGCGGCCTATGCGGCAGCCCGCGACGTCTACGGCACGCCCGACCTCAACAAGGAGATCGACGCGCTCGATGGCCTCGTGCCCGGCCGCACCCAGCTGATGCTCTATACCGAGGTGCAGGCCCTGCTGCGCCGCGAGTCCCTGTGGTTCCTGCGCAATACCAGCTTCGAGGGCGGCCTCGCGCCGCTCGTCGAGCGCTACAGCGCCGGCGTCGCCGACGTGCGGATGCTGCTCGGCAGCCTCGCCGATCCCTGGCTCGAACGATACATCGCAGACCGCACCGAACGGCTGGAATCGGCACGGGTCAGCCGCGACCTCGCCCGCCGCTTCGCCGAGCTGCCGGTCCTGTCGCTCGGCACGGACGTGGTGCTGGTCGCCGAAAAAACCGGCGTCACCGTGCCGGAGGCGGCCACCGCCTTCTTCGGCGTGCTCGACGTCTTCGGCCTCGGCCGGGTCATCGAGGAGGGCCACGGCATCGTGCTCGGCGACAAGTTCGACCGCATGGCCCTCGACCGGGCGCTGGCCAACCTCACCCGCGCCCAGCGCGATCTCACCACCGACGTGCTGTCGGCCGGCAACGGCGACATTGCCGGCCGCCTCGACAGGTGGCGCAAGAGCCGCCCCGAAGCCATCGCTCGCGCCGCCACCGCCGTCCGCGACCTCACCGAGGGCGACATGACGGTCTCACGGTTGAGCGTGGCGGCCGGGTTGCTGAGTGATCTGGCGCGGAGTGCCTGACCGGCCTTAATGCCGGAAGTGCCGCATACCGGTCATCACCATGGCGATACCGGCAGCGTCGGCGGCGTCGATGACGGCCTGGTCGTTCATCGAGCCACCCGGCTGGATGACGGCCGTCGCACCTGCCTCGACCGCGGCCAGCATGCCGTCGGGGAACGGGAAGAACGCGTCCGACGCCACCACCGAACCCTTGGTCAGCGCGCCCTCGATGCCTGCAGCTTCGGCCGCGTCGATGGCCTTGCGGTGGGCGACGCGCGAGGAATCGAGCCGGCTCATCTGGCCGGCGCCGATGCCGACGGTAGCGCCATCCTTGACGTAGACGATGGCGTTGGACTTGACGTGCTTGGCGATCTTCATCGCCAGCTTGAGGTCGCGCAACTCGGCCTCGGTCGGGGCCTTCTTCGTCACCACCTTGAACTCGGTGTCATCGACATTGCGGTTGTCGCGGCCCTGCACCAGCAACCCGCCAGCCAATGACTTGACGGTGAGAGCATCGGCCCTGGGGTCAGCAAGCGCGCCGGTGAGCAGCAGCCGCAGGTTCTTCTTGGATGCGATGATCTTGATCGCCGCCTCGGTGGCGTCGGGCGCCACGATCACCTCGGTGAACACCTTTACGATCTCGACGGCGGTCGCTTCGTCGATCACCCCGTTCAGCGCCACTATACCGCCGAAGGCCGAGACCGGGTCGGTGCGCAGCGCCAGCCGGTAAGCCTCGATCAGCGACGTGCCGACCGCAAAGCCGCAGGGGTTGGCGTGCTTGATGATGGCGACGGCCGGGGTCTCGGCCGGGAACTCGCTGACCAGTTCGAACGCCGCATCGGTATCGTTGAGATTGTTGTAGCTCAGCGACTTGCCCTGCACTTGCCGGGCGGTAGCAACGCCGGGGCGCGCCTCCCCGGTCGTGTAGAAGGCGGCCCACTGGTGCGGGTTTTCGCCATAGCGCATCACTTCCTTGAGCCGGCCGGCGAAGGAGCGGTAGGGCATGTCCTCATAGCCGAGGGTTTTGGCGAACCAGCCCGAGATCACCGAGTCATAGGCGGCGGTGCGGGCATAGGCCTTTGCCGCCAGCTTCTGGCGCAGCTCGTAGGGCACGCCGCCCGACTGACGGATATGCTCGAGCACCGGCTCGTAGTCGTTGGGGTCGACGATGACGGTGGTGTAGGCGTGGTTCTTGGCTGCCGAGCGGATCATCGCCGGCCCACCGATATCGATGTTCTCGATCGTCTCGTCGTACGACGCGCCTTTGGCGATGGTGTCCTCGAACGGATAGAGGTTCACCACCATAAGGTCGATGGCGCCGATCTCATGCTCGGCCATCGAGGCGGCATGGGTCGGGTTGTCGCGCACCGCGAGGAGGCCGCCATGCACCTTGGGGTGCAGCGTCTTCACCCGGCCGTCCATCATTTCGGGAAAGCCGGTGAGGTCGGAGATGTCACGCACCGCCGCGCCGGTCGAGGCGATCAGCTTGTGGGTGCCACCGGTCGAGACCAGCTCGACGCCGAGGCCAGCCAATTCCTTGGCGAAATCGGCCATCCCGGTCTTGTCGAAGACACTGAGAAGGGCGCGCTTGATGGGAACTATGGCGTTGGACATGGGGGCTCCGACAGGGTTCGAGAAGGGGGCCCAGGCGAGCGGCAGCTGTCGTTCGCGTTCCCCGATGGTGTCCCATCTCTTCTCGCCAGTCGCGCGAACAGCGGGCTTATTGCAGAAACTCACCGGCTTGAAAAGATGCCGGCTTTCAGGTCGATTCCAGCGTAAAAATCCAGCTGACCTCGCTGGCGTCGGCCACCAGCGTTTCGAGCACCAGCTGCTTGGTGCGGTGGAAGCCGAAATAGGAGGACTGCCGCACGCTGTCCTCGATGCGCAGCTCAGCCCCCTCCCAGAGAAAAGTCCAGATCGCCCCGGAATTGAGCCGTAGCCGGATCAGGTCTTCGGTCACCTGCACGTCGGTCTGGTGAGCGAGATGAAAGCGGATGGCCGCGCCGCCCGAAACGCGGGGGCGGTGCCGCACGAACCGGTCCTGCCCGACCAGACTCATGCCCTCGGGCAACAGCGTCAGGTGCCGCTCGATCGAAACGCCGAAGCGCTCGACATAGCCGTGGCATGCGAGGATCAGGCTGTCGTCCGAGGGATGCGCCTCGATCTCGTTCGGCTTGCCGATCTGCACCAGCCGCCCGGCCATCGGCCCGGAGGTCGGGATGGCAGCCGAGGACAGCGCGTTGATGGTCGGTGCCGAGTGGGCGATGCCCTGCCGGAACAGCAGCCCGTCGGCGTAGCCCGACGGTGCCGGGCCGCAATTGCCCACCACCAGGTCGCGCCCGTGGCTGAATTCGAAGGCGAGCGCACTGGCATGGGCGTGCTGGGCATATTCCGGATCGGGCACGAGCCCCGAATCCGCCACCACGATCGAGCGGCCGGCGATGAGGCGACCATAGCCACCCAACGTCCCGGTCTGCCGGGCGCGGGCCGGGCTTTGGGCCTGCACGGCGACGATCAGGTCGTGCGGCATCTGCCCGGTGCCGTTGAAATAGCCGGGCTCGCCGGTGCCGAGCGAAATCGCATCGAGCGAGCGCTGCATCGATTCCGCCATATCGTTGAACTCGGTGGCGTACTGCTCGTAGTCGCGACGCAGCGCCTGCCGGATGGTGATCAGCTCGATGAGGATCTGGATCTGCACCTTGGCCGAGCGCGTGCGGTGCAGCCCATCCTCGTCGATCTGCTGCTCGATGAGACGCTCGGAGCGATGGATGCGGCCGATGACCTCTGCCGACGGCCGGTCGGCACACAGCGCCACTCCGGTCAGCGCCAGCGCTGCCAACAGCGCATCGACCGGGTCGGTGGCGAGCGAAGCACGCAGCTTCAGTGACGAAATCTGCGTCGAAAGCGAGCGCGAAATCTGCTGGGATTGCTCCAGCGACGCACCCTCCATCAGGATATTGTAGTGTCGCAGCCAGTTGAGCACCCGCCGCGCCGTCAGCGACAGCGCCCACGTGCTGCGATCGAAGCGGCCCTCGCGACCGATCCAGTCGAGCGCCAGGGTGCGGGCAAACCGCCGCTCCTCGTCGGTGCGCGCATCGCGGAAATGCCGCAGCCAGGCGAAGGCCTGCAGGTCGTCCTGCCAGTCCTCGTGCTCGACCTCGACCGAGAACGGCGACACACCGTGGGTATCGACGAGCCGGGACGAAAGCAGATAGCGGCCCTGCATCATCTCGAGCACGGTCTCGCGGTCGGTGGGCCGGAATTCCGGCAATCCGCCCTGGATTTCGTCGCTCGAAGGTCCGGTCCAGGTCCAGCGGATGGCTGGGTTGGTAACGAACCTGTCGGCTATCGACCACAGGGTGCGGCGGGCGACGAAGCGCAGCGAATGAGCCAAGACGACGCCCTCAAATACCAACAACCGGCTGCGCTTGATAGGCCGCAGCCGGGCGCTTGCCAAGTCTCACGAGTTGCCCACGGCCAGAGTAGTCAGCGGCGAGTAAGCCGCGCAACGAAGAACCCGTCCAGTGTCCCCGGATTATCCCCAGGAACGGCAAGGCCGGGACGCGTGCGAACCGTACCATCCGGCTGCACCGCCGCCTCGAGTCCAGGCAGTTCGGACGGCTGGATCGGCGAGACGTCGACATCGTCGCGTTCACCTAGCCAGGCAAGGTGCCCTTCGCCCTCCTGCGGCTCCAGCGAGCAGACACAGTAGATCAAGACGCCGCCCTTCTGCAGCCAACCCAATGAACGGGTGATGAACCGTTTCTGAATGGCGGCGCGCCCGGCTATGTCGGCGATCGAGCGGTGCCACACCACTTCGGGGTGGCGGCGGAAGGTACCGGTAGCGGAACAGGGCGCATCGAGCAGGATGGCGTCGAATTTCTCCGCCGGCTGCCAGGCGAGTGCGTCGGCGGTGACGAGGTCGGCCGAGTAACCCAGCCGGGCCAGGTTTTCGCCAAGCCGCACCATCCGGTCGGCATCGCTGTCGAGCGACGTGACCTTGTAGCCGGCCTTGATGAGCTGGGCGGTCTTGCCGCCCGGCGCGGCGCAGAGGTCGAGCACCCGGGCGCCGGGCTGCAGGTTGATCAGGCGGGCCGGGATGGCGGCAGCGGCATCCTGCACCCACCACCGGCCTTCGGCGTAACCGGGCAGCGCCTCCACCGGGCGGTCGCGCGTCTCGATGCGGAAAGTGTCGGCGAGGATGGGCGTGGCGCCGAGCGCCTCGATCAGCGCCGGGTCATTGTCCTTGAGGGTGAGGTCGAGCGGCGCGCCCTCGATCAGCGCCTCGGCGAAATCCTCGATCGCGTCGGCTCCGTAGGTCTCGCGCCACAGCGGCCCGAGGTTTTCAGGGAACAGCGCCTGGTGCGGCAGGTGGCGGAGCTGGTGGGCTTCACCCTGGGCGCGGCGGAGCACGGCGTTCATCAGCTTGGCGAAGGGCTGCGAGCGGGTATCCTTGCGCGCCGCCTCGACGGCGAGGAAGATCGCCGAGTGGTCGCCGAGCTCGGGCAGGAACACCAGGTGCGCCAGCGACAGCCGCAGGATCGCCTCGAGCGGTCCGGATTTCTTCGGGATGCCCTTGTCGAGATATTTGGCCAGCATCAGGTTGATCTGGCCGTGCCGCCGAAGCGCCGTGGTGACCAGCCGGTTGGCGAGCGCCCGGTCGCGACCGTCCTCGATCTCGGATGACGAAAAGGGGGCGAAGTTCGCCCCCTTGAGCACCGCGTCAAGCCGTTCGGCGGCGCGGAGCCGGAGCGCCAGCCCCGGCGGATTCTTCTGCTTTTTCAAGCCAAGCCCTTAAGTTCGCTACTGGCCCGCCGGGTCAGCCCCAGGGGCCGCGGCGAGTTGAGTTGTCGGCCTCAGTACCACCGCTTGACGGCACCCGCCAGCCACCGCCGTTTTCGCGCGGCGCCGAGTTCGGCTGGCTGAACCTCGGCGCGGCATGGCGACCGGTATCGTCGACCCGCATCTCGCCCGCCTGCTTCTGCAGCGCCGCGATGCGGTTGCGCACATCGGGGTGGGTTGAGAACAGGTTGTCCATCCTCTGCCCCGAGAGCGGGTTGAAGATGTACATGTGGGCCTGCGCCGGGTTGCGCTCAGCCGCAACGTTGACAGTGCGCTGCGCCAGCTGCGAAATCTTGCTCAGCGCCGAGGCCAGCGCCAGTGGGTCGCCCATGATCTGGGCGCCATGCTTGTCGGCCTCGTACTCGCGCGTCCGGCTGACCGCCATCTGCACCAGCATCGCCGCGACCGGCGCGACGATCACCGCCAGCAGCGCCCCGAACGGCCCGAGCGGGCTGTTGCGGTTGTTGCCGCCGCCAAAGAACAGGCCGAACTGCGCCAGCATCGAGATGGCGCCCGCAAAGGTCGCCGTGATCGTCATGGTGAGGGTGTCGCGGTGCTTGATATGCGCCAGTTCGTGGCTGATCACCGCCGCCACTTCGCGCGGCTCGAGATAGCGCAGCAGCCCGGACGACACGGCGACCGCCGCATTCTGCGGATCGCGGCCGGTCGCGAAGGCGTTGGGCTGGTCGGTATCGATGACGTAGAGCTTTGGCGTCGGGATGCCGGCACGCTGGCTCAGGGCCTCGACGGTGCGATACAGATCGGGCTGCTGGCGCGGGTCGACCTCATGGGCGTTCTGCATGCGCAGCACCAGCTTGTCGGCGTTCCAGTAGCCGAACAGGTTGGTCAGCGCCGCAACCCCGAAGGCGATCAGCATGCCCGACTGCCCGCCGACCAGATATCCCACCGCCATGAAGATGGCCGTGAGCGCAGCGAGCAGGACCGATGTGCGGAAGAAGTTGAGCATGACGGGTAAGTCTTGTACCTCAATTGGTGTTTCCGCCCAATAGATGGGGCGGAGCAAGGTTCCCGGCAAGGGAGGCTGTCCAAAGGGTAATGCCACAAGGGCGATGCAATGAGCGACGAGATCACTTCCGACCAGTTGGACACGAGGCCGCTGACCCCCGCTGCCGAACGCGCGCTCGCCGAGGCGAAAGCCCGCCGCGCGGAAATCGACCGCAAGGCGGCCGAGGGAGCTGGCGAGAAGGGCGGCCGCGGCGGCCTCGACCCGGCGCGCTATGGCGACTGGGAAATCAAGGGGCTGACGGCGGACTTCTGAGGGTTTGGGGCGATATGCTGGGCCCTCCCCTCCACCATTCTGCGGGTGGCCCCCTGTCCCGTCTTCGACGGTGTAGGTGCCCGAGACGTCAGTGTCTGAAAGAGTTTTGAAGCGCCGAGCTCGCCTTGATCCTCCACCGCTTTAGCGGGGGAGCGGGACCAGGCGAAGCCTGGTGGAGGGGGCGTCCTATGCCTCAACATCCCGAAGCAATTGGTCGGTCAACGACAGTCCCACCTGGCGGGGCGGGTACGGGCCTTGTCGGCCGTGAGCCGTTGACCGGGGTGTGCAGCCCACGCGGTTTGCGAGTGGGAAGCCTCTGTGGCGGGCCAAGAGGTACGTGAGCTGCACGCCGCGTTCAGCGGGTAGGCACATCAATTCTGCAGGCTCGTAGGACAGTCGGAGGGCCGGGCCGCAAAACTCGGCCCTCCGGGTGGTCTGGTGCGCGAGGGCGAGGGGAGGAGGTCTCCCCTCGCGCACCAATCCGCTTAGGGCGCTCTCCAAGAAAAGTTGCAGACTTTTCCGGTTCGAGAGCGCCCACACAAGCTTAGTCGTTGTAGGCGTGCTCGCCGTGGCTCGAGATATCGAGGCCATCGCTCTCGGCCGACTCGGAGACGCGGACGCCGCCGAACAGGGCCTTGACGATGAACATCGCGATTGTCGCCACCACAGCCGACCAGACCACGGCGATCACCACAGCCTGGATCTGGATCCAGAGCTGCGAACCCATCGCGTAGCCGGCAAGCGGGTGACCGCCGAGCTCGGGAGCCGCGACGATCGCGGTGCCGATGGCGCCGACGATGCCGCCAACACCATGCACGCCGAACACATCGAGGGCGTCGTCGTACTTGAACATCGGCTTGAGGGTCACGACAGCCCACAGGCAGACAAGGCCGGCAACCGCACCGAGAGCAATCGCACCCATGGTGCCGGCATAACCAGCAGCCGGAGTGATCGCCACGAGGCCGGCAACCGCGCCCGACGCCGCGCCGAGCAGTGAGGCATGGCCGCGCGTGAACTTCTCAGCCACGGCCCAGGCCAGCGCCGCCGCCGCCGGAGCGGTGATGGTGTTGAGCAGGGCAACCGCGGTCAGGCCGTTCGCCTCGAGGTTGGAGCCGGCGTTGAAGCCGAACCAGCCGACCCACAGCATGCAGGCGCCGATGAACGTCATGACGAGGCTATGCGGCGGAATCGGCTCCTTGAGGAAGCCCTTGCGTGGCCCGAGGAGGATGGCCGCGACGAGACCGGCGACGCCCGCGTTGATGTGCACCACGGTACCACCGGCGAAGTCATAGGCACCGAGGCCAAAGAGGTAGCCTGCCGCCGTACCAGCCGGCGCGCTCGGACCGCCCCACCACCAAACCATGTGGGCGATCGGCAGGTAGGAGAAGGTGAACCAGATGGCGAGGAACACCATCACGGCGCCGAACTTCATGCGCTCGGCGATGGCGCCGACGATGAGGGCTGGGGTGATGGCCGCGAAGGTCAACTGGAAGATCACGAAGGTCAGTTCGGGGATGAACACGCCAGCCGTGAATGTCTCGACCAGCGAGTCGGTGGTGATCGGCCCGAGGAACAGCTTCGAGAAATCACCGATGAAGGCGCTGAGCCCACCCGGCGTGGCCGGACCCGCAAAGGCCAGCGAATAGCCGTAGATCACCCACAGCAGGGCGATCATGCAGAAGCCGGCGAACACCTGCATCAGCACGGACAGCATGTTCTTGGCGCGCACCAGGCCGCCATAAAACAGCGCGAGGCCCGGAACTGTCATCGCAATCACGAGGACGGTTGAAATCAACATCCAGGTGGTGTCGCCCTTGTCGACGGTAGGGGCGACAGCTTCGGCGATGGGAGCCGCCGCTTCCTGCGCCAACGCCGGCAGCGCGAGCGCCAGCGTGCCGATGGCGGTAAGTCCCGCCACCGTGCCCGCTAGCTTGGACAACTTCAGATTTGTCATTGTTGGGTTCTCCAATATGAACGGCATCAGAGCGCGGACGCGCCGGTTTCACCGGTGCGGATGCGGGTGACGGCCAGCAGGTCGAGCACGAAAATCTTGCCGTCGCCGATACGACCCGTCTGGGCACTCTCGCGGATGGCCGAGACGATGGCATCGGACTGGGAGTCGTCCACCGCGATCTCGATCTTCAGCTTGGGCAGGAAATGCACGGCGTACTCGGTGCCGCGGTAGATTTCGGAATGGCCCTTCTGGCGGCCGTATCCCTTGACTTCAGTCACGGTCATGCCGTGGACGTCGAGCGAGTTGAGGGCCTGGCGGACCTCCTCCAGGCGCGACGGTTTGATGATTGCGATCACCAGCTTCATGGATGCCTCTTTCGAAATTAGTTTTGGACGTGCTCCAATCGCTCAATCAGCTTCAAGTGCCGTGCCAAACTCTGGCCACACTTCCTAATGTTATGATTTGATTAGGGAATTGCCCCATCAGTGGGGTTCATCGCCAATTTTGGCCAACCCCATTGTCCAATTGGTGCTCACCACTTGGGCATTTTCCTCGATTTTGCCCATTGTTTGAGCATGCTCTGAAATGCGACTTCAGCGCGCCTTGCAGCGCATGGCGCAACGGGCCAAATAGCGGGCAGGACGGCGAGCGAGGCAAAATGAGCGAGCACCATTACGACATTGTCATCGTCGGTGGCGGACCGACAGGCCTCACCCTGGCACTCGCCCTCACCCGCGCCATGACGGGACTTAAGCTGGCCCTGGTCGACCGCCGGCCGTTCAGCGTGCCGAAGGACCAGCGCGCCACCGCCATCGCCGCCGGTGTGCGACGGGTGTTCGAACAGCTGGGCGCCTGGGGTGACGTCGTCCCGTTCTCCGAACCGATCCGATCCATGAAGATCACCGACTCGGGCACCGGCGACATCTCGCGGCCGCTCTTCCTCAGTTTCGACGGCGAGGTGCGGCCGGGCGAGCCTTTCGCCCACATGGTCCCCAACACCGCGCTCAGCGCCTCGCTGATGCGGCAGCTCGAGGGGAAGGTGGACCTGATCGCTCCCGCCGAGGTTGCGGGTTTTTCCGGCGGTGGCACGATGGGTCGGGTCAGCCTCGCCGATGGCCGCGCGCTGCTGGCCCCGTTGGTCGTCGCCTCGGACGGCGCCATGTCGGCCATGCGGAGCTTTGCCGGCATCGGCACCTTCGGGCACG
>Ga0105047_10010894_pt1 | contig 14810 bp, 13 predicted proteins | sample MAT04_FD_78384 | JGI IMG/M metagenome (GOLD analysis project Ga0105047, IMG submission 78384) | Freshwater microbial communities from Lake Fryxell liftoff mats and glacier meltwater in Antarctica - MAT-04 (megahit assembly) | ecosystem: Environmental > Aquatic > Freshwater > Ice > Liftoff... | reverse complement strand
GCTGGAACTCACGCGATGGTGAGGGGGGCGACTCAGTGTCAACCCGAACCAGTGGCAAGTCAAGACTGGCTTGACAGACTGACTTGCAACGCCTTTCGACAGGATTGCGCGGCTTGACTTTCCCTGAAGTGAGGATCCCGTCGGCTGGCTGTTCTGCGCCCCGGGCTGCGGAGAGGGGCTGCGCCTGGCGGGGGGAGATCCCTGCGACGGGCCACGAAGCGCGAGGGTTTACCCGAGCCAGAAGCCGCATTCAGGTCAGGCGACGAGCCTGCCGCTGCCCGGCGCGCGCTCTGCCAGGCCAGAACTCCCCCACAAAACACCCCTGAGCGGGCGAGCCGGCGCGAGTGGGCCAGAGAACATGCGGTTTGAAAATCCTTCCCTGGCCAACGTGGCTGGAATGATGGGTGCCATCGCCTCGATCGGCTGGATGACCGCCACTGCACTGCGCCCGGCGGTGGACGTGCGCACGCTGGGCCTGGTCGAAGTCTTGTTCAGCTACCTGGTCTCGCGCCGGCTGTTCCGCGAGCAGATCACCACATCAACCAGGAGTTTGCATGACCAAATCGATACCTTTTCCGAATCGACAGGACACGTTGCGCAAAGACGCGGATATCGGCATTCGTATACCCGACCGGATCCGGCCACTGCCACGATCGGTCGTGATCACATTCGATGATGTGGCAGCCGACACCATCATCGACACGCAGTACGCGGGCCAGGGCGTGACATTCTCCGCGGTACTGGCCGGCAACAGTGGCAAGGGCCATGTATATGCCCGCAACAACTGGAATGCCGATACCGCGCCGAACGGCGTGACGATCATCGAACTCCATGCCTACACTGCGGGCCACCGTGCGCGCAGCCCCGCGGCGATGGGGTCACCAGTTGCGCACCAGGCCCGCACTGCGGGTGGCCGACTTGCCGAAATGTGTGGCAAGGTGGGTCACGAAACTGCGCACCCGGGCCGATACCTGGTGGCGCTGCGGGTAGATGGCGTAGATGTCGGCCGATGGCGTGCTGCAGTGCGCAAGCACCTGCACCAGGCGGCCACTGCGCAGGTAGCGTGCGATGTCCCACTCTGCGCGCAGGACGATCCCGTGCCCTGCCAGCGCCCAGCTGACGGCTATCTCGCCGTCATTCGTGCTCAGCGGGCCGCGTACCTTGAACAGGGTTGTGTGCTTGGCGCTGGCCAGGCGCCAGATGCCATAGGCTTCGTCGCCCTGGCGGATGCTGATGCACTGGTGGTGTGCCAGGTCCTCCGGGGTCTGCGGTGCACCTTGGCGCGCCAGGTAGGCGGGCGACGCGCACAGCAGGCGCCGGTTGGGTGCGATGGGGTGTGCGATCACGCGGGCATCGGGCGGCTCGCCAAAACGCACACAGACGTCGAAGGCATCGTCCGTGAGCGGCGGCGGGTGCACCGTCAGCTGCAATTGCACCTGCACCGCGGGATGCAACTTGGCAAAGCTGCTGATCAGCGGCGCAATGTGGCTGCGGCCGAAGCCCAGCGTCGCGTTCACCCGCAGCAGGCCTTGCGGCGCATCCAGCGCACCGCGCACCATGCGTTCCATGCCATCGATATCGGCCAGGATGCGCCGCGCATGGTCCAGGTAGATCTCGCCTTCATGCGTCAGGCCGATGCGGCGCGTGGTGCGGTGCAGCAGGGGCACACCCAGCCGGCTCTCCATGTGCGCGAGGCGCTTGCTGACCGCGGGCGTGGTGACGCCGAGTTCACGCGCAGCGGCAGACAGGCTGCCTGCGCGTGCCAGCAGGCTGAAGAAGGCCATCTCGGAGGGGGCAGATGCGGGGAGGGGCATAGTTGAATCAAAAGAAACAATGCAATCACCTGAAGCGTGACTGTTGAATCATACAAAGCCTACAGTGGTGGCATGCCCCCGCAACGACACCCTGGAGAAGGAGCCCCATGAAAACCTACCGCATCGCCTGTATTCCGGGCGACGGCATCGGCCAGGAGGTGGTGCCAGCCGGCCAGACTGTGCTGGAAGCACTGGCAGCCGCACAGAACGACTTTCGCTTCAGCTTCACCGCCTATGACTGGGGCGGCGACTACTACCGCCGACACGGCGTGATGATGCCGGCCGATGGCCTGGCACAGTTGCGCGGGCAGGACGCGATCCTGTTCGGTTCTGCCGGCGACCCGCACATCCCGGACCACATCACCCTGTGGGGCCTGCGCCTGAAGATCTGTCAGGGCTTCGACCAATATGCGAATGTGCGCCCGACCCGCATCCTGCCGGGTATCGACGCACCGCTCAAGCGCTGCCCGCCAGGCGCGCTGGACTGGGTCATCGTGCGCGAGAACTCCGAGGGGGAATACGCCGGTGTCGGCGGGCGTGTGCACCAGGGGCAGCCGATCGAGGCCGCCACCGATGTCAGCATGATGACGCGCGCCGGTGTCTTGCGCATCATGCGGTTCGCGTTTGCGCTGGCGCGGTCACGGCCGCGCAAGCTGCTGACGGTGGTGACCAAATCCAACGCTCAGCGCCACGCGATGGTGATGTGGGACGAGATTGCGCAGGAGGTCGCGCTGGAGTTTCCGGATGTGCGCTGGGACAAGGAACTGGTCGACGCCTGCACCGCACGCATGGTCAACCGGCCGGCGTCCCTCGACACGCTGGTGGCCACCAACCTGCATGCCGACATCCTGAGCGACCTGGCGGCTGCGCTTGCCGGCAGCCTGGGCATCGCGCCCACCGGTAACATCGACCCGGAGCGGCGTTACCCGTCGATGTTCGAGCCGATCCACGGTTCGGCCTTCGACATCATGGGGCAGGGGCTGGCCAATCCGGTCGGCACCTTCTGGTCCTGTGTGATGATGCTCGAACACTTGGGTGAGCCGGCAGCGGCGGTGCGCCTGATGGCGGCCATCGAAGCTGTCACGGCTGACTCGGCGCTGCACACCCGGGACCTGGGTGGAACGGCGCGCACGGCGGACGTCACGCAGGCGGTGTGTGCGCGGGTTGCCGCACCCGTGCCCCGGTCGCAGGTCGCCTGAAGGGCGCCTGGCAGGCCAGTTCTTTTGACCACAACCATGAAGGAGACACCCGATGAAAAAGCTGCTTTCCACCTTGTGCCTGGCCGTGCTGGCGCCGCTGGCGATGGCGCAAACCTGCCCGGACAAGAACCTGCAGTATTGGCAGGCGTTTCCGCCGGGCGGCGAGTCGGACCTCTCGGCCCGCCACCAACAGGTGGTGCTGAAGAAGAAGTGCCCCGCCATCGACACCATCGTGCAGTACAAGGCCGGCGCCGGCGGGGCACTGCTGTGGAGCCAGATGAACGCGCTGCCGGCCGACGGGCTGAATGTGGTCGGCGTGAACCTGCCCCATATCGTGTTCCAGCCGATCGAGGGACAGGTGCAGTACAAGACCGAGGACATCGTGCCGGTGTTTTGGTTCCACTACACACCCGACAGCCTGGTGGTTCCGGAACAGAGCCCAATCAAGAGCTTTGCTGATTTCGTCCGGGTTGCCAAGGCCAGCCCGGACAAGCTGAATATCGGCGGCTCGGGCCTGAATTCTGCCAACCACGCCGCGCATGAACGCATGAACGCGGCCTTTGGTGTGAAGACCGGTTATGTCCCCTTCAAAGGTACCGGCGACATGGCCCTGGCGCTGCTGGGGAGCCAGGTCGAAGGTGCAATGTCCTACACCGCGTTTGCGATCAACAACAAAGGCAAGGTGCGCGCGCTGGCGGTGGCCATGGACAAGCGCCACCCGCTGCTGCCCGACGTGCCGACCTTTCGCGAATTGGGCGTGGACTGGATCGACGGCGCCTACCGCGGCATCGGCGTGCCCAAGTCCACCCCACCCGAAGTGCGCAAGCGCATCTCGGACCTTTGGGCCCAGCTCAACAACGACGCGGAAATGAAGGAACTCGCAGCCAAGAGCGGCTTCGAGCTGGTGAACGTGGGCGTCGAGCAGATGGACGGTTTCATGAAGGACAAGGTGCGGCTGTACACGGATGGTGCGGCGCGGCTGGGGTTGGGCAAGAAATAATGCGGCTAGCCAGGTTGCCCACCAGCACCAGCGCGGCGAACAGCAGCAGGGGAATCATGGCGCGGCCCTGTCCGAGCACCAGCACCGCGCCGGCCAGCGCCATGTTGAAGCAGACGTTGGTGAGGCCGGCAGCCAGCGCCAGCCACAGCAACTGTGGTGTGCGCCATGCGCGCTGCAATGCCTGCGGGCTGTAGGCCGGCACCGCGGCCGTGCAAACGCCAAACACCAGCACCGTGGTCCACCCCTCAACGCGGCCCCACGCACCGGGCTGCGGTGGCTGGCTGCGACTGGCGCGGCTGGACCCCTGTGATGGTCTACGAAACGCGAGGGTTTACCCGAGCCTGAGCGCCATCGGCAAGGTGCACCGGACGGCCGCACGCCGCCGGTTTACTGCTTGATCCAAATCCGCCCTCCACGCGTCGCCTGAATCTTGGCGCCGCCAGGGGTGAGGATCACCGTGTCGTCGACCTGCGCGTTCTCCTGGTGCTGCAGATTCATCTGGTTGATGCGCCCGGTGATCGTGGCCGCGTAGCGCACGCTGTAGCGCCCGTCGCCAGTCGGCGTGATCGTCAGCCCGCTGATCGCGAACGTGATGCTGTTGAACACCCGGAAGCTGGTGTCCAGGATGTCCTCCAGATCGCGCAGGTCCGAGCCATCCGCAGCCCTCCAGCCAGGGGTCATGAAACGCAACACGCCGCGCAGGTTGCGCGCCTGGTAGCTGCTGACAAAGTCCTGGTAGAGCTTGCGCACGCTCTCCATACCGGCCTGCGCTGTCAGCTTCTGCGCTTCCTCCTGCTCGCGGCGCGCCTTCTCGGCCGCCTCGACGCGCTTGCGCTCCTCTTCCTTCTGAGCGGCCATCTGACGCTCGAACCGGGCCTGGGACTCGGCCTTCTGGCGCTCCCAGTTCTTCAGCGCCTGCGGATAGCCCCCGATCCAGTCGTCAAGCCGGGTCAGCACATCGTTGCGCGTGGTGTCGGTCACGGGTTCCAGGGCCGTGAGCTTGGTGGTCAGGTAGTCATGGATGTAACTCGCAGCGCCCCGATGCCGCTGGTAGGCGCCAAGTACCACGGGCCGGCTGTTGACCGGGATGGCCTGGTAGGCCGTTTGCAGGGCGACGCCGTCCGGCAACTCCTTTTGCGCCGCCAGCAGCGGTGCGCGCTCGGTCGCGGCCAGGGCGTCGAACTGCACCATCAGCGGGCGCAGCGCCGCCCAGTGGCTCTCGAGTCCCTTGAAGTCATCGGGCCGGACCGGCTGGAACGCACCCATGCCGCGGGCGGTGATGTAGTTGCGCATCTGGATCTGGGCCGCCATGTACAGCAGACTTTGCGCCACGACCAGCCTGCCGCGCATGCCCAGACCGGTAGCCACATCGGGAACGAAAGGGCTGGCAAGGTTGCGGATCACCTGCCCAGCCGGCTGCGCCTGCAGGCTATCGAGCGCCGCTCCCAGACCCGCCCAGACGCCTGCCGACAGTTCGTCCTTTGCCAGCGCCTGCGCGGATTGTGCGCGGGCGCCGAACGCGCCGTTGCGGGTGACTGCCTGGCTCACGCGCTCGAGCCGGCCATTGGCGCTCAGCAAGCGTTGCCGGAAGGACGCCACGTTGTCCACGAGGCCATCCAGCGCGACGGCACGCGCCTCGATCTGCCGTGCGGCACCCTCGAAATCGAAACCGGCGACCTTCGATGTCGGCGCGCTCCCAGACCTTGAAGGCCTCGGCGATCCAGGCCTTGTAGCGCGTGATCGCCTCGGGGCGCGGCACCGCCTCCCAGCCGGCCGGTGCAAACACCAGCAGGCGATCGAGCGGTACGGCATGGCGCAAGGCGCGCTGGCGCCCGGCTTCGGCCAGGGGGTCGGAACCTGCCCGGGCCAACCGGCTGTAGGCGGCATACGCCTGCGCCCACAGTCCGGCACCCTCGGCAGCGCGGCCTCGCAGCGTGTCCGATCCGGCAGCGCCAGGAATGCGTTCCAGGTGGGCCAGCGCGGAACGCGGGTCGCGCAACTGCAGCAGGATGTCGGCGGCCAGCATCGCAATACCGGCATCGGCCGGATAGGCCTGGCCCGCCTCCTGCGCCAGTCGCGCCGCGTCCACCAGCGCACCGCCGTCGCGACGGGCGCGAAGGAGGTACAGGAACGTCGATGCGTCCGGCGCCGCGCGATGCAGACGCTCGTATTCGGTCTTGGCCTCGTTGGCGCGCCCGGCCTTGGCCAGCGCCTCGGCCAGCCGCCGCCGCACCGGCAGCAAGCTGCCGTCCAGCGCCAGCGCGGCGCGCAGCGATTCGATGGCCGCTGGCAGCTTGCCCTGCTGCAGCAGCGCGTCGGCCTCGCGCACATGGTCTGCTGCCACCGGCAGCCGCACCAAGGCCGATGGCGCGGCTGCGGAGGCCGGTGCCGCCGGTGGCGCGGCTAACTGGGCCTGCACCGGCCCTCCCGCGGCAGCCAGGCCCAGAACAGCCAGCCCGAGGAAACACCGCGTCCGCATCCTCCTGAGGCAGTCGTGCTTCATGGCGGCGCCTAGAAGTTACGCGATCCGTTGGGCTGGAACTTGTACCGGATGCCGTAGCGGAAGCCACCCGTGGCCGGGCTCACGCTGGTGATTTCCAGGATGCCGTACCGGTTGCCACCCAACAGCTGGAACGCAAACACCTGCCCGGCCATCAGGTTGAAGAACGGCCCGGCCCCATAACCGCTGGCCGGCGCCTGGGTGGTCGTGGCAAAGCTGCTGCCCAGCAGCTGTGCCAGGTTGCCCGAGCGCAGGAACATCAGGTTGCCTTCGATCCGGAAGTCGCCATCCGGGAACGGGCCGACACAGTTCTGGCCGGGAAAGGTGTCCCCACCGTCGAACGCAAACGCCGTACACGGATTGTTGCTGGCGAACAGCACCGCCGTGCCGGTCTCCACCGTGCTGGCCGACGCTGGCGGCTTGCTGCCCAGCGCCCCGGTCGATGCCGCACCGGTGGTCGGGTTGATCGACAGCACCGTGGTGCCGACCGATTGCGTTGTCACCGAGGTGGCCACCTCGCTGGCGCCCGACAGGCCGAAGATCAGGGGCGCCGCCATGCGCGAGAGTTTGAAGCCCTCACCAAGCCGCCAACAACTGCGCACTTGGTGGGTCAGATTCCGGTGAGCACAGGGGGGTCAGATTTGGTGAGCGCCGAGGCCCAGCTGTTCTCGATCCGGTGGCGGTACCCCAGGCCCAGGTCGAACAGGGTGCTGCCGGCGCCGGAGGCGGTGCGACGATCGCGGTCCAGGATGCGCTCGACTTCGACGCGCCAGTCATAGTCCTCGGCCCAACGGTCGTTGACCTTGAACTTGATGCGGTTCGTCACCTGCTTGAAGCTGGCGTCCGACAACTCCTTGTCCTTGATGCGCCAGGACAGGGCCACGTTCATGTGGCGGCGGCCGAACGCACGGGCGCGCTTGAAGCCGGCTTCCCAGGTGGTCACGTCCGTCGTGGCGGCCAGCCGGCCATCCAGGTTGTCGCGGTAGTCGTCGTAGATGCCGAACAGGCGCCAGTCGCGCGTCAGCTTGCAATCCGCCTTGGCGTAATAACGCAAGCGGTCGGCAGTGGCCCGCCGCCACGCGAGAAGAAGGCGGTGTCCACCCGTTCGACCTGACCATCGAAATTGACGTCTTTCATCGCAGCGCGCACTGCGATCTTGTGGGCGCTGCCCGATTTGTGATTGGCCGCGGCGCCCGCCAGCAGGGTTTCACTGGTGTCGCTGTAGGCGTGTTCGCCGTTCACCACCAGGCCCGCTTCGCGGTACTCCCAGTCGAGCGCCGGCAGGATCTGCGCATAGGCCGGAAAGCTGGCCCGTGCGCCGTTCTTGTCGTCGTGCGCCTCGGCCAGGTTGAACCCGACCCGGAACTTCTCCCAGGCGCGCTGCATGCGCACGCCTCCACCCAGCGTCCCCATCGGCTCGCGCGTCAGATCGCGCAGCAGGAAGGCCCACTCGTTGTCAAAGCTGCCGTACACCACACGCACGTAGTTCTGGTCGTTGCCCAGGTTGCGCTGCACGGCCAGGCCCTTGACACCCTTGGTCAGCGAATACGGCGACAGGTTGGCGAAGTAGTCGCCCAGGTTGATCTGCGTGTCGGCGTCGCTGAGCCGCCATTCCAGCTTTTGCAGCGAGAAGCGCTCGCGATCGAACTGGTTGCTGTCGGTGTAGCGCAGCGTGCCATTGAAATAGGAATTCCATTGCCCGCCGAGCGCGGTGCCGGTGCGAAGCACATCGGTCTCATGGAACACATGGGTGCCCGGATCCAGAAAACTGCTGGCCCGACCAGGCCCGCTGAGACGATGGCTCATGATCTCGGTGCGGTTGCTGACGGTGTTCGTCTGCCGCGTGGGTGGGCAGCGCGATGGCGCCCAGGGCCAGCATCGGGAGGCTGGAACACAGGGTGAGGGATTGCAGGGTGCTGCGCATGGGTCTCCTCGGTGGCTATGCCTTGGTATGGGTGGCTCTCGATTCAGGTCTAGGAAGCGCATGGAAGGCCGGCTTGCGCAATATCAAATTCCGCATGCCTCCCGGCGTGGGTACAGCGGCGCATTGCACTTGCTTGACCGGATCGACATCCGTGCGCCTTTGGACTCCGCACTCGATTCCAGAACCCCTGAAGAACCAGTTTGGAGCCGAGCGACCCCACGCGATTGCGCGCATCGTGCAGGCGGTGTACCCGACCTGTGACGCGCAGGGCTTGGTCCGCCTGGCATGGCACGGCGACGAAGCACTTCGATGTCACGAATTGGGGCCATCCACGGAAAGGAAATAGCCACCCCTGCGTTGCAGGGCGTGAGCGACACAGGCGTTCCCAGGCGTTCGAGACGCACTGCGCTCATCCGCTGATGCATGGCAGAGCGTTGCTCACCGCGCGAGCGGGGCGCCTCAGAAATGGCGGATGTTCTTCTCGCGCGAGAACGACAGGTCCATGGTTGTCACACGGAGCCGCCCGGCCAGGAAACGCGCAAGCGAGCGGTACACCTTGAGTGCGGTGGACGGGTTCTTGTCGAAGAAGCCGTTCAGGGCGTCGAAACCGATGTCCAGCAATTCCGTGCGCTCGAGCGCGATGGCGGTGGCCGAACGGGCATTGCCGTCGGCAAACGACATCTCGCCGAAATGCGCCCCCGTGCCGAGTTGCGCCACGTCGGGGTGCTTGTCCTTGCCGGCGCTGCGGATGCTGACCGTGCCATGACGGATCACGAACAGCGACTTCGCTTCTTCACCCTCCCGAAAGATCTCGTCGTCCGTGTTGAACTTGCGGACCGTTCCCAGTGCACTGAGTTGCTCGAGCTCCTTGGGCAGGAGGTCTTTGAAAAGGTAGATGTCCTGCAGAAGTTGGACGGCCATTGAATCTCCACGTTGTGATTGCATGTCAAGATTGACCCGCGGATTGTCGCCGACGCGGGCCGCGGGCCTGCCGGGTCGGTGCCGTCTTGATCCTCCGCCGGGAGCCTCGCATCCGGCCAATCTGGCGGGTGCCGTGGTCCGAAGCGCGCTCGCGTGCACCACGGCGCCAACGGCATCATTCCGGCCGCCCTGGCCCAAAGCGCCCCGTGGCCGAACAAGCCGATCCGCATCGTGGTCGCGTTCCCGCCCGGGGGCCTGACCGATGCCGATGCCGGTGCCCCAAACTGCCGGACGTGCCGACGCTGGTGGAGCAGGGTGTCGGCGGGCGGTTGGTCGCGCTCGCGCGAGCCCGTCTGCCGCGCCGTGCGCCTACTGCGCCACCCAGCCCCCGTCCATGTTCCACGCCACGCCGCGGATGTTGTTGCCGGCAGGTGAGCAGAAGAACACCGCCAACGCGCCCAGTTCTTCCGGTGTGGTGAACTGCATCGACGGCTCCTTTTCGCGCAGCAGTTGCCGCTTGGCTTCCTCGATGGACACCTTGGCGGATGCGGCGCGCGCATCCACCTGTTTTTGCACCAGCGGGGTGAGCACCCAGCCCGGGCAGATCGCGTTGCAGGTGATGCCGCTGGTGGCGTTTTCGAGCGCGGTGACCTTGGTCAGGCCGACGATGGCGTGTTTGGAGGCCACATAGGCGGATTTTTCCGCCGAGGCGACCAGGCCGTGCACCGAGGCCACGTTGATGATGCGCCCCCAGTTGGCCGTCTGCATGGCCGGCAGTGCCAGGCGTGTGGCATGGAAGGCGCTGCTCAGGTTGATGGCGATGATGGCGTCCCAGCGCTCGGTCGGGAAGGCCTCGATGCGCGAGACATGCTGGATGCCGGCGTTGTTCACCAGGATGTCGACCCGGCCGAACTGCGCTGCCGCGGCCCGCATCATGTCCTCGATCTCCGCGGGCTTGCTCATGTCGGCCCCGTGGTAGGCCACCTGCACGCCATGGGCGGCAATCGCCGCCTTCGGGCCATCGACATCGCCAAATCCGTTGAGAACGATGTTGGCGCCCTGTTGGGCCAGGGCGTGGGCGATGCCCAGCCCGATTCCGCTGGTCGAACCGGTGACGAGTGCTGTTTTGCCTTTGAGCATGGGGGACCTCCAATTGAATTACGATCTGTCGGACGGATTATCCCGTCCCGCGCCCGACGATTCACTCCAGCACCCCGCCGATGACCGACCCCGAACTGCTTTTTGTCCAGTGCCCCGATGCCCAGGGCGGCCACCGCATGGCCTATTGGCAGTGGGGTGAAGCCGGCGCCGGGCATGTGGTGGTGTGTGTGCACGGCCTGTCGCGCCAGGGACGTGATTTCGACGTGCTGGCGCAGGCCTTGTGCCGCCGTGCCACCCATCCCCTGCGGGTCGTCTGCCCGGACGTGGTCGGCCGGGGCCGCAGCGACTGGCTCAAGGACCCGATGGGTTACCAGATCCCCGCCTACGCCGGCGACATGCTGGCGCTGCTGGCGCAACTCAAGCCCCAGGTGCTGGACTGGGTGGGCACCAGCATGGGCGGGCTGATCGGCCTGGTGGTGTGCGGCCAGACCGGGTTGCCGCTGCCGGTGCCGGTGCGCCGGCTGGTGCTCAACGACGTCGGGCCGGCCGTCGACTGGGGCGCCATCGAGCGCATCAAGACCTACCTGGGGCAGACCGGGCGTTTCGACTCGCTGGAGCAGGCCGCCGCCGCGATGCGCGCGATATCGGCCGGCTTCGGCCCGATTCCTGCGGCGCAGTGGCTGGAACTCTGCCGGCACATGGTCCGGCCGCTGGAGGGCGGGGCAGGGGCCCTGACCCTGCACTACGACCCGGCGATCGCGTTGCCGGTACATGCTGCCACGCAAGAGTCGTCGGCCCAGGGCGAAGCCATGTTGTGGCAGCTCTACGACGCCATCCAGGCGCGCACCCTGCTGACGCGCGGGGCCGAGTCTGACCTGCTGACACCTGCTACCGCCACCGCGATGGCGCAGCGTGGTCCGAAGGCACAGGTGGTGGAGTTTGCGGGTGTCGGCCACGCGCCGATGTTCGTGGCGACCGACCAGGTCGACTGCGTCGCGCGCTTCCTGCTCGAATGACGCAGCGGGCGCTATCGCATGAAAAGCCACGCTGAGATCGCCCCGGCCGCGTTGTCGCGGGTGGCGGCGCTGACGGCCGAGCCGGTGACGGACCAGAGCGACGCGCTGGTGCGCGCGCGGGCCTTTGCGCTGCCGCTGATCGCCGGCGAGGAACTCGACACTGGCGAAAATATCCTGGCCCATGCAGACGCGGTGGTCGCCATCCTCAAGACCATCGGTGGTTCCGCGACGATGCAGGCGGCCAGTTACCTGGTGTATGCCTGCGACCACCTGAACCGGCCCCAGGAGGTGATCGCCAAGAGTTTCGGTGACAACCTGGCGGCGCTGGCCATGGAGACCACGCAGCTGGTACGGGTGCAGCGCCAGGCCCGCGCCAGCCAGCAGGCGGCGATCGCATCGGCGGTGGCCGCACCGATGGCCCAGAGCGCCGCCGCCCAGACCGAGAACATCCGCAAGATGCTGCTGGCGTTCTCGCGCGACCTGCGGGTGGTGATGCTGCGCCTGGCCTCGCGCCTGCAGACCCTGCGCCATTACGCGGCCAGCAAGCTGCCGGTGCCGCCGAGCCTGGCCAGCGAATCGCTGCAGGTGTTTGCTCCGCTGGCCAACCGCCTGGGCATCTGGGAAATCAAGTGGGAGCTGGAGGACCTGGCGTTCCGGTTCATGGAGCCCGAGACCTACCGCGAGGTGGCCCGCCTGCTGGACCAGAAACGCGGCGAGCGCGAGCGCGGCGTCGAGGCATTGCGCGCCTCGATGCAGGCCGACCTGCGGCGCGAGGGCATCACGGCCACGGTGCAGGGGCGGCCGAAACACATCTACAGCATCGTCAAGAAGATGCGCGGCAAGTCGCTCGATTTCGGGCAGCTGCACGACATTCGGGCGCTGCGCATCATCGTGGCAACGGTGGCCGACTGCTACCAGGCGCTGAGTTACGTGCATAGCCGCTTCACGCCGGTCACCGAGGAGTTCGACGACTATGTCGCCAAACCCAAGGTCAACGGCTACCAGTCGCTGCACACCATCGTGCGCGACGGGCAGCAGCAGCCGATCGAGGTGCAGATCCGCACCCAGGCCATGCACGACCATGCCGAACACGGTGTGGCGGCGCACTGGGCCTACAAGGAGGCCGGCACCAAGGGGTATGCGGGCGTGTCCGCCAGCGGCCAGTACGACGCCAAGATCGCCGTGCTGCGCCAGTTGCTGGCCTGGGAGCGTGACCTCTCCGGCGCGCAGGGCAGCGGCTTTTTCGACGACCGGATCTACGTGCTCACGCCCGACGCAGCCATCATCGAACTGCCCCAGGGCGCGACTGCGGTGGACTTTGCGTACAGCGTGCACACCAACCTGGGCCATCGCTGCCGCGGCGCGCGGGTGGACGGCGTCATGGTGCCGCTGAATACGCCGCTCAAGAACGGACAGACCGTGGAGGTCAGCACGGTCAAGGAGGGCGGGCCCTCGCGCGACTGGCTCAACCCGGAGCTCGGTTTCCTGGCCAGCCACCGCGCGCGGGCCAAGGTGCGGGCCTGGTTCAATGCCCGGGCCACGCACGAAACCGTTGCGCGGGGCCGGGAGGCTGTGGAAAAACTCCTGCAACGCGAGGGCAAGACGGCGGTCAACCTGGTGGATCTGGCGGCGCGGCTGGGCTTCGATTCGGCCGATGCACTGTTCGAGGTGGTCGGCAAGGACGAGTTCTCGCTGCGCAACATCGAACAGCTGTTGCGCCCGGCCGAGCCGGCGGCAGCGCAGGCCGACGCGCCGCTGATCAAGAAGCCGACCCAGCAGGGCAAGGCCTCGGGCGGCGGGGTGCTGGTGGTGGGCGTCGGCTCGCTGATGACGCAGCTGGCCAAATGTTGCAAACCCGCGCCGCCCGACCCGATCGCCGGTTTCGTGACGCGCGGCAAGGGCGTGAGCGTGCACCGCGCCGACTGCTCCAACCTGCGCGAGATGGTTGCCCGCAACGGCGACCGCGTGATCGACGTGGACTGGGGCGAGTCCAAGGCTTCCGACACCGCCTTGTACCCGGTCGATGTGGCCATCGAGGCGGCCGACCGCCAGGGCCTGCTGCGCGACATCTCCGAGGTGTTCACCAAGGAGAAAATGAACGTCATCGGCGTCCAGACCCTGTCGGTTCGGGGCACGGCCTGGATGACCTTTACCGTCGAAGTGTCCGACGCACTGCGCCTGCAGCGCGTGCTGGGCATGGTGGCCGGCCTGGCGGGCGTGCGGTCCGCGCGGCGGCGCTGACTCCCGGTTGCCCATGAATTCCCGAAAGCCCTGATGTCCGCCCACTCCCCTGCCGCGCCGTCCCCCACATTCCTGTGGCACGACTACGAAACCTTCGGCGCCAATGTGCGCCGCGACCGGCCGGCGCAATTTGCCGCCATCCGCACCGACGCCGCCCTGAATGAGATCGGTGAGCCGCTGATGGTCTATTGCCAGCCGGCCAACGATTTCCTGCCCGACCCGCAGTCCTGCCTGATCACCGGCATCACGCCGCAGGAGTGTCTGGAGAAGGGGATTCCCGAGTACCAGTTCGCGGCGCGCATCGAGCAGGCCCTGGCCGCTCCCGGCACCATCGGGGTGGGCTACAACACCATCCGGTTCGACGACGAGATCACGCGTTTCATGTTCTGGCGCAACCTGATCGACCCGTATGCGCGCGAGTGGCAACACGACTGCGGCCGCTGGGACTTGCTCGACGTGGTGCGCACCGCGTACGCGCTGCGCCCCGAGGGCATCGTGTGGCCCACGAAGCCCGACGGCAGCGCCAGCTTCAAGCTCACCGACCTGACCGCCGCCAATGGCCTGGCGCATGAGGCCGCGCACGACGCGCTGAGCGATGTGCGCGCCACCCTGGCGCTGGCGCGGCTGGTCCGCGACCGGCAGCCACGCCTGTTCGAGTTCTGCCTGGGCCTGCGCAAGAAGGACCGGGTCGCCAGCGAACTGGGACTGCCAACCACGCCCCAGGCGGCCAAACCCTTTCTGCATGTCTCGGGCATGTTTCCGTCCGAACGCGGCTGCCTGGGCATCATGTGGCCGCTGGCCATGCACCCGACCAACAAGAACGAGCTGATCGCCTGGGATCTGGCGCATGCGCCGGCTGAGCTGGCCACGCTGAATGCGGACACCATCCGGCTGCGGCTGTTCACCCGCGCTGCGGACCTGCCCGACGGTGTGGCCCGCCTGCCGGTCAAGACGGTGCACCTGAACAAGTCGCCGATGGTGATGGGCAACATCAAGACCCTGTCAACGGCCATGGCGGCGCGCTGGGGCATCGACGTGGACCAGGCGCTGCGGCACGCCGCCGTGGCCCGTGACCTGCCCGACATGAGCGCCAT
>Ga0105047_10010893_pt1 | contig 14810 bp, 15 predicted proteins | sample MAT04_FD_78384 | JGI IMG/M metagenome (GOLD analysis project Ga0105047, IMG submission 78384) | Freshwater microbial communities from Lake Fryxell liftoff mats and glacier meltwater in Antarctica - MAT-04 (megahit assembly) | ecosystem: Environmental > Aquatic > Freshwater > Ice > Liftoff... | reverse complement strand
CTGATGCCGTCGTCGCCCGCTACCTCGACTTCCTCCCGAAGCAGACCTACCCGATCCGCACCGGCGTCCACGCGAACACGGCGTTCGGGCTGGCGTTCGCCCACGACTACGCCCGCGCCGTGGGGCAGCCGAAGCTGCGAACGCTGACCGAGGAGCGGGCGCGGGCCTACTTCGGGAAAGACGCCGACGTGCCGGCGGCGTGGGAGCCGGGCGGGGCCGACTTCTTCTCCCCGGCCCTGATGGAAGCCGACCTGATGCGCCGCGTGCTGCCGCCGGCCGAGTTCCGGCCGTGGTTCCGGGCGTTCCTGCCGGGGGCCGCGAAGGGCGAACCGAAAGCCCTCTTCGACCCGGCGACGGTGGGCGACCGCACCGACCCGCTGCTCGTCCACCTCGACGGGCTGAACCTGAGCCGCGGCTGGGGACTGCGCGGCGTGGCCGCGGCGCTTCCGCCCGACGACCCGGCGCGCCCGCCGCTGTTGGCGTCGGCCGCCCGCCACGCCGCCGCCGGGTTGAAGCACGTCACGAGCGGCAACTACGAGGGCGAGCACTGGCTGGCGTCGTTCGCGGTGTACTTGCTTCTTTCCACCCCCGTGTAGCCGCGACGCGGAGTCCGCGTCGCGGCTACACATTTTTCTCCCGCGCCGTCAGCGCTGCGTACACGCGGCGGATGTCGGCCGTCACGCGGCGCAGCTCGGCCAGGAAGCGCTCGCCGGCCGACGCGCCGTCGCGGGCCTCGAACCCGAGGCGGCGGGCGAGCTTGGCCAGGTCGTCGGCCCGGTCCGGCACCTCCGTCAGCGGGCGGTCGGTGACGATCCGTAATCGAGCCTCGACCAGCCGGAGGAACGAGTAGCCGGCGTGCAGCACGGCCGCGTCGGCGGGGGGGAGAAGCCCGGCGGCGGCGAGGGCGGCGAGAGCGTCCCAGACGTTCGGGTGGAAGACCGCGGGGTGCTCCCGGCCGTATTTCAATTGGAACAGTTGCACCAAGAATTCCACGTCCACGATACCGCCCGGCCCGCGCTTCAGGCTCCGCGGGCTGGCCGTCGCCTCCAGCTTCTCGCGCATCCGGCGGACTTCATCGACCACCTTCGCCGACCACCCCGCCCCGAGCATCGCCGCCCGGATGCGGGCCATCACGTCGGCCGCGAACGCCGGGTCGCCGCGGACCACCCGGGCGCGCCCGAGCGCCTGCCGCTCCCACAGCTGCGCCGCCCCGGACGCGAAGTAGCGGTCGAACTCGCACAGCGGCAGGACCAGCGCCCCGGACTTGCCGGTCGGCCGGAGGCGCATGTCCACGGCGTAGAGGCGGCCCATCGGCCCCATCGTGCTGGCCGTCTTGATGACCCGCTGGGCGAGGTCGGTGAAGTAGTGCGAGTTGGGCGTCGGGTCCGGCCCGCCGGCGGTCGTCCCGTCGGCCTCGTAGACGAGGAGCAGGTCGAGGTCGCTGTGGTAGCTGATCTCCCGCCCGCCGAGCTTGCCGAGGCCGAGGAGGACGTAGCGGCAGGGGGCGGGCGAAGAACCTAACCCCCCAACCCCCTTCCCTAGGAGGGAAGGGGGAGTCGGACGGCTCGCCTGCGGCTCGCCGGATGTATCCGGTTCTCGGAACGTGGAGGGTGCCGGGCAACGGCTCACGCCCTCTTGCTCCCCCTTCCCTCCTAGGGAAGGGGGCTGGGGGGTTAGGTTCTGGGGGACCATCGGCACGCCCCACCGCCCCCGCACCCCCGGCTCGACCAGCTCGACGATCTGGTTCAACACCGTGTCGGCCACGTCCGAGAGGGCGGCGGTGGTCTGGCGGATGTCGGCCTTGGCGAGCAGGTCGCCGACCCCGATGCGGAGGAACTCCTTGTCCTGAAAGCTGTGCAGGATCGGGTCCGGGTCGCTCGCCCCGCGGCACAGTTCGGCGAGTTCGGCCCGCAACTCGTCGGCCGTCCGCGGCTGGTTCAGCACGAGCGAGTCGAGCAGCTCGTCGGCCATGCCGGGGTTGTTGATGAGCAGCCCGGACAGGAACGGGCTGCCGGAACACAGCTCGACGTACAGCGTCAGGCTCGGGTGGTTGACGCTGAACAGTTCCCACAGCACCGCCTTCGCCCCGAGCGACGCCGACACCCGCTCCAGGTTGGTCAGCGCCTCGTCCGGGTCGGGGGTGTCGGCGACGGCCCGGAGCAGCGGCGGGGCGATCGACGCGAAGAAGTGGCGGCACCGCCGGTCGGACAGGAACGGGACCGACTCGCGGGCGAGCTGGAGCAGGTTCTGGTACGCCTTCGCCCCGTCCCGGAATCGATACCGGCCGAGGACGGCCTGCACCGTCGCGTCGTCCGGGTCGGGGTCGAGGATCAGGTCCGACTCCGGCTCGGCGTCGCCGCCCGCCCCGGGGAACGACTGGTGGAGCAGGTGGTTGAGCACCGCCCGGTCCACCGCCGTCTTGTCGTGCAGGTCTTTCAGGAACTGGTCGAGCGGGTCGGTGAGCAGGTTCCGCGTGTCGAGCGTCGGGGCGTGGGCCTCGTCGAGCGGTGAGCGACGCTGGGGGGCCAGTGCGGATTGCGGATTGCGGGTTGCGGAATCCGGGGCCGCGTCCGTAGCGGCCGCCGGGTTGTCATTCCGCATTCCGAGTTCCCCATTCCGCGTTCCGTCCGTGTACCCCATCCGCCGGGCCAGCTTCCGCAGTTCGTCGGTCGAGGTCGGCAGCTTGTGGGTTTGCAGGTCGAAGAGGAGTTGCAGGCGGTGTTCGGTCTTGCGCAGGAAGCGGTAGGCGTCGGCGAGGGTGTACGTCTCGTGTGGGGTCAGGCACCCGGCGATCTCCAGGGCTTCGAGGGCGAGGAGCGTGTTCCGCTGGCGGACGGCCGGCAGGTCGCCGCCGTTGAGCAGTTGCAGGAACTGCACCGTGTACTCGATGTCGCGGATGCCGCCGCGGCCGGTCTTCACGTCGCCGGGGGAGACCCACTTGGCGGCGGCGGCCGCCTCGCCCCCCTCGCCGCCGCGCGGCCGCCCGGCCCGGGCCTCCATCTGCCGCTTGAGCGCCTTCACCTCGTTGATCTCGGCGAAGCTGAAGTACTTCCGGTAGACGAACGGCTCGACGGCCGCCCGGAATTCGCGGCCGAGGGCCGGGTCGCCGGCGATCGGGCGGAGCTTGATGAGCGCCTGCCGCTCCCACGTCCGCCCGCGGGTGTCGTAGTAGCTGAGCGTGTTGGCGAGCGGCCGGGCGAGCGGCCCGCGCTGCCCCTCGGGGCGGAGCCGCAGATCGACCCGGTAGGCGAACCCGCGGTCGGTCGGGGCCGACAGCAAGCGAACGACCTCCTGCACGACCCGGGCGAAGAACTCGCCGTTCGAGACGCTGGAACGCCGCCCGGTCGTCTCGCCGTCGTGGTCGTAGACGAACATCAGGTCGATGTCGCTGGAGTAGTTCAGCTCGTCGCCCCCGAGCTTGCCGAACGCCAAGGCCGCGACCGCCGCCGGCACCCCCCCGGGCCCGGCAGGGGTGCCGAACCGGGCGGCGACGGTCCGGGTGGCGTGGGCCAGGGCGACCTCGACGGAGGCGTCGGCGAGGCGCGACAGCTCGCGGGTGATCTCGTCGAGGGGGCGGTCGCGGACGATGTCGTTCACCCCGATCCGCAGGTTGTGCCGCGCCCGGAACCGGCGGAACACCCGCAGCACGGCGGCGTCGTCGGCCGCGGCGGCGACCTCGGCCCCGAGCCGGGCGGCGAGGTCGGCGGCCGTCGGGGGGCGGCGGGGCGGGGTGCCGAGGGTGTCGAGGAACTCCGGGTAGAGGGCGAGCGTGTCGGCGAAGAACTGCGACGTGGCGAGGAGGTGGAGGGTGCCGTCGAGCAGCCGCCCGCGGGCTTCGAGCAGGGCCGCGAGGTGGTCGCGGGCGGCCGGCTGGGCGAGCAGCCGTTCGAGGTTGTTCAGCGCCATGTCCGGGTCGGGCGTGCGCGGGAGCAGGCGGCCGAGGGCGGGGGCGAGGGCGGCGAACGGGTCGGGGCCGAGGTGGGCGGCGAGGGCGGCCAGGTTCCGCCGCCCCCGGTCCGGGTCGCGGACGCCTTTCAGGATCGCGTCGTCGGCGGTCGCCATGCGGACATGATACCGCGCCGCCGGCGGGGGTTACGCGGCGTCGTACAGGTGGACTTCAACCATCTCGCCGGCCGCGAGCGCGGCACGGGCGTGGTCGATCAGGACGAACCCGTCGGCGACGACGGCCGAACTCAGGTTCGACGCCCCGCCGCCCGCGACCGGGTAGACCTGTCCGCCTTCAACCCGCACCCGGACGTAATCGACGCGCCCGACGGCCGACGCGAGTCCGGCCGCGAGCGGCAGCGTCGCCCGGCGGTACGGCAGCCCCCACGCCCGCCCCCCGAGCCGCCGCACCACCCGCCCGGCGAACAGGTCGTAGGCGCACAGGCACGCGACGGGGTTGCCGGGGAGGAGGAAGACGTGAGCGGGTGAAGGGGTGAAGGGGTGAAGGGGTGGAACAGCCGGGCCTTCGGCCTCACCCGTTCTCCCCTTCACCACGAACCCCACCCCCGTCGGCCCCGCCGGGCGGACGGCGATGCCGTGGACCGCCAGCTCGCCGACCTCGGCGAGGACGCGGGGGGCGTGGTCCTCCGCCCCGACCGACGTGCCGCCCGAAACCAGGAGTACGTCGGCGGCGGCGTCGCGGATCGCGTCGCGGACCGATTCGTAGTGGTCGGGAAGGTAGCGGACAGGGAAGGGGATGCCGCCGTCGCGGGCGATCAGGGCCGCGAGCATCGGCGAGTTGCTGTCCACGATCCGGTAGCCGGTCGGCATCGTCCCGGGCGGCAGGAGTTCTTCGCCCGTAACCAGCAGCGCGACCCGCGGGCGGCGGACGGCCGCGATCACGCCGACGCCCACGGCCGCGATCAGCCCGACATCCTGCGGGCGGAGGACGCGCCCGGCGGGGAGAATCGCCCGCCCCTTCGCCACGTCCTCGCCGACCCGCCCGACGTGCTTGCCCGCCGCCACCGCCGCGCGAACGGCCACCCGCCCGCCCGCGATTTCGGCGGCGACTTCCGCCACCACCACCGCGTCGGCCCCGGCCGGGAGTGGTGCCCCGGTCGTCACCCGCACTGCTCGGCCGGTCCCGACCATTCCCGCGAACGGACGCCCCGGTAGCGCCACGCCGACGAGTTCGAGCACGACCGGCCGGGCGGCGTCGGCGGCGGTCGTGTCGGCGGCCCGGACGGCGAACCCGTCCATCGCCGCCCGCTCGAATCCGGGCACGTCGGCCGCCGCGACGACCGCCGTCGCCAGCACCCGCCCTGCGGCGGCGGCGAGGGCGACCGGTTCGCCCGGCAGCGGGGCGGTACGGGCGTCGAGCAGTGCGACGACGGCTGCGACCTCGGTACGGGTGCGGAAGCCGCGCATGCGCACGTCGTCGAACGGCGGGGGAACGGGGGGTGGCGTCATGGCGTGCGGGTTAGCAAATGTGTGCGGGCGGATCCCGGGCCGCGCGGAAGCGGGTCTCTTTCCACGGGTTGGCGTGTCCGTTTCCCTCGAACCCGGGCACACCGTCGCGGCCTTCTGCATCGTATTCGGCGGCGTCGCGCGTGGTCTGGCTGGTCCTGCAAATCTCGGCGTGCGTACGAACTGCCACGACCGTTACTTCACACCGTCGGCACGCGCCCCCACTCCCGCAAAACCCGCGGCTTTGCGGAATTGGTCAACTCGCCCGCCCGGGTGTCCGATCTTGATGACGAGTCGGGCACGCCCCGGCCTTCCGCCGTCACCCGGGCCGTGCCATGCCGACCGACCCGATCCGCTGGGAAACCGTTCCCTGCCCCCTCTGCCGCGCCCCCGGCGACCGCGAGTTCCTCCGGGCCGACGGCGACGACGGCGTCGAATACCGCCTCGGCGAGTGCGTCGGGTGCGGGATGGTCTACACCAACCCCCGCCCCGACGCCGCGAGCATCGGCCGGTTCTACCCCGCCGACTACTCGCCGTACCAGCCCCCGACCCGCCGCCGGGCGGGGCCGTGGCGGGCGCTCCGCGCCCGGCTCGGGCTGCGCCGCGAAAAGACCCTCGCCGACCGCATCCCGGTCCGCGCCGGGGCGGTGCTGATGGACTACGGGTGCGGGTCGGGGTGGTACGCCGCCCAGATGCGCGACCGCGGGTGGAAGGCCGTCGGCATGGATTTCAGCCCCCACGCCGCCGCCGCCGCCCGCACGAACTTCGGCCTCGACGTGATCCACGGGACGCTGCCGCACCCGGCGGTGAAACCGGGGTCGCTCGATGTCGTCACCCTGCGGGCGGTGCTGGAGCACGTCCACGACCCGCGGCTGCTGCTCGGGGCCGTCCACGACGCCCTGCGGCCGGGCGGGTGGGTGTACGCCTCGGTGCCGAACCTGTCGAGCTGGGGCTACCGGGCGTTCGGCAAGGCGTGGTTCCCGCTCGACCCGCCGCGGCACCTGCTCCACTTCACCCCGGCGACCCTGCGGCGGGCGGCGGAAGAGAGCGGGTTCGCGGTCGAGGCCATGACGACGATCGGGCACACGAAATGGACCCGCTACTCGGTCGAGCGGGCGGCGAAGACGCAACCGGCGTGGTGGGTGTCGCTGTGCAAGATGCATTTCTTCCGCAGCGCCGTCACCCGCTGGACCCAGTGGGCGGGCCGGGCCGACGACCTCGCGCTGCTCGCCCGCAAGCCGGAGTCGGCGGCGGTGCGGAGGGCGGCTTAAGTGCGGTACGAAAGCCCACCCATCGCTAGGGGTGGGCTTTCCGATCTACTATTTCCCCGATTCCCTTGCCGGCGGCCGGGCGGGGGCTTATCCTCACTTGAACCCGGGTCGCCCCGCGCGAGCCGGGCCGGAATATTACTGGTGAGCATCTTATCCAGAGTGGCTGAGGGGCCAGGCCCGACGAAGCCACAGCAACCGGCTCGACGGACGGACCGCACGGTTCGTCCCCGAGTGCAGGTGCTAACTCCTGCCCGGCAAACGCCGCACCCCGAACGCGGGATACGGTATGGCCGGGGAAGATAAGATCTCGCGAGGGGCACCCACCCCCGCGATTCCCTCTGGACCGAAGACCTCACCCCGCCTGAGATGACCGCGCCCCCACCCGGGCGCGTACCATTCATAACCAGAGAGGGGCACCCGCGTGGCGACCGCCGACTTCGTGACCGGGTTGAAGTGCCGCGTCTGCGGCAAACTCTACCCGAAGGGGCCGACCAACTTCTGCGTCGACGACTTCGGCCCGCTCGAAGTCGATTACGACTACGCCGGGGTGCGGCGGGTACTCACCCGCGACGCCATCGCCCGGCGGCCGAAGACCATGTGGCGCTACCGCGAACTCCTCCCCCTCGACGGCGAACCGACCGTCGGCGCGCAGGTCGGCGGCACCCCCCTGGTGCGGGCCGACCGCCTCGCCGACGCCCTCGGGGTCGAGAACCTGTGGATCAAGAACGACGCCGTCAACTTCCCGACGCTGTCGTTCAAGGACCGCGTGGTGTCGGTGGCGCTGTCGAAGGCCCGCGAGTTCGGGATGCGCACCGTGGGCTGTGCCAGCACCGGGAACCTCGCCAACAGCGTCGCGGCTCAGGCGGCGCAAGCCGGGTTGGAGACGTTCATCCTCGTCCCGGCCGACCTGGAGCGGGCCAAGATTTTCGGCACCGCCGTGTACGGCGCGAAGGTGATCGGCGTCACCGGCACCTACGACGAGGTGAACCGCCTCTGCACCCAGATCGCGCTCAAGTACGGGTGGGGGTTCGTGAACGTCAACCTCCGCCCGTTCTACGCCGAGGGGTCGAAGAGCTTCGGGTTCGAGATCGCCGAAGACCTCGGCTGGCGCTTCCCCCAGCACGTCGTCTGCCCGATGGCCGGCGGGGCGCTCATCGGCAAGATTCACAAGGCGTTCACCGAACTGCACGCGGTCGGGCTGGTGGACGCGCCGGTGACGACGAAGATGTGGGGTGCCCAGGCCGCCGGGTGCAACCCGATCACCGACTGCGTGAAGAGCGGGCGCGAGCGGCACAAGCCGGTCCGCAAGCCGAACACGATCTGCAAGAGCCTGGCCATCGGCGACCCGGCCGACGGGTACTTCGCGGCCAAGCTGACGCGCGACAGTGGCGGGTGGGCCGAGGACGTGACCGACGACGAGATCATCGACGGGATGCTCCTCCTCGCCCGGACCGAGGGCATCTTCGCCGAGACCGCCGGCGGGGTGACGGTGGCCGTCGCCCGCAAGCTGCTGGAGCAGGGCCGCCTGCCGCGCGACGAGGAGATCGTGTTGTGCGTCACCGGGAACGGGTTGAAGACGCAGGACGCGGTGTTCGGGGCGCTCGACGAGCCGGCCGTCATCCGGCCGTCGCTGGCCGAGTTCGAGGCCCTGGCCGGGACCGCCCAGCCGGTTCTGGTGTGAGCGAAGAAGATGAACCGCGGAGGACGCGGAGGACGCAGAGATTGAGAACGAAGTATGCCTTCAATCTCACTGCCTTCGTCTCCGCGCCCTCTGCGTCCTCCGCGGTGAAAATGATTGGAGATTTCATGGCGATCAAGGTGCAGGTGCCGACCCCGATGCGGGAGCAGGCGGGCGGCAAGGCGGAGGTGGAGGTGAGCGGGGCGACCGTCGGGGCGGCCCTCGACGACCTCGTCCGCCAGTACCCGGACCTCAAGACCAAGCTGTTCGACAACGGCCGCATCCGCCCCTATGTGAACGTCTTCGTCAACGACGAGGACATCCGCTACCTCGACGAGATGAACACCCCGGTCGCCGACGGGGTGGTCGTCGCCCTGATCCCGGCCGTGGCCGGCGGATGACCCCCATGCCCGACGAACCCGCGAAGCCCGGCGACCCGCCCAAGCCCGACGAAGCCCCCGACGGGGCGGCCGTGTTCCCGCTCATCCCGGCGGAACTCGGCGTCCACCCGCTGCTGATGGCGGTCCTGCACGCCTACGTCTTCCTCGAAGGGTCGGAGGAGGCCGTGCTGCACCCGGCGGTCGCCGAGGAGGCGTTGCACTACCTCGTCACCTATTTGCAACGGCTGTCCGGCCCGGAGCTGCGGCGGGTGAAGGAAGACCTGCACACCCTCGTCGGGTTCGCCAAGTCCGACGGGTGGCCGAAGCAACAAATCCGCTTCCTCCACGACTTCCTGAAAGAGAACGGGATCACCGGGCTTGGATGAGCGAACTCCCACGAGAGACAATAACGTCGTGCCCCGTTTAGGAACCGACTCGGAATCCGGCGGCATTGCCGGGCGAGCGTGAGCGACATGACCACTCAAACGATTCGACTCCGCGGTCCCCAGCATTTCGGCCGGCGCGTCCCGTCGCGGGCGTTCGGGCGGGTGTTGAACGCCATCCCCGAAGCCGTCCGGCAGTCGGTGCGGATGAGGTTCGAGGGTCGGAGCCGGGCTAAGGGTCCGCGGCCGCCTTGGTTGACGGCGGCCGCGGACATTCGCTTCCTCGGTCACGACGGGGAAGACGACACCGTCCTCCACTTCGAGAGCCCGACCCTCGGGGAGGCCGCCCCCCGCCTCTACGCCCAACGGGAAATCTGGCCGACGCGCCCGGACCCCGCCGACACGGGCTTCGACCTGCTCGCCGACGTACTGATGGACATCGCGGTTCGGAACGCCGACAGCGACCTGTACGACCGGCCGTTGCTCGATTCCGTTGCGGGGTTCAAGGCGGTCCTGGGCGACACGTTCGGCGAGTTGGTGGTGGCCGTCCGCCGGCATCCGGCCGAGTCGGCCGCCGTTCTGACGCCGGCCGTCGCGGACGCGGCCCGCAGCCTGCACAGGGAGACGCCGGGAACCCGGCAGGTGCGCGTCGTGGGCAAACTCGACATGCTGCGGGCCAGTACGCGCTCGTTCGGGGTGATCCTCGACGACGGGCAGGAAGTCCGGGGGGTGTTGACCGAGGGCGAGATCGGGGCAATCTCCTCGCTGATGAACCAGCGGGTGGTGGTACTCGGGAGGGCCGTCTTCCGGCCGTCGGGCGGGTTGCTCCGGGTGGACGCGGGAGCAGTCGCCGCCACCGAGGACGACGGGGCATTCTTCTCAGCGATCCCGAAGCCGGTGCGAATGAATTTCTCGCTGCGCGACGAGGTGCGGGATCGGCAGCATAAACTCGGCGTGGCGGCGATCATCGGGAAGTGGCCGGGCGACGAGTCGGACGAACAGATCGCGGAGGCTTTGAAAGAACTGAACTGATTCATGGTATCGCCTTCCGTCTACCTCCTCGACACGAACATCCTCGTCCACCTCATCCGAGGAAAGGCGGTGGGTCTCGCCATCGCATCGAACTTCGGCTTACGGGCAGGACTGAGCCGTTGTGTGATCTCGGTCGTCACGGTGGGCGAGATGTATGCCCTCGCCCGGAAATGGGCCTGGGGATCGCAAAAAGTCGCAGACCTCCAAAAACTGCTCGGTCAAGTCGTGTGGGTGGACATTAATCACCCCGACATTCTGGAGACTTACGGCGGAATTGAAGACGCGAACGGCAAGACCGGAATTGTGATGGGAAAGAACGACGTATGGATCGCGGCCACGACCCGGGTCACCAAAGCCACCCTGCTCACGACGGACGGCGACTTCGACCACCTCCACCCGACCCACCTGACCCGCGTCCGGATCGACGCCCTGACCGGCCATCCGCTGCCATGAGCGCGTGGCCGCCCGACTTCGTCATTACCCTTGAGACGGCCATGACCGACGCCACCCCGCTCGACCGCTACTCCCGCCAGATGCGCTTCCCCGGCATGGGCAAGGCCGGGCAGGAGAAACTCCTCGCCAGCCGCGTCACCCTGTGCGGGTGCGGGGCGCTCGGCACCGTCCTCGCCAACGTCCTCGTCCGCGCCGGGGTCGGATTCATCCGCGTCGTGGACCGCGACTTCGTCGAGCCGTCGAACCTCCAGCGGCAGGTGCTCTTCGACGAGGCCGACGTGGCCAACAACATGCCCAAGGCCGAGGCCGCGGCGGTCAAGATGCGGCAGATCAACTCGGGGGTGACGGTCGAGCCCGTCGTCGCCGACATCGACCGGACGAACGTCGAAGACCTGTGCCGCGACGCCGACCTGATCCTCGACGGGAGCGACAACTTCGAGGTCCGCTACCTCATCAACGACGTGGCGGTGAAGCACGGCAAGCCGTGGGTGTACGGCGGGGCGGTCGGCAGCCAGGGGATGACGATGACCATCGTCCCGGGCGAGACGCCGTGCCTGCGGTGCGTGTTCGAGGGCGTCCCCAACCCCGGCGACGTGGGCACCTGCGAGACGGCCGGGGTGTTGGCCCCGACGGTCAACATCGTCGGCAGCTACCAGGCGGCCGAGGCGCTCAAGCTGCTGTCGGGGAACAAGGCCGCGATCAACCGCGAGCTGCTGATCGTGGACGTGTGGGAGAACACCAACCGGCGGGTGAAGGTGGCCCCGCTGATGGGCCGCAAGGGGCAGTGCCCGTGCTGCGCGAAGCGGACGTTCGAGTGGCTCGACGGGGCGCACGGGACGCAGACGACGACCCTGTGCGGGCGGAACGCCGTCCAGGTGTCGCACCGCACCGGCGGCAAGCTCGACTTCCCGCAACTGGCCGCCACCCTGCGGGCGAGCGGGGCGGTGAGTTACAACAAATTCCTGCTCAAGTTCCAGCTGGAGGAGAAGGGCGAACCCTACGAGTTCACCGTGTTCCCGGACGGCCGGGCGATCATCAAGGGGACGAGCGAGACGGACAAGGCCCGCACCCTGTACGCCAAGTACGTCGGCCACTGACGCCATGAAACTGACCCCGCGTGAGCGCCGGCTGATCGATCCGCCCCGCGAGACGGCGGTGCCGCCATTCCCGGTTCGCAAGTTCTCGGTCGCCGAGTACCACAAGTTACTGGAATGGGAAATCCTGCGCAGCGGCGACCCCTACGAATTGTTGCGCGGGTGGATCGTTCCCAAGCTCCGCCGGAGTCCGCGAAACGCGGCGTCCACCGACCGGCTCCAACACCGGTTGCGGAGGCTGTTCCCAGGGGATGAATGGGTGACGGGAATTCAACGGTCGATCACATTCCGCGACAGTGAACCGGAGCCAGCCGGCTCACTCATCCGCGGACCCGACGCCCCCTACTGGAAGCGGCACCCCCGACCCCGCGATACGGAACTGGTGGTTGAAGTTTCGGACGACTCCTTGGAGCGGGATCGCGGGATTAAGCTGGAAATCTACGCCGCGGGCCGAATTCCGGTCTACTGGATCGTCAACATCCCGGCCCGCCGCGTCGAGGTCTACACCCGGCCCCGCGGCGGCAAGACGCCGGGCTACCGCCACCAGACGACCTACGCCCCCGGCGACGCCGTCCCGGTCGTGGTCGGCGGCAAGACCCTCGGCACCATCCCGGTCGGTGAACTGCTCCCGTGACGACCCGCGTTCCGGCCCCGGCCGGGCCGTGGTACGCTGGGGCCGGAGGTGACTCATGCCCGAGATCGTGTTGACCGAAGAGCAGGTGAAGCAGTTCGACTTCCGACCCGTCCCCATCGTGGTCAAGAACCCGGCCGGTCAGGTCGTCGGCCACCTGGACCCCCTGCCGAGTGCCGAGTACATCGCCGATACGAAACGCCGGTTGGCGACCCCCGGCCCGCGGTACTCCTCGGCCGCGGTCGCGGCCATGCTCGACGCGCTCCAGGCCGAGCGCGACCGGATCGGCCCGTTCGACGCGGCCTACGCGGAAGCATTCGTCTGCCGGCTGGAAGTCGAAGACCCCAAGAAGTACGGGCCGACGGAGGGGTTGTGAGCTTCACCGTCGGCCGCGATTCGCACGCCCGGATCGAGCTGGCCCGCATCTGGGCAACGGCCCCGAACCCGGCGACGGTACGAGCGGCTTTCGAGGCCGCCGAGCGGATGCTCGCCGCCGACCCGGTCGCGAACGGCCGGCACCTCAGCGAAGGGCTGTGGCAAGTCCACGTCGCGCCGCTGCTCGTGTGCTACACCATCGACGCCGCGCGGCGGCACGTCGAAATCACGGACGTGATTTACACCGGCCGAGACCCTACCCGATCCCGCCGATGATCGACCTCGACAACGCCGCCACCAGCTTCCCGAAGCCCGAGGGGGTGTACGCCGCCCTCGAACACTTCGCCCGCCACGCGCCCGCCAACCCCGTGACGACCCGCGTTCCGGCCCCGGCCGGGCCGTGGTACGCTAAGACCGGAGGTGACTCATGCCCGAGATCGTGTTGACCGAGGAACAGGCCCGCGTCCTCGCCGGGGCCGGGACGACGGTGGTGGTCCGCGGCCCGAGCGGGGCGACGGTCGGCGTCCTCGACCCGCGCGAGGCGGCGATGATCGCCCGGGCGCGGCAGCGGATGGCCAACCCCTCACCCCGGTACTACACGTCGGCCGCCGTCACCGCGTCGCTCGACGCGCTCCAGGTCGAGCGCGACCGCATCGGCCCGTTCGACGCCGCCTACGCGCTCGAGTTCGTCCGGCGGCTGGAAGAATCCGACCCCGAGAAGTACGGGCCGAGGGAGAGAATGTGAACTTCACCGTCGGCTGGGATCCGGACGCCCTAAGTGACTTTCACCAACTTTGGGCCGCGTCCCCCGATCCGGCGGCGGCCCGGACCGCCCGGGAAACCGTCGAGCGGCGGCTCGCGGCCGACCCGTCCGGGGCGGGGCGGCACTTGTCCGAGGGGCTATGGCAGATCCGGGTTCCGCCCTTTGCGATCTATTACCGCATCGATCCTGACCTCCATCTGGTCGAGATCACGAACGTCTTTCTTACCGGCTGAGACCCCGGCCCCCCCATGATCTACCTCGACAACGCGGCCACCAGCTTCCCGAAGCCCGAGGGGGTGTACGCCGCCCTCGACCACTTCGCGCGCCACTCGCTCGCCAACCCCGGGCGGTCCGGGCACAAGATGGCGCAGGCCGCCGAACACGCCCTCGCCGACGCCCGCCACCGGCTCAACCGCTTCCTCAACGGCCGCCACCCGGAGCGGTTCGCCTTCACCCTGAACGCGACCGACGCCCTCAACATGGCGTTCAAGGGGGTGCTCGACCCCGGCGACCACGTGATTACCACCGACCTCGAACACAACAGCGTGTCGCGGCCGCTGGTGGCGCTGGCCGGGGCCGGGCGGATCACCCTCACCCGCGTCCCGGCCGACGGCGGCGGGACGATCGACCCGGCGGCCGTGGAAGCGGCCATCACCCCGGCCACGCGCCTGATCGCGCTGACCCACGCGAGCAACGTCCTCGGCACGATCCAGCCGGTCGCCGAGGTCGGGGCCATCGCCCGCGCCCACGACTTGCTCTTCCTCGTGGACGCCGCCCAGACGGTCGGCGTCGTCCCGGTCGACGTGCAGGCGCTGGCCATCGACCTGCTCGCCTTCCCCGGCCACAAGTCGCTCCTCGGGCCGACCGGGACGGGGGCGCTGTACGTCGGCCCGCGGGCCGCGGTGCGGGCGTGGCGGGAGGGCGGGACCGGCGGCGACTCGCTCACCCCGACCCAGCCTCCCGACTTCCCCCACCACCTGGAGGGCGGCACCCCGAACGTCCTCGGCGTCGCCGGGCTGATCGCCGGGCTGGACTTCGTCGAGGAGCGCGGGGTCGAGGCGATCCGCCGGCACGAGGTCGAGCTGTGCGACCGCCTGCGCGCGGCGCTGGCGGAGCTGCCGGGGTTCGAGGTGTTCGGGCACGGCGACCCGGCCCGCCGGGTGGGGGCGGTGGCCTTCCGGTACGAGGGGATCGCCGCCCCGGACCTGGGGGCGATCCTGGACTCCTCGTTCGACATCGCCGTCCGCCCCGGCCTGCACTGCGCCCCGTACATCCACAAGGCGCTCGGCACCGCCCCCGACGGCCTGGTGCGCGTCAGCCCCGGCCCGTTCACGACGG
>Ga0105047_10010892_pt1 | contig 14810 bp, 11 predicted proteins | sample MAT04_FD_78384 | JGI IMG/M metagenome (GOLD analysis project Ga0105047, IMG submission 78384) | Freshwater microbial communities from Lake Fryxell liftoff mats and glacier meltwater in Antarctica - MAT-04 (megahit assembly) | ecosystem: Environmental > Aquatic > Freshwater > Ice > Liftoff... | reverse complement strand
GCGGCGTGGTGCCCCCCCAGGGGCTCGAACCCTGAACCAATGGATTAAAAGTCCACTGCTCTACCATTGAGCTAGAGGGGCGGAAACCCGGTGGGAGAGCGTATCGGCATCCTCCGCTCCGCAAGACTTCACGCATGTCTGCTGCTGAGCGGTTTGTTGACCGGCTTCCTGCGCACAACTCGTACATCGGCGACGCTGCGCGGGTCTACGACGCGTGGATGCCTCCGGGCACTGTCTTCGCCGACGACGTCGTGCATCGCGAGACACTTCGTCGGGCCAACGGGACGGGCTTGGAGCTGGCGACCGGCAACGGACGCTTCCTGATTCCGGCGCTGGATGCCGGGCTGGATGTGCAGGGCATCGACAACAGCGCCGCGATGTTGGAGATCTGCCGGCAACACGCGATCGAGCGCGGCCTCGACGTGGTGCTGCACGAGGGCGACATGGCACCGCTTGCCATCGACCGCACGTTCCACGCCATCGTCTGCCCGGCGGGCAGCTTCTCGCTGATCACCGATGAGGACGCAGCCCTGCACGCGCTCGCCAGCTATCGCGACCATCTCGAGCCTGGCGGCCGCCTCTCCATCACGCTGTTCACCGAGGGCCCGGACGACACGACACACTTCGGCTGGCGATTGCGACGCACCGGTACCGACCGGGCCACCGGCAACACCTTCGTGGTCGACGAGGCAACCGGTGAGGATGTCACGCCGCAGGTCACGCTGGCGTACAACCGTGTGGAGACCTACAACTCGACCGGGCGCCTGCTCGGCACCGAGATCCGCAAGATCCGCACGCGCTGGTGGCATCGCGAAGAGTTCGTGACCGCGCTGGCCGACGCCGGTTTCGCCGACGTCAAGTTGCTGGGTGACGAGCTTGGTTGGGTCGCGCTCGCCATCCGCCCCTGACCTCCACCCAACATCGGTTGGGCGCGAAACACAGACAGAGTCGTCTTCGATGACCCCCACGGGCGCGGAAAGCGGACGGCTGCGTCCGGGTTTCGCGCCCGGTGAAGTCGGGGGTCAGCCCATGTAGATGCTGTGGCGCTTGGCAACCACTTCGCGGTCGGTCGGGTCGGCCGTGGCGAAGCGGGCTATCAGCTCGAAGCGCAGCGTCTCGAACGGCACGACTGCGTCGATGACCAGCTCGCTGGCCAGTCGGTAGAGATCGACATCGGCCTCGTACTCGGCACGACGCTCGGCAACGTACGCGGCCCGCTCGTCCGGGTCGGCGATGGCTTCGATCTTGTTCGCATACACCGCATTCACTGCGGCCTCCGGGCCCATGACGGCGATCTTGGCGGTGGGTAGGGCCAGCGTGGCGAGCGGGTCGAAGGCCGGCCCGCACATGGCGTAGAGACCCGCGCCGTACGCCTTACGGACGATCACGCTGATCTTGGGCACGGTGGCTTCGGTGATGGCGGTGATCATCTTCGCGCCGTGGCGAATGATGCCGGCGCGCTCGACCTGCGTGCCGATCATGAAGCCGGGCACGTCGGCCAGGAAGACGATTGGGATGTTGTAGGCGTCGCACATCCATACGAACCGAGCGGCTTTGTCGGCAGAGTCGCCGAACAGCACGCCGCCCTTGTGCATTGGGTTGTTGGCAACGATGCCGATCACATGCCCATCGAGCCGACCGAACCCGGTGGTCAGCTCGGGTGCGAACAGCGGCTTCAGCTCGAAGAACGTGTCGATGTCGACCACGCACTCGATGACGCGATGCATGTCGTACCCAGCAGCTTCCAGCGCGGGCAGTTCCGCGCGTGTCAGACCACGCACAGGCTCGTCGGGCTCGGTGGCGATCGGCCGCTCGCGCCACCGCTCGGGCAGGTAGCTGAACAGGTGGCGGGCTTGGTCGATGGCGTCGGCGTCGTCGACCGCCAGATTGTCGCCGCAGCCGCTGACCGTGGCGTGCATGCGTGCGCCACCCATCTCTTCCAATGTCACGATTTCGCCGATGACCTCCTGCGCCATGCGGGGCGAACCGAGGTACATGCTGGCATTGCCCTCGACCATGATCACGACGTCGCAGAACGCGGGGATGTAGGCGCCACCCGCTGCCGACGGCCCGAACAGGCAGCAGATCTGCGGGACCTTGCCGCTGAGCTTCACCTGGTTGCTGAAGATGCGGCCCGCGCCGCGGCGGCCGGGAAACAGCTCGACCTGGTCGGTGATGCGCGCGCCCGCCGAATCGATGAACCAGAAGATGGGCAGTTCGTGGCGCAGTGCGTACTCGGTGATGCGCACAATCTTCTCGACGGTGCGCGCACCCCATGAGCCGGCCTTCACCGTCGGGTCGTTGGCCACCACAAGCGCTGGGCGACCATCGACGCGACCCTGGCCGGTGACCACGCCATCGGCCGGCAGATCGGTGGCCAGCGTGTTGGCCAACAGCCCGTCCTCCACGAATGTGCCCTCGTCGAAGAGCAGCGCCAGCCGGTCGCGCACGAACAGCTTGTTCTGACGCGCGAGCTTCTCGCCTTCCCTGTGCAGGTTGCCGGTCAGCGCCCGCTGGGCACGCTGCTCAAGTTCCTCGTGCTCGTTCATCTCGCCTCATCCAACCGACACTCACCCAACAGGGAGTCCTAAGCCTCGCGCAATCACCAGTCGTTGGATCTCGCTGGTGCCTTCGCCGATCTCAAGGATCTTGGCGTCGCGATAGAAGCGGGCGACGGCCGACTCCTCCATGAAGCCCATGCCGCCGAACACCTGCGTGGCGATGCGAGTCGCTGTCACTGCGGTTTCGGTGCTGTACAGCTTGGCCATCGCGGCCGCCTGACGGAACGGCGTGCCGCGCTCCTTGAGTCGGGCGGCGCCGTAGGTGAGGTTGCGGCTGTTCTCGACCGCGACTGCGAGGTCGGAGAGCTGGAACGCCAAACCTTGGAAGCGGCCAATCGCACCACCGAATGCTTGGCGTTCCTTCGCATAGTCGACGGCCAGATCGAGGCAGGCCTGAGCGCAGCCGACGGCCAGGGCGCTGATCGCGATGCGGCCGTCGTCGAGGATGGCGAGGAAGTTCTTCAGTCCCGTGCCTTGCGCGCCCAGCATGTTGGCGGCGGGCACTCGGCAGTCGCTGAGCGTGATGCCGTGCGTGTCGCTGGCGTGCCAGCCCAACTTCCGGTAGGCGGGCTCGATGGTCATTCCGGGTGTGCCGGCGGGAACGATGAACGAGGAGATCTCAGGTCGATCCGTGGCCGCTCCCGTGAGCGCAGTCACCGTGACGATGGAGGTGATGGCGGTGCCCGAGTTGGTGATGAACGCCTTGCTGCCGTTGAGTACCCACTCGTCGGTGCCCGTGTCGTAGACAGCGCGTGTGCGTGTTCCACCTGCGTCGCTGCCCGCGTCTGGTTCGGTGAGGCCGAAGGCGCCGAGCGCTGTGCCGGCGACGAGCGCCGGCAGCCACTCTGCCCGCTGCTCGTCGTTGCCGAACGAGTGGATGGGGTTCGCTCCCAGGCCGACAGCGGCGGACAGCGTGATGCCTAGGCTTTGGCTGACCTGACCGATCTCCTCGATGGCGATGCACAGCGAGGTGAAGTCGCCGTCGCTGCCACCCCACTGGGCAGGGAACACGATGCCGAACAGGCCAAGCTCTGCCATCGCTGCGACCGCGTCGAGCGGCAGCTCGGCGGTGGCTTCCCAACGGTCGACGTGGGGTGCCAGTTCACGTCGGGCGAAGTCGCGCACGACCGATTGAAACGCTGTCTGTTCGTCGGTGAACTCGATCATTCGCTGCCCCCTCGTTTGAACGACACTTGAACGCTCGTTCAACGTAGCAGGGCATCACGACGGGCCGGCCAGCCTCTTCGAGTGGTCGCAACCCGGTACCGTGCGAGTGTGCTCAACCCTGTCGGTTCTCTGCGTCACGTCGCCGTCGGCGGCTCACTGGTGGTGGGTCCGGTTCTGGTGCTCGCCGGCTTGATGGGAGGCGGCACGCACGAGGAGCGTTTCGATGCAAAGCAGGTGGTCGTCAGCCCCATCGGCACCGATGGAGTTCGCATTCGTGAGACCGTCGACGAGGACTTCGGAACGTACGATCGCCACGGTTACGAGCGCGTCATTCCCAACGATTTCGGGGCCGCAACTGATGTCGACGCGAGCTCGTCGACCGCGCCGGATCAGCTCAGTGTTTCCGACGAGGGGTTTCAGACTCGTATTCGCATCGGCGATCCGGACACGACCGTCGATGGGCAGCACCGTTACGAGTTGTCGTACACGCTGCCGGACGCACAGCTGTCCACCGGCCAACTGGCTCTCGACATCATCGGCGACCCTCAAAACCCCGAGAAGTTCGAGACTCGCCGCTTCGAGGTCGTCCTCACCGGCTTCGAACTCGCCAATCCGATGTGCAACGTCGGCCCTGCCGGCACCGTCGGCGACTGTGAACTCGTCCGCGATGGAGACCTGTATCGCGTGGTCTTCGAGCCGCTGTCCGCCGGTCACGCCGTCACCGTTGGCGGCGAGATTGTGTCGCTGACGGACCCGATTGACGTGCCGGTGCCCGCACCTATCCCAACTCGCAAGAGCAACTCGTTGCCGTTGGCCGGGGGTGTTGGCCTGCTTGGCGTGGCCGCGGGGTTCGGGGGCTATCGCATTGCTCGTCGTCAGGGGCGCAACGAGGTGGGTGGTGGCGGCGCGGCCGACGCTGCCTACGGCACTTCCGGTGGCCCCACCCGGTTGGTGACCGATGAGGAGCTCGACTCGATGGTGACCACCGAGTTCGTGCCGCCCGCTGGTATTCGGCCGTGGCAGGGTGCGCTGTTGCTGAACGAGACGGTGGACAGCGCCTCGGTTTCTGCCTGGTTCTCCGACCAGATTGCGGTCGGTGTGGTCGAGCTGACAGGCGACAGTCCGCAGATCCTCTCTGCCGGCCCTGCGTTGGCCAGGGCTGAACCGATCACACAGCAGCGCATCACCACCCTGCTGGGCGCGGATGGGCAGCTGATTCTGGGTAAGTACCAGCCAGAGTTGGCAACGCTGTGGACGACGGTGATGGCCGAGCAGAAGAAGGTCGCCGTTGCCTCGGGCTGGTGGAACAAGTTCGCGCCCGGCACGTCACCGAAGTTCCCCGCAGCACTTGGTGTGGTCACGGCCGTCGCCGCGGCGGTGGTTGGCTTCAGCGCATGGAAGGGCTTGCTGGCCAGTTGGCCGATCGCGCTGTTGGCAGGGTTTGCTGTGCCAGCGGTCGTGGCAGGTATCGCGTATCGCCCGTTGCTGCCGCAGCGCAGCGCGACGGGCAGCGCACTCGCATTGCGCACCGAATCGTTCCGCCGCTTCCTGGACGCCAGCGAAGGACAGCACGTTGACTGGGCGTGGAAGAACGGCCTGCTGCGTGAGTACTCCGCGTGGGCAGTTGCGTTGGGCGCGGCGCAGGCATGGGGTCGAGCCGTCGCCAGCAGCACGGTCCCGCCAACTGATCGCCTGCTGCAGACCGCGCCGCTCCTCATGTACAGCCATGGTGGTGATTGGTCGGCAGCACGTACCCAGCCCGCACCGGCCGGCGGCAGCGGCAGCTCTGGCGGCGGTTTCTCCGGCGGATTTTCCGGTGGCGGTGGTGGTGGCGGAAGCTCGGGCAGTTGGTGACCGCAACTCGCTCCGACCAGATCATGCGTGCGGCGGCGCATCTCTTTGCGGCGAGGGGTTACGGCGCGACCAGCATCGACGACATCGGTGTCGCGGCCGGTGTCAGTGGCCCGGCCATCTACTGGCACTTCCCGGGCAAGCAGGCGTTGCTGGCGGCCATGCTCACCGATGTCAGCGAGCAACTGTTGTCTGGTGGCCGGGCTTGCGTCGACGACGCTACCGATTCCGAGGCTGCGCTGGCAGCACTGGTCGACATGCAAGTTCGGTTTGCGCTCGGCCAGCCCGACTTGATCTTGGTGCACGGCCGCGAGCTGCGTCAGCTTGACGAGCAGCAGGCACACACCGTGCGCGCCTTGCAGCGCCAGTATGTGGACGTGTGGGTGGCAGTGCTGCGTCAGCGTTACCCCCGCATTGCTCGTGCTCGCGCAACGGCCGCAGTGCAGGCGGCGATCGGGCTGATCAACTCGACGCCGCACAGCGGTACGTTGCAGCCGCGCACGCTGTCACCGATGTTGCGCGACATGGCGCTGGCCGCGCTGCACGCAATCGGCAACGAAGGAGTCCACTGATGAGCCTGCCCCAACGAGTCACGATCCGTGAAGTTGGTGCGCGCGACGGGTTGCAGTCGGAGGCGCCCATCAGCGTCGACAGTCGGTTGGAGCTGATCGACGCGCTGCTGATCGCGGGTGTCACTCACCTCGAGATCGCTGCGTTCGTCAGCCCCAAGGCCGTGCCCGCGATGGCAGGTGCGGCGGAAGTGGTGGCCGCGCTCGGTCCGCTGGATGGCGTCGTGCGCGCCGCGCTGGTGCCGAACGTGCGAGGTGCCGAGCTGGCTCTGGCCACCGGCATCGACGAGCTGACAGTCACCATCTCCGCCTCTGAGACCTACAACCAGCGGAACGTGCAGATGTCGATCGACGAGTCGGTTGCGGCCATCGAAGCCACCTGCTCGCTGGCTGGCGAAGTGCCAGTTGACGCGGTGATCTCGTGTTCGTTCGGCTCACCGTACGAAGGCGACGCGAAACCGACGGATGTGGCGCTGCTGGCCGAGCGGTTGCGTGCTGCCGGCGCGGGAGCGATCACGTTGGCCGACACGACCGGCATGGCAACGCCGCGGCGAATCAACGACGTGCTCGCCGTCACCGGCGCCAACGTCGGGCTCCACTTGCACGAGACGCGCGGCACTGGCCTGGTGAACCTCTATGCGGGCTTGCAGGCGGGCGTGGTGCGGTTCGACACGTCGGTCGGTGGCCTCGGCGGCTCACCATTTGCGGCGGGCGCCGCAGGAAACGTCGCGACAGAGGAAGCGGTCGCGCTCTGCGACGACCTGGGCATCCACACCGGCATCGGCATCGACGCAATGATCGAGGCAGCGCTGTTGGTCGAACGGCTCGTCGGCCATCCCGTCCCCAGCCGGGTCGCCCACGTGGGCCCACGCTCCCGCCGCGCGTGACCAGCCGAGTGCCAAGCCGCCGGTGCCAGTGGCACTCGCATCTCGGTTGTGGGTGCGTGCCGGTTACTGCAAGCCGCGGAGGGCGCCGCCGTCGACAGGAATCGACACGCCGGTCACGTAGCGGGCCGAGTCGCTGCAGAGGAAGGCTGCAATGCGACCGAAGTCGCCAGCGTCGCCGAGGGTGTGCGTGGGCACCGTGGTGGCCAAGTTGCTGGTGTCGCCATAGAGCGAGGTGATGCGGTCGGTCACGTGCAGCCCGGGCTGCAGCGTGTTGACGGTGACGCCGTCGGGCGCCACCTCGGTGGCCACCGTCTTGAGGAAGGCGGTGAAGCCGGCGCGTGCCGTGTTGGACAGCATCAGATTGCCGATGGGCTCTCGCACCGAGGTGGAGGTGATGGCGACGATGCGGCCCCAGCCGCGCTCACGCATTTGTGGAAGTGCGGCCTGGCACAGCGCGACGCCGGAGAGCAGGTTCAGCCGCAGCGCAGCTTCGTACTGCTCCAACTCGAGACTGGCGAACGTGCCCGCGGGCGGGCCGCCGGCGTTGACGATGACGATGTCGATGCCGCCCATCAGTCGGTCGGCGGCCGCGACCAGACCGGGAATGGAGGCAAGGTCGGAGAGGTCGCCGACGAGGGTGTGTGTCGGCGTCGGAATCGTGGCCGCTGCGGCCGCGAGGCGGTCTGCGGTGCGGGCCAGCAGGGTGACCTGTGCGCCCTCCGCGGCGAGCGCTTGCGCACACCCCAGACCGAGCCCGCTGGATGCTCCAGTGACGAGTGCCCGACGACCATGAAGTGCGAGATCCATGAAAAGTAGGATGCCACCGATGGAACCGTTGTGGACACCAACCGCCGATCGTGTTGCCTCGACTCGGATGGAAGCGTTCCGCCGATCGGTTGCCGCCGACCATCCTGAGGTCGTCGATTCGGTGGCTTTGCACGCCTGGTCCGTCCGGTCGCCGGGTGACTTCTGGCAGCGCGTGTGGGCGTACAGCGACGTCATCGGCGATCCCGGTTCGGTTGCGTTCGATGCCGCCGACGGGTCCATTCGGGCTGCTCGATTCTTCCCCGAATCGTCGGTGTCGTACGCGGAGAACGCACTCGCCGAGCGACCCGGTGCGGGTGAGGAGGCGATCGTCGCGATCGGCGAACACGGCGAGCGCCGCACGTTGACGTGGGCCGAGCTGCGTGCCGCCGTTGCCGCGCTCGCTGCGGCGCTGATCGCCGATGGCGTGCGGCCAGGCGACCGCGTTGCCGCCTACATGCCGCACGTGACCGAGACGATCGTCGCCTTCCTCGCTGCCAACGCGATTGGCGCCACCTTCACCTCCACGTCCAGCGACTTCGGCGTCGATGGCGTGGTCGACCGTTTCGGCCAGACCCAGCCGACCGTGCTGGTCGCGGCCGACGGCTACCGCTACGCGGGCAAGGAGTTCGATTGCCTTGGGCGAATCGCCGCCATCGTCGCGCAACTGTCATCCGTTCGCCGCACGGTGGTGGTTGGAGTGCTCGCCGACGCTCCCGACGTGAGTGCCATCGCCGGCGGTGTGCGCTGGACCGACTATCTCGCACCGCACGCCAACGCGCCGCTGCGCTTTACCCGACTGCCGGGGGACCACCCCGTCTACATCCTCTACTCCAGTGGTACGACCGGGAAGCCGAAGTGCATCACCCATCGAGCGCTCGGCGTGTTGCTGATGCACCTCAAGGAGCACCAACTACACTGCGACATCAACGCCGGCGACAGGGTGCTCTACTTCACCACCTGCGGATGGATGATGTGGAACTGGCTGGTCAGCGTGTTGGCCAGTGGCGCGACCGCGGTGCTGTTCGACGGCAACCCCGCCTTCCCCTCCGCCGCCCGGCTGTTCGACATCGCGGCGAGCGAACGGCTGACCCTGCTGGGTGTCTCGGCCAAGTACATCGACAGTGTGCACAAGGCCGGCGTGCGGCCAATTGACTCGCACGACCTGTCGGCGCTGCGCACCGTCTGCAGCACCGGCTCGCCGTTGGGCGAAGAGGGTTTCCGGTGGGTGTACGAGGCGATGAAGCCCGACGTGCACCTGGCCAGCATCAGCGGTGGCACCGACCTGTGCGCGTGCTTCGTGTGCGGCGACCCCACGCGGCCGGTGTTCGCGGGTGAAATTCAGGGCCCCGGGTTGGCTATGGCGGTGGAGGTGTTCTCCCCCGACGGCGTGGCCGTGACCGAGCCGGGTGAGAAGGGCGAGCTGGTGTGCTCGGTGCCGTTCCCCAGCGTGCCCGTCGGCTTCTGGGGCGACGATGCGGCCGGCTCGAAGTTCGATGCGGCCTATTTCCAACGTTTCCCCGGCGTGTGGGCGCACGGCGACTTCGCCTCCTGGACGGAACACGGCGGGATGGTCATCCACGGACGGAGCGACGCGACGCTGAATGCGGGCGGTGTGCGAATTGGCACCGCCGAGATCTACGCGCAGGTCGAGCAGATCACCGGCGTGGTGGAGGCGATTGCTGTCGGGCAGGAGTGGGACGACGACACCCGCATCGTGCTCTTCGTGCGCCTCGCTGAGGGCGTGCGTTTGAACGATGCGTTGCAGGCAGAGATTCGGGCGCGACTGCGTGCACACGCATCACCGCGGCATGTGCCGGCCCGCATCGTGCAGGTCGCCGACGTGCCGCGCACGCGGAGCAACAAGATCAGCGAGTTGGCCGTGGCCGACGTCGTCAACGGCCGCGACGTCAGAAACACCGAAGCCCTCGCCAACCCCGAATCGCTGGAGCACTACAGGTCCCGCCCCGAACTCGCCCAATAGCCCCTCCTGACAGCCACCTATAGCCCTCCCACCCCTTGGCCCTGGGACCCATCCCACCCATTTGCGCGCGCAAGCAACTTCTGGGCAGGGATCGTTTCAAATGGGTTTCTGGGTGTCCTGCGTCCCGGGTTCCGGGACCCATCCCACCCATTTGCTGCAGAAAACTCGCCGCACTGACCCGAGCTATGTGAGGACGAAGCCCTCGTAACCGTTGGCGGCGACGGCGGCGCACTGCTCTGCGTACGGGGGGAAGCCGGGGAGCGGCATGAACACGCGGGTCTTGCCGGGCACGTTGGCGCCGAGATACCACGAGTTGCAGGTCGGGAACAGTGTCATGTCGGCAACGGCGTTGACGTAGTCGACCCATGCCTCCTGCGAGGCTTCCAAGGCTTCGATGCGTCGCATCCCATGCGAGCGCATGGATACCAGGCAGTCGCGGATCCACTCGACGTGCTGCTCGATCGACGTGATCATGTTGGTGAGCACCGACGGGCTACCCGGGCCGCTGATGGTGAACATGTTGGGCAACCCATGGACCGACAGACCGAGATACGTTCGCGGCCCCGCGGCCCACTCATCCTGTAGCGAGGTCACCGGCCCGCGCGCGCTGATCTTGAGCAGGCTGCCGGTCATCGCGTCGAACCCGGTGGCATACACAATCGCGTCGACGCAGTAGTCGATGCCGCCAACGCGCACACCGGTGGCGGTGATCTCCTCGATGGGCTGCGCGCTGACGTCCACCAGCGATACGTTGCTGCGGTTGAACGTCTCGTAGTAGCCGGTGTCGACGCACAGTCGCTTGCACCCGATCACGTGCGACGGCGTCAACAGCGCGGCGGTTGCCGGATCGGTGACGGTCTCGGCGATCTTGGCGCGCACGAACTCGGCAGCGGTCTCGTTCGAGTCGGGGCTGAGAATGATGTCGTTGTACCCGCCCAAGAAGCTGAGGCCGCCGACCTCCCAGCGTTGCTGGTACTCAGCGGCGCGCGCCTCGGGCGCGACCTCGAAGGCGCCAATCTCGCCGCGCGCTGAGCGGGCACCGAAGCCGCCCGCCATCTGTCGGTTCGCCGCGCGCAGACTGGCGTAATCGGCCTTCACTTCGGCAACCTCGTCGGGTGTCAGGCTGCGGTTGTGAGCGGGCACGGTATACGAAGCTGTGCGCTGAAAGACAGTGAGGTGCGCGGCCTGCTTCGCGATCAACGGGATCGACTGCACCGCAGACGACCCGGTGCCGATCATCGCGACCCGCTTGCCGGTGAAGTCAACACCTTCATGCGGCCAGGTGCCGGTGTGATAGCTGGGGCCGGCGAACGTGTTGCGGCCGGGGAACTTCGGCAGGTTGGTGCTACTGAGGCAGCCGACCGCAGTGATCATGAACTGAGCGCGGGTGGTCTGTTCGGTGCCGTCGTTCGAGCGGGTGACGATGGTCCAGGCGCTGGTGGCGTCTTCGAAGTCGGCGGAGAGCACGCGGGTCTCGAACTCGATGTCGCGCCGCAAGTCGAACCGATCGGCGACGTGTTGTGCGTACCGCAGAATCTCGGGCTGGCCGGCGTAGCGTTCGGCCCACTCCCACTCCTGCTCCAGCTCGGGGCTGAACGAGTAGCTGTACTCCAGGCTCTCCACATCGCAGCGGGCGCCGGGGTAGCGGTTCCAGTACCAGGTGCCACCCACGTCGTCGGCCACTTCGAAAACCCGCGCTCGGAAACCCTGCTCGCGCAGCGCATGCAGCATGTACATGCCCGCGAACCCGGCCCCGATGATCACCGCATCGAACTGCTCGTCCTGTTCGTTGCCAGCCACCTGCACCACCCCCAAGCCGGAGTGTACGTCCAGCCGCCCAGCGCGATCTCAGTGGGCGCCGAGTTCGGAGACTGCGGTGACGCCGTCGTAGACGTCGGAGAAGCGGGTGGTCAGTGGGCTGCAGCCGGCGCGGATGATGTCGGGCTCGCGGAAGTCGAAGATCACGTTGCGGGCCGTGAGTTCCTTCACCAGCGACTTGGCCTGCGGGTGTTGGATGGCGACGTGGTTGCCCCGTCTCGCCGCGTCGCGTGGCGTCGGTGTGGCCAGGCCGTACTGGTCGCATAACTCGATCGCAAATCCGGTGACCGCAGTACCCTTGGCGTGGATGGCGGGCATGCCAGCCTCGGCCGACAGCGCGATACCGACCTCGGCGGCGACCAGCGCGAGGATCGATGGTGTGCCCAACATCATGCGGGCGATGTCGGGCCGCGGGTTGAACGTCGGGCCCATTGCGAACATGTCCTCATTGGCGAACCATCCCCAGATCGGCTGGCGAACGGAGGCGTGCAATGCACGGTCGACGAACGTCCACGCCGGCGCACCGGGGCCGCCATTGAGGAACTTGTAACTGCAGCCGATGGCCAGCTCCACACCGCACGCGTGCAGGTCGATCTCGACCGCGCCCGCGGCGTGCGAGAGATCCCACACGGAGACAACACCGGCGGCCCGGGCGCTGGCCGTTTCCGCGGCGACGTCGAGCAACTCGGCCGTGCGATAGTCGATGACCGACCGCACCATCACCGCCACGTCATCGAGTTGGTCGAAACCGTGGCGGACGGTGAGGCCGAGTGCCTCGGCGATGCCATCGACGACGTAGCGATCGGTGGGGAAGTCGTCCTCGCTGATCGCGATCACCGTGCGCTGGTGGCCACGATCAGCCGAGAGCCCGAGGGCCGCGTGGACTGCCTGGTACACGTTGAGGGTCGTGTTGTCGTGCAGCGCCACCTCACCCGGCGCAGCGCCGATGAGCGGCGCCAGCACATCGCCGACGCGCTGAGGCATGTCCACCCAATGGTCCCAGCTGCGGATCAGCCCGGTCGCCCAGTCCTCGTTGTAGACCTCGGTCAGCCGTTCCAATGTCCGTTTCGGGGGCATGCCCAGCGAGTTGCCGTCGAGGTAGATCACCGTCGGGTCGGGAATGTGGAATCGCTCGCGGAATGGTGCCAACGGGTCGGCGGCGTCCAGGACAAGTGCATCGTCACGGCTGATCACGGTCGGAACTCTACGACCTGTCGAGCAGCCATCCGAGTGGGTACTCGCACCCCGGGATGCGAGTGCCCACTCGCATGGCTGCACGACACCCGCACTGACGGCGCGGCACTCGGACCGGTGGCGTGGCACTCGCATCCCGCGGACTTGGGTTGGAGCTACAGGAGGCGGATGAAGCTGGCGTGGCGGACGTGGCCGTCGTTGGTGAACTCGGCGATCTCGACCAGTGCCCGCAGCTCGGGTCGCACCCAGGTTGCGTCAGCCAGGTAGCTACGCGGCGGCGTGCTGTTGAACGGACAGTTGGGTATCGCCAATGAGTGCAGCGTGGAGGACAGCGACTCGAGCAGCGACTGGTCGAAGCCGGTACCCACGCCGCCGGCGAAACGCAGCGAGCCGTCATCATCCGCCACGCCCACCAGCAGAGCACCGAACGTCTTGGAGCGATTACCGGTGCCCTGGTTGAAGCCACCAACGATGACCTCCACCTGCACGCGGTGCTTCACCTTGCGCCAGTTCGGCGAGCGTTTTCCGGGCAGGTACGGCGACCCCAACCGCTTCGCCATGATGCCCTCCATCCCCTGTGCCGCAGTGACCTCGTACAGGGTCGCGCCGTCGCCGATGCGGTACGCCGGCACCGTCCAGTTCGAGCCCGGCTCGACCAACGACTCCAGCAGCGCCCGCCGCTGCTCGTACGGCAGCGACACCGTGTCGGTGCCCGCGATCTGCAGTACGTCGAACGGGTAGAACACGACCTGCGCGCTGTGCTGTTGCAGCAATCCGAAGTTCGGGCGACCGTTCGCATCGAGCACCACCAATTCACCGTCGATGATGGCGGAAGGCGCATTGACGGCGTCGCCGAAGCCGAGCAACTCGGGGTACTTCGCCGTGACGTCCAGGCCGTTGCTGCTCTGAAGTCGCACCCTGCCGTCATCGACGAACGCGAGCGTGCGATAGCCGTCCCACTTGATCTCGTACGCCCACTCGTCGTCGTGTGCAGCAGGCGGCAGATCGCCAAGCGCAGCCTTCATCGGCCCGACTGGAAAGTGCAGCGCCACCGGCGAGCCTCAGCGGTTCGGCAGCCGACTGGTCAGCACGCCGTCGGCCTCGAGTCGGTCGAGCGTCGCATCGTCGAGTCCGAGTAGTTCGCGCAACACCAGCCGGTTGTCCTCACCGCGGTAGCGCGGCTCGCCGACCACTCGCACGTTGCTGCCCTCGAACCGCCATGGTGCGTTGGGGATGCGCATCGTCCCCTCGCCACGGTCGGAGACCTCGACCACCACCTCGCGCTCGCGGGACCAGTCGGTGTCGCACACATCGTGGACCGACCGCAGCCGACCAACCGCCAGCCTGTAGGGCGACATGGCCTCCTCGATGGCGTCGGCGTCGGGCATGGTGGCGGCCCACTGATGGAGCACGTCCTGGATGTCGTCGAGGTGTGCCAGGCGCGAGGCGGTGTCGACGAAGCGCGGATCGCCGCATAGCTCGGAGCGCCCGATGGACGCCATGTAGAAGTCGAAGGTCTTGTTCTCGGCCGGATGCCCGCTGATGACCACCGACTCGCCGTTGGCAGCGGTGAGCACGGGATAGTCCATCGGGCGGAAACTGCGGATGACACCCTCGGGCACTAGGTCGGACCACAGCCCGTCGTGTGCATGTTCGTTGACGTAGAGCATCGTCTGCGCCATCGAGACGTCGATGCGGTCGCCGTGCCCGGTGCGCTCACGCTGGTACAGCGCGGCCAGCACAGCGGCGCCCAGCTCGAGCGCGGTGTACATGTCGGCATGGCTGTGCGGGTCGTTGGCGTAGTCGCCGCGGCGGGCATCTCCCTGCGACTTGGTGAAGCCCGACTCGGCGCCCACCACCGGTGCGTACGCGCGCCGGTGCACCCACGGCCCGGTCTGCCCGTAGCCGCTGCCGCTGGCGAAGATGAGACGAGGGTTGCGGGCGCGCAACACCGCCCATCCGATGCCCAGGCGGT
>Ga0105047_10010891_pt1 | contig 14810 bp, 15 predicted proteins | sample MAT04_FD_78384 | JGI IMG/M metagenome (GOLD analysis project Ga0105047, IMG submission 78384) | Freshwater microbial communities from Lake Fryxell liftoff mats and glacier meltwater in Antarctica - MAT-04 (megahit assembly) | ecosystem: Environmental > Aquatic > Freshwater > Ice > Liftoff... | reverse complement strand
TTGTAGGAATTTATATTTGATAAAATCATCAAAAATAAAAATATCACTTCATAGACTGCTTCAATGGTATGAAAAGTATAAATATATTACTACTCGTCTCTGAACGGACTTCTGATCACATAATCAGCTTCGGGCTTCACAAAACTAAGTACCGTTTCCACACTTTTATTTAGAAAAGTATTGCTATGTTTGAGATATAGATACATGTCGTGTGGAATAGCACCTACGGTTGATTTGATTTCTACCGCAGTTCGAGACATATCAATACATGCTAATTGTTTATCCAATCCTTCCTTAACCAGATCAAGTAACATGTTAAGGTACAACTGACATTCCACATTTTCAGAAGGATCATATCCTAAAAAATGAGCGTCAAGGATATCGAAATTTTTAATACTCGTAAAAAAAGCCACTATTTTATTTTTACGCCAGTAGGTAGTAAAAGTCATATTTTTGCCCAATGAGGCCTTCAGGTTTTCAAAATAGTTTTCATGGAGGACAAAAGCATTAAAATCAGCCTGATCCGAGATGTTTTTATACAGGGCGTTGATCGTATCTCTGTTTTTTGCTATTTCTTCTTCATCAAAAACAACTTTCGTGATATCCGATGCTTTTTGCTGCGCCCTTCTTGCCCTGACCCTGTATTTTGATTTCATATTGTCCAGATAATCATCAAATGTTTTCCATTCAGGCTTCAGCTCAAGCAGCATCTTTGGTTGTACGGTAAATTTTGTAAATCCCTTATGGTATTCTCCGGTAACAGGTATGTCGTCGGTGAAAAAATCTTTGATCAATATTAGTCCTGGTTTTACATCCTGTTTTTTTAGGTAGACAGATAATTTTTCAGTGGCTTTTATTACAAGATAAAACTGCTCATCTCTCGATACATTATCTTTAAAATAGAAACCATATTTGCCTGTGAGCAGAAGATTGCCACAAATAATGGTATGGAAGTTTAGTGTACCTAACACTACATGTCTGAATGGTTCTGCCAGTTTTTCCAATGCACTTTTCGGTTCGCTACCAGGCTTTCTCAGATTATCTTTTAATCTTACGTATTTGGATTGAAAATAAATGATGCCTACAGATACATTTTGTTCTTTTACAATACCATAATAGGGTGTAATGCCCGATGCAGGAAATTTTTCGATGCATCTAAGAAAATCTGAGCTGAAAAAAAGATCTTGCGCAGAGGCAACAGATGACCAGGCCTCTTCCACATCATCTATAGCGTCAAATAATTCTATGCTATATTTTCCATCCAATGTGTTGGATATTAATTGTGGATGTTTTTTACAAAAACTTTTAGCAAGGATAGTCATTCAAATGTGTTGGAACAGATGTTTTGATTTATTACAAAGACATAAATGTATTTTACACGATGATTGTTTTATAAAACGATAGGGAAGTTACTTTTTTCGACTGACAGTTGTTTTTCATCTATGATATTATGCTTTGTGCATCCAATATTCTTGTGCAGAAATCAGTTTATGAAGTATTTGTGTTTCCTGAATTTCACCATTTACATATCCTATCAAATCATCATCGCCGACGAGTAATTGAACGGCAGTAGCTTCAGAATCAAATTCATATTTTCCTGGACGCCAAAAATCCAGTTCGGGAACCATAGTTGTGACCCATTTCATAATGTCCAGCGTACCCAGGATAGTATGATATTTTGCTACATCTTCAATGAAAATCTGCCAACCGCAACATGTCTTTTCTTTATGTTTATGGTACACCGGCATAAAAAAAGTTGGCCTTAAAAAAGCAATACCTGTATATTTTTTGTTGAATAGACGGCTTATCATTTCAGCTGTTTTAAAGGAAAGATCGGGATGGCCGAATAATTCAAAAGGTCTGGTGGTACCTCGTCCTTCACTAAAAGTTGTTGCCTCCCACAAACATTGACCGGAATATACGTGCAGAGATTGCATAGAAGGCAGATTTGGTGAAGGATGAATGAAATGCTTGTGATTAAGCTTATACTTAACTTTATAAAGCAATACTTTTAATTTATTTTGATTGATATACCAGTCACAAAGTTCTCCCGTACTCATACCATGTCGGTGTATCATACCAGGTTGACCCAAAAATGAGGTATATCTGATATCAATAATAGTTCCTTCTACTTTATTTCCTGTAGGATTGGGTCTGTCTACCAAAACAACAGGCATATCAGGAAATTTTTTACTCACAAACTGTAAAAGTGAGAACATGTGTGTGGTGTAGGTAAAATATCTTACGCCAACATCCTGAACATCAATCAATAAAATATCTGCATCTTCAAACATCCATGGATCCGGCCCTGTAGTTTCAGTCACTTTATTGTACATGGAAATGCAGGGTATATTTTTATAACTCACATTCCCAATATTTTCCTGGTCCTGGTGCTCGGAAAACAGGCCATGTTCCGGTATTAATATTCTGTGTAGTTTTCCTGCTTCGGCAACGATGTCAAAGAGATATTTATTTTGAGAGAAATCATAAGATGACTGATTGCAAAAAAGTACAATTCGTTTTGCAGCAATATATATATGATTTGTGAATAACGCAGAATAAGGCATGATCTTAATTCCTAAATTTACATCTTGAATATATGTTTTTATTTTGTTCTGGTCTGTCAAAAAAGTCAATACATCCAACTTTTCTTATCTACACCTTTTGGTGCATTTTTTTCAAGATCATTTACCCATTTCGGAATAAAAAAGCGATGATATCTTAGTCTTGATATTGCGTTTGGTTGCGTATGGTCGCCATTCCAGCAGTGCTCTGCTCTATCTCCGTAATCTACCTCACCATTGTAATAGGGTTCCTTTGTGCTTTCAAGAAATTCTTCGGTAAGGTATACTGCATTGTTCAGGTAATAATTGTCCATATCTCCGCAATAAATTCTGATTTTACCCTTGAGTTTATTGCCAATTTTCGACCAGTCCCTTTTCATGATATAAGACAAATCATAGTTATTTTGCCAATATGTAGCTACTTCAGCGTCTATGTCTCCGGAAATTCTATCCCAAAGCCGCTTAGGATATCCATCATGGTCTACCGGTGAATATGTAGCTTCCCAAATATCCCATTGCTGGCCGGATCTGCTTTTATCTCCAAGTACCAACTCACGGTATGCCACTTCCTGAAGGGTAGCACTCACATGACCCAAATAATCCCGTTGTCCAGGTCTGGGTGTTTTTTTAAAATTACTTTCCAGAAAATAAGCATTTTTGTCTTTGTATATGTCCACTACTGTAAATGCCCTGAAATCTATAGGGTCCGGACAGGCAGCATAACAACCATTATACTCATCCGGATAGAATACCTGTGCAGCAAGTGCTTCCCATCCACCAGTTGATCCGCCATACATAAATCTTGCCCATCCTTCACCAATACCGCGAAACTGCTTTTCAATATAAGGTATTAACTCATAGGTAATTGCGTCTCCATAGGGTCCCTGAGCGGCAGAATTTACGGCATAAGAATCATCATAATATGGGGTAGGGTGCTGTATTTCTATGGCAATAACTCTAGGAAAATCAGGTCCCGACCAAATTTTATAAAAATCATATGCTTCCTTTTGCACAATCCGATTATAACATTCCAATTTAAATCTGTCACTGTATTCACAAGGTAGCGTGGTATCCGGTGGGACAGTTCTGAATCCGTCAAAATCAGCAGGAAAATGACCATGAAATATAGCCAACGGGTATTTTACATCAGGTTTGGTATTCCAGTCTTTGGGCAGAAGTATGTGTGCACCCAGATATATATCCCTCCCCCAAAATTCTGAAAGAAGTTTACTTTTCATTTTGATATGTTTTACCCAATCTGTATCCTTGGGAGCTTCGATGGCCGGGATTTTTTTATCAAGAACGATTTCGATATTTCCGGATTTGCCGATAGTTACTTTTTTTGGAGTACTGTAAAGATTTCCCGGCGCAAGATTCCACTGTTGTCCTTCCCCACGATCCATCGGGAGTTTTACCGCTTTTCCTGTCGATAAATTAAAAGTTTCATATTTGTGCAGCAATGCCTGAATATAGTATTCTCCTGGTGGAACATCTGCCAAGCTGGTAATAGGATAACCGAATGCACCATTTGAAAATACAATCTTATCGCCTTTTTGCCAGTTTTCTACATTTTGCCCGAAAGCTTGCTGTGTTTTAGGACCATCTGAAATTTCAAATCTGGGTTCTTTATCAGGATTTGTGGACAACATAAGCACCAATCGACCATCCGCTACACCTTCACTCAGACTGTCAGGTATGCTGATGGAAAAATTATTTTTAGCATTTTCACCTGATTTAGGTTTACATGATAATATAACCAAACCTATTAAGATGACGATATACACTGCAGGTTTCATAAATTATTGTTTTGAAGCATTAAAAGTAACTTTTTTATTAAAAAACAGAAGCCAAATCATCCATTTTAAAAAAAAAATACTTTAAAGATTTTGCTTTTTACGTGAATTGAACAAGAAGGGAAAAAATTTGCCGCATAATTCTAGTTTTTGCTAATTGAGATGAGATATTATCCTAGTAGTTGAAGTTTACCACTTTAGCAAAAAATTATACAATTATTAACGGTTTTGCCCCTGATTTTCTCGTTTTTGGACAATAAGTACCTTTAATAAATGGACAGATGAATAGGCTAATGTATTTTGGAATTTTTATTGTAACACCTTTATTTTTAATAGCAAAGGACAACAAACATCAGTTAACTGGTATTTGGTATAATGGTTATATCCAACAGAAAATAGAGATTGTTTCTGTTCAGGATGGACTAAAAGTAAAGGGAATTCATTCAAGTAATGGCTGGATCTATTTTGCGAAAATAGGGAGACTAACGTATAGTGATGTACATGGGAACAAATTAAAAAGTATTACAGAAAGTCAGATCATCTATAGTAGTAATCATAGAAAAGCAAGACTAACTTTTATACCTTTAGAAATGTACAGAAATCAAAAGGAATTTAGAAGCAAGGGAAGGAGAAATGGTGATGAATTTGATGATTATGATGACAGAAATCAAAGATGGTATTCGACTAATCAGGATTATATTGACAAAAATGACTCCTACAATCCAACTAAAAATGGTAAAGTTATCCAAGGTATACAGGATTTGGAAGGCAAATGGAGTGTGAAAGACATTTCAAAAATTGTTTTAATTGTAGAAACACGAGATGGCTTAAAGGCCAGATTTAATGATGAACATCAATGGTTTGTTTATAAAAAAGAACCTTTTTCTAACCATATTTTTAAATCTGATGAAGGACATCAATACCTTTATACGGATGATGGCAAACTCGTCTGGACGGACAAGACCAACACAAAATATTTTTACTTGACAAAGATATCTGATGATTTCTAGAATTAAATATTACTCATTTGCCGTTCATATATATCATCCCAGCTTTTCCTTGCAATCCTCCTGTATGGATATAACAAATAGTCGATCCGGAGTCAAAAAAATCTGATTGTATCAATTTCATCAAACCAAACATGGCTTTCCCATTATATACATGCTCCAATGGTATGCCGGTTTCTTTTTCAAAATTATGGATAAAATCTATTAATACATCATCCCATTTGGCATAGCCACCGAAATGAAAGTCGGTATTTACGGTAAGTTTTTCTGCGTTTTTAAAATCTGAAAGTTGTTTAATTTCTAATTCCAGATGTGATGATTTTAATGCTGAAAAGGCGATGACTTTTGACGTAAGTATTTTGGACGACAGCAATCCGGCAGTTGTTCCTCCGGTACCACACGCAAGGACGATGTATTCAGGCATAATTTCCATTTGAAGTTTCAATTCATTGACAATTTCGGAAGCTCCTGTTAGCGCAAGCCGATTGGTGCCGCCTTCAGGTACTATGTATGCGTCCGGATATTTATTCAATATTTCTTTAACTTCTTCTCCGTTTTCCTTGAGTTTGTAAGCAGTTCTGGATATTGGAATTAATGTCATACCTCTTTCGATGCAAAATTTAAGGGTAGGATTATTCAAATCTATCTCGCCCCTGACGATGCCCACACTTTTTAATCCCAAAAGTGAACAAGCACCTGCTGTAGCATGGAGGTGATTTGAAAATGCACCTCCGAAAGTAAAAATGGTTTTAAAGTTTTGATCAATAGCCAGTTTTAAGTTGTATTTTAGTTTTCGATACTTATTGCCGGATACCCAAGGATGAATGAGATCATCTCGCTTGACCAATATCCGTAAATTTTTATTTTTTAACAGCGGTAGGTTTAATTCCTGAATAGGGCTTGGTATCATGAGCTCGGGGAGGACAGACCACATTTTACTGGTATTTTATTCTGATCAGCACTGACATGCCTTCACCTTTAGAACTGTCTATGATGATATTGCCGTGCATGTAGTTTACCCTTGATTTTATATTTTCAAGCCCCATTCCGGTTCTCTTCAGATTATCTTTTTCAAAACCGATGCCATCATCCTCGTACTGGATGACCAGCTCATTTACTTCAGTATTGATTTGGATCAGGATTTCACTCGCGTTGGCATGTTTTAGGGTGTTGGTCACAAGTTCCTGAATAATCCTGTAAACAGACAGGGAGATCATTTTGTCTATTTTTTCGGGCATCTCATAGTACTGAAAATCAATGTCAGGATATACCTCTCCTTCAAAACGATTTATCAGATCCTTTATGGCGGGGACAAGACCTAAATTATGTAAAGAACCTGGTTGGAGATTTCTGGATATTGTTCTCACTTCATCGACGGCAGTATCCAATAGTGCATGGGCTTTGGAATATTCCTTCTGTGCTGAAAGTTCTTGATTTTTTGATCTTACGTAGTCAAATTGCAGTTTTATAGTACTTAATAAACCACCGAGACTATCATGCAGGTCTTTAGCTATTCTTTCTCTCTCAATTTCCTGGCCTTCAATGACTGACCGCATGCTGCTCATTTTGACATTGTCTTCCAGTTCACGAATCTGTTGTTGATTGATTTCTTCTTTTTGCTCAGTTATAATTCTGGTGGTGGTGATACGCTGATCATAAAATTTCACTATAAAATAAATAGATAAAGTCACTATGAAAAGGCCGATACCAAGGATATATAAAGTTCGTCTTTGTGCGTTATTTTTTTGTTCGGCATATTGTTTTTCTATTCGTAATAATTCTATGCTCGATTGTTTCTCTTTTGAGCCATATTTGAGGGCCAGATTGGTAAAAGTTTCAAGTCTGTTCTTATTGAGAATACTATCATTCAGTAGGGTGTACTTCATCAGATAGACATATCCTTTGCCTTCCATGGCTGATCGGGCATATACATCGGCCAATTCTTTATAGATATATTTTCTTAATTCGCTGTATGGTTGAAAAGGTATAATATTTTCACTTTTGCTAAGGTATTTGATAGCTTTGGGCAAATCATTTTGTAGCTTATTGATGTATCCTATATGGAATAGACTTTTAGCTACCATTTCCTGATTTTCCGTTTCTGTATTGATATTAAATACGGTAAAAGCAGTAGTAAGAGCACTGTCCAGATCAAAATTTAATTCAAAAGTTTGGATTTTGTCAAATAGTATTTTTGTCAGTAATACAGTATCCTTTAGCGTTTGATTAAGATCTGCGGCTTTTTTGAGGTATTCTATAGATAGTTCGTTTTCACCTTTTAGCTTATATGCACGATTAAGGTCAAAATATACATTGGCTAATTTTGATATTTTTTTATTTCCGGTATAGGTAGTGACCAGATTTTGAAGTAAGTTGATGGATTCTTCATAGAAACCAGCGTCCGTATATCTCTTTGCTATAGAATGATTGGTTTCAAAAACACCATTGCTGTCTCTGGTGACTTTAAAATATTCAAGTGCTCTGCGGTAATATTCAAAAGATTTTTCAAATTCCGAAAAGACATCTCCTTCATAATCTGCCAGCTTAATATATACTTCTGCCAGTGTTTTCTGATCATTGTTGGTCCTTGCCAATTCCAGTATTTTGTTCAGATCCTGGTAAGCGTATGTACTGTCTTTATTAAACTGGGCGCTCAGTTCAATGTCTGCCATAAAAAAACAAAAAATAAAAATAAAATATCTCAAGTTGTATATAATGATTAGAATGAGGGGTAAAATTAATGCAAAATAACAGTTTTTTATATCATTGTAATTGATTTTGAAATTCAGAGACGTAAAGCAAGGAGAATATGTACTTATACATGATAAGAATGATGTAATTATTTCAAAAAAGTGTAAAAAAGAAAAGCCCTCAACTTTTTGAGAGCTTTTACTTTTAATGCAACAGTCAAATCCCAATGAGTATTTACATCTTTATGTATTCAGGAGTGATTATCTCCCGTACTTTTTACTTTTATTTTTTTTACTCTATGACCAATATTTGAGTTGGGCAGGTATAATGGGGTTATGTTAAGGAACACAGTATTATATTTTTGTTTTTAATACCAAATACCCTTGCCCAACTCTCCTATTGCTCATTCCGTAAACCTAAAAAAGAGAAAATTTATCAAGCGGTACATTCTTTAACACACCACATTATTTTTAAAAAGAGTACAATTGCCCTACTTACCAATTTACAATCTTACTCCCAACCAAGACGCTAATTTACTTTATCATCAACCACCGTAGGTTGCCGGATGAAGATAAGATTTTGGGCACCAGTCTCCTGTACACGGGGGGCAGACCATTTATGTCCTGCCAGGCTTAATATCACCAATATTACTGTGACAATTGTCCTGATATCCAAAATCTCTTTCTTCATCGTATTTCTTTATTTCTTTATCGTTTCAAATCTGCTAATTTTATCAACTTTTGACATTACAAAGGTGCGGTCATTTTACAGCCTAAACATCATTGAAAACACCGATTTATTTTTTTGGGGGTTTACCCGAACTTTTATAGGTAAAAACACAGTAACTTTGTATGAAATTTTAGTGATTAAGGAAATTGTTTAATATTAAACCTATGATAAATATATTGATAGCAGATGACCATACTATGTTTGTGGATGGAATGGAGTCTATATTGAAGACAGAAGCTGATTTTTTTGTGACAGGAAGGAGCTATGATGGACCATCTGTAGTTGAGTTTTTAAAAAATACCAATGTGGATATTGTTTTGCTAGATGTCAATCTTCCAGGCATGAGCGGTATAGAAGTTTGTAAGGAAATTACAGCAAATTTTCCTACAGTCAAAGTCCTAGCCATTTCCATGTTTAACGAAGAGAGTTTTGTCTCCGAAATTCTTAATAATGGTGCAAAAGGATATATACTTAAAAATACAGGCAGAGAAGAATTGCTGAAAGCCATAAGAACGGTGGCCAACGGGGAGTCGTACTTTTCGAATGAAGTAACGGAAACCATCATGAAAGGCTTGATGAATCAGCGTAAAGCATCAGCAAAAAGCAGTGCGTTCTTCCCGAAACTATCCAGAAGGGAAAAAGAAGTACTAAAACTTATAGCTCAAGAGTTTACTACCCAAGAGATTGCAGATAGTTTATTTATAAGTTTAAAAACTGTAGAATCTCATCGCAGCAGTCTGCTTTCCAAATTGAATGCCAGAAACAGTGTGGGTTTAGTGAGAATTGCTATGGAAAATAATTTGCTGGAGTAAATTTGTAAATTCATTTTTGCAGAAAGTTCAACTCTGATCGTCGGAGTTAGCGACCGCGATGTTGTACATCTAGAATCCTGCAAAAGCTGGACAAGTTTTATCATTCATATTCATCAAAAGCCGTAGCAGGGATGCATGGCTTTTGTCATTTATAGCTCTGATGTAGGATTTTGATCTTTTGAAGAAAGTATTTGAGTACCTGTAGAAAGTGTTTGACCAGTTGAAGAAGGTGTTTGAGCCCTTGAAGAAAGGAAGTAAAGATCAGATTGTGCATGGGTATTTTGAAATTTGGAAGTGGTTTATGGGCGATTGGCATTATCTTTACGACATTGGAAAAAGTAAATAATTTTAGACATGGCATTAAACTCAGACAACCAAGCCTCACGTAAATTAAACTAGGTGAGTTTTGTAAATAAGTCTCAAGTTTGTACCTGGAAAGACCACGTCTGCCGCATTCAGCACTTCACATAGTTTTACTACCATATCATTATGTCGTAGAGTGGATAAGGTATGGAGTGTTACGGTCAGTGGTTTAGTTTTATCGTCTACGGTAAGATCACCATCTGTCGTAAATATTTGTCTTAGTAATGTTCTACCTTCTTTAACACCGTATTTGTATATTTCATTGACTATATTATTCATGGTGCTTTCTGCTCTATATGCCAGCATGACAAATATATTTTTTAATTTTTTACTTTCTGTATTGAGTTTGTTATATCTATTTTCTTCTGGTAAGTCTCCTAATGATATTTTATAAGATAGTTGATTTCTTTTAGCTTTTAACAGTATCAGTTCTTCTTTATATTGGGTCACTTCTTCGATGTATCGGTTTACTTTTTCAAGATTTTTGGCATCAATATTGGCGATATCCATATTATTAGTGACCTGACTGATGTTAGCTTGAGCCCTCTTCATGTGGGTTGTTACTTTTCTTATACTATTAGATAATTCCCTGTATTGGGGATTGACTACTTTGATGTTGGTGTCTCCATTTTCATGTGTATAGTTAATCATATAGTCTAGATCAAAATTTTTCATGGCATATTTAAAGTAGTTTTCCTGTGTCCAGCGGCTAAACATATCCTTAGCTATTGTGGGCACTTCTACGGTGGGATGGGTAGTAATGATGGATAGTTTGGTGCCCTTTATCCATCAGCCGTCTGACCTCTCTAAACCATGCATCTTATACGAGGCTGCCCAACTCGCAAAGTAGCATAGTTTTTTTGTTGTCAGATATAGTAATTTAATAAGGCGAGAACTGATTTTCATCCCATCTGTCTTTAACACTTTTGCGATAGGTGATGACAGCTATGCGATGATCATCCCATAGCTTTTTGAACCATTTTGGCTCTTAGGCTTCCCTGTCAAATACAATCGTAAACCATACTTTGTCTTTGCTTTGTTTAAGTGATTGTAAGTATTGTGCACTTGTGTTGCTTATCTTGTACGCTATAAAACTTTCGATATCTTGTTTGAGTCCATCAGTCAGTTCGCCTATGATGCATAATAAGGGCTGCCCTTCTTGCGTGTTTACCCAATATTGCGTCGTTCCCGGTAAGCATAACTTTTGACTACTGACGTATTTTTTTGATAATTTGGCCTTCGTACCCCAATATACTCTTACATGACCGTCCATGTAAAATATAGCTTCTGTCATTTGTCCCTCCCAGGCACTGTACAGTTCATTTTGCAGCTCATCACTTTTATGCTGTTCCACCAACTGCGATACTTTACTACTAAAACAGCCCCTTCTCTTCCATGTACTACTACCACTCCGATCATATAGGGTCTATCACATTTCTGACGGATACATTAGGCAATTCGTATGAATTTGATACTTTTAATTTCTTATCATTGAGTCGTAGGTAAAAAACGAATCGTTCTATTAATATAATTAGAAAATAACGCTATTTTTGGGCAACGAAAATAAAACATACCATGCTGATAGCCAACCCGATATATGATGTCGTATTTAAGTACATGATGGAGGATGCACGAGTGGCGAAGATATTTCTCTCGGCCATCATGGGAAAAGAATTGATTGATATACAGTTTTTGCCCCAAGAATTGAGTGGTGTTAAATCATCGGACAAGGAGACATTATCTTTGAATTTGACAATATACAGGTTGGATTTTTCTGCCAAAGTAAAAGACAAAAATGGACAAGAAGAATTGATCATCATAGAAGTACAAAAGTCTAAGCTTTATGGTGATATCATGCGTTTCAGGCGTTATCTTGGTAAACAATATATGAATGAAAGCTATTACAAAGATATAAAAGACAAAAAAGGCAAAACCATAAAAATGGGCGTGCCGATATATGCAATCTATTTTTTGGGCACTACCCTAGATGGGTATGAAAATCATCCTGTCGTGCGAATAAAAATGGAGATATCCGATAACGTAACCGGTGCGAAGATTGAAAAAGAAGACGGGTTCATTAAAAGTTTATATCATGAAGGAACTATAGTTAATATCTCAGCGTTGAAAGGGAAGCGACGGGAGGATTTAGAAATTTTATTATCTATATTTGACCAAGAAAATAGGACAGACGATATGCATATACTCAATATAAAGGAGCAAGATTTTCCATCACAATTTCATCCTATAATCAGGAGGTTGAAAAAAGCAGTAGAAGTAAAGGAAGTGCGAGATGTAATGGACATAGAAGATGATTTTGTCAAAGAGATCAATGAATACGAGCATCGTGTGCTAAGACAAACTGCTTTATTTGAAGAAGAGCGACGCCAAAAAGAGGAAGCACAACGCAAGCAAGAGGAAGCACAACTTAAGCAAGAAGAAGCACAACGCAAGCAAGAGGAAGCACAACGCAAGCAAGAGGAAGCTATTAAATTACTACTAAAAAGTGGTGTTTCTCCAGAGAACATCTCTGAGCAATTGGATCTGCCTTTAGATTATGTGCTAATGCTCTTTAACCGTTGAATAAAATATATCTCAGCATTAAGAGGGAAGCGACTGGAGGTTTTAGAAATTTTATTTTTTACACTCTCGAATAATTGCAAGGATGTATTGTACTACTACCACTCCGATCATACCTTGTCACGTATAGCGTGATCGGCTCATCCACATTTTTGACGGATGAAATAGGTAGACCACGACAATATTTAATATATTTGCCATTCGGTGAGACGCTCCACGACCAGAAAGCTGTTGGATACGACTCCCGATACAAGTACACAGGCAAGGAGACCGACGAGAATACAGGACTCAACTATCACGGCGCAAGGTATTACAATCCTAGTATCAGTATGTGCAATGGTGTAGATCCGCTGGCAGATTATTTAAATCAAGTTGATAAGAGCCCATTTGCTGCATTTTGGAACAATCCCATTAGGTACAATGATCCCGATGGTAGGTGTCCAATTTGTCCATTTATATTGATAGGATTCTTATTACTTGAAGCACAACCAGCTAGTACGCCTGGAAGTGACAGAGATCATGTAACTATTCGTCAAGCACAAAATGAATATGCTACCAACCAATTTCTTACATTAATACCTGATGGAAAGCAAACTATAACATCCCAAGTTGTAGCTGGTAGAGTGATGAATGAAGTTAGGAGTGAAATTAAAGAAGAAGTTATTACTAGATAGGGTGCTTTAAATGGAGCTAAAAGAGACTTAAATATTCCTAAATCTCATCATCCAGACAAAGCAGGTAACGGTAAGCAATTTGAAAGTGTTCCAATGACTGACATGAATGATTAATCAATTTTGGGTAAGGACGGTAAGCCGATTATGACTTGGCAATATACCTATACAAAACCTGATGGAACTAAAGCTGTTATTCAAGACCACTCATCTGGCCATCCCAATTTTGGTGGGGAAGCTTCTAAACCTCATTTTAATGTAAGGCCACCTGAAAAACTTAGGAACGGAACTGTCGCTGGTACAAAATCACATTATCCTTTTTTAGACTTTTTAAATAATTAATATTATGTGGTACGATTATGTAGAAAATAAAAATAGTTTGAGCGCAACTCTATCAAATTCGATTCCAGATTTAGATGATATATTTTTGAATGATTTAAAGATTATATCTGGGGAAGACATTCAGATTTATTTAAGATTTGATATTAATGCGAAGGAAATCGTTTTTACTAAGAAATGGATTGAAAGAGAATATAATACTTTACAAATTACATTATTGCTAATGGCTACTAAAATGAATTGTTTTAATATGGAGTACTTAAAGTATCCAAATGGAAAAATTACAATACACGAATTAGGTGATTTGAAAACAATTAATTTTGAAAGCCTAAAAGGTGAATGTATTTTTTTAATAGAAGCTAAATGGATTTATGCAAATTCAATAAATGGGTATAAAAACGAACTTCAAATTTCTTCAGTTTAGAAAAAGCAGTTCAATTAAAACAAATTAAACACTAAAAAGCCTCTGTGATCTGCAGGGGCTTTTTACATAATAGCTTGCATTTTAGTTTGCTTAATGAAAGCATCAAGGAGAGCGAAGACGTATTGTTTTTCGGTCTCTTTTAGTTTTTGAATATCGAGAACACAGTTTACGATGCTTCTTTCTAAAAGTACATCAGTAGAGCCGCCTTGCTGGTTTTCTATGGTTTAAATAATTCTGACTTATTCACATATTTATCCACATTACACCATCATGCTGCAAATGAATATGAATAGTCAGCTTTGTAATTGCTCTTATTTTTTATACAAGCATAAAGTCTTTTGACAATTTTATTTCGTACATTATTGAACGTCAGCATTTTATTCTTTTTATCTTCGTTGACTTTTCGTTGATAGTACAATGAAAATCTGTCGTATGACAGCAGGGGCAATATCCTGACCATGAACAGAACAGGATTAAATAATTGTGCTACATGCGAATTATTGCTGTCAGCAATATCCTGACTACGATCAGAACAGGATACTATACCGATGCAGGCAGTTGCCTATACAATACGATAGATAATCTGACCTACTATTACAGTGTCAATAGCAATAAGCTCACTAGTATTACGGATGCTTCGGCTACAGCCCCAAAACCCAAGGGCTTTAATCCGGGATCAGGTGGAGCAGCATATGGATATGACCTTGTAGGCAATCTGACCTCAGATACCTAAGGGCATCACGGCCATCACTTACCATGATCCCATTCTTCTCTGATAGATTTGTTTACGTACTAAAGCGTCTAGGAGACTTTGTCAGATAGATACCCCTGATTAAGCCT
>Ga0105047_10010890_pt1 | contig 14811 bp, 16 predicted proteins | sample MAT04_FD_78384 | JGI IMG/M metagenome (GOLD analysis project Ga0105047, IMG submission 78384) | Freshwater microbial communities from Lake Fryxell liftoff mats and glacier meltwater in Antarctica - MAT-04 (megahit assembly) | ecosystem: Environmental > Aquatic > Freshwater > Ice > Liftoff... | reverse complement strand
GTGGCGCTCGCCCGCGCCCTCGTCAATGAACCCAAGGTCCTGCTGTTGGATGAGCCCCTTGGCGCTCTCGACCTGAAGCTCCGCGAGCAGATGCAGGTTGAACTGAAAACCCTGCAGCGCAACTTGGGCATCACCTTTGTTTTCGTTACCCATGATCAGGGCGAAGCGCTGACGATGGCGGACCGCGTTGCCATCTTCAACGATGGCAAGATCGTTCAGGTCGGCTCTCCCGAAGATATCTATGAACGCCCCAATACAAAATTCGTCGCTGATTTTGTCGGCTCCTCGAACGTCCTGAGCCCCTCTTTTTCAAAGTCTGCCGGCGGCCCGGAAAAATGGGCAAGCCTCCGCCCGGAAAAAATCAACATCCTTCCGGCCACTGTGAAGGCATCACCGGGCCAGCAAAGCGCCAGCGCAAAGATTGTTGCAGTCCATTATCAAGGCTCCGTCACCCGCCTCAACACTCGCACCGCGGGCGGCGAGATAATCAATGTCACCGTACCTTCCTCGCTCGGCAAATTTGCCGAAGGCGATGAAGTAATGCTGCACTGGCCGCAGGAGGCCCTGCACATCATGGCGGGTGAAGCGTGAGCCTCACGCGCTCAATCTCGAATTCCCTTTTCAGGCACCCCAACGGGTTCTTGGCCCTCCTCCTCGCTCCGCCACTCCTCTGGCTTGGCATTGCCTTTCTGGGCTCGCTCTCCGTCTTCCTGTTCCACGCCTTCTTTTCAATCGATGAGTTTTCCGGTTTCATCAAATATGAATTGACCCTCTCGACATTTGCCGAACTGTTCCGCCTCTCGAACTTTGACGTCATCATCCGCAGCCTCGTCATGGCAACGGCGGTCACCCTGGCATCCGTCGTCATCGCCTTTCCCTTCGCCTATTTCGCCGCGCGCTATGCCCGCGGAAAATGGAAAGCCCTGTTTTATATCCTGGTGATGCTGCCCCTGTGGTCCAGCTATCTCGTCAAGGTTTATGCCTGGAAACTCATCCTCGCCAAGGAAGGCATCATCTCCTGGCTGGCGGGCGAACTTCATCTCACCTGGGCCCTGGATGCCCTCCTTGCAATTCCGGTAATCGGCGGACCATCGCTCTCCATCAGCTTCCTCGGAACCTTCCTGGTCTTCGTCTATGTCTGGCTGCCCTTCATGATCCTGCCCACGCAAGCCGCCCTTGAGCGTGTTCCCGTCAACCTCATCGACGCCTCCTCCGATCTGGGAGGAACCCCGGCGCAGACTTTTCGCCATGTGATCTTTCCACTTGCCCTGCCAGGTATCATTGCCGGTTCGATCTTCACCTTCTCCCTCACCCTCGGTGACTACATCATCCCGCAAATCATTGGAAACTCGAGCTATTTCCTTGGCCAGACGGTCTACACCCTGCAAGGCACGGCCGGCAACATTCCGCTCGCGGCCGCCTTCACAGTGGTGCCCATCGTCATCATGGGCATCTATCTGGCGATAGCAAAGAGAATGGGTGCCTTCGATGCGCTCTGAAGGCTCCCCCGTATTGTTGAAAATCGCCGCCTTGGCCTGCGTGGCCTTTCTGCATGTCCCCCTGCTATTGATCTTCCTCTACGCCTTCACCACCGAAGAAAAGAGCTTCCAGTTCCCGCCCCCCGCCTACACCACAAAATGGTTCGGCGTGGTTTGGGAACGGCAGGATATCTGGGATGCCATAGGCCTTTCCGTGAAGGTAGCCAGTATCGCTACCTTCCTGGCGCTCATTCTCGGCACCTGCGCCGCCGCCGCCGTATCGCGCGCCAAATTCTTCGGCCGTGACCACATCTCGCTGCTCTTCATCCTGCCCATAGCGCTTCCCGGCATCGTCACTGGCATTGCCCTGCGCTCGGCCTTCGGCATCATGGACATTCCTTTTTCCACTTGGACCATCGTTCTGGGCCACACCACCTTTTGCATGGTCGTGGTTTATAACAATGTGCTGGCCCGCTTCCGCCGCACCTCGGGCAGCATGATCGAGGCTTCCATGGATCTGGGCGCCGATGGCTTTCAAACTTTCCGTTATGTTGTGTTGCCGCAAATCGCCTCGGCCCTCCTCGCCGGCGGCATGCTGGCCTTCGCCCTGTCCTTCGATGAGGTCATTGTCACCACCTTCACCGCCGGCCAGCAATCGACACTTCCCATCTGGATGTTGAATGAACTCATCCGGCCCCGGCAGCGGCCCATCACCAATGTGGTGGCCATCTTCGTCATCGCCGTCACCTTCATCCCCATCCTCGCGGCCTACTACCTGACGCGCGAGGGTGAACACACGGGCGGAACGGGAAAATAATCAGGCTGCAGAAGTTTTCCCGGCGGCCTCGGATTTGCGTTTGCGGTATTCAGCAAACTGTTGGTCGGCCAAAACGCCAATGAGGATCACCGATCCCATTACCGCAAAGTTCAGCGAGCTTGGAATACCGAGGAGATTGACCAGATTTTGTAGAACCTGCAGCAGAACGGTTCCAAGCACCACACCAACAATGGAACCTTCGCCGCCGCGCAGCGAGCAGCCGCCAAGCACTGCCGCCGCTATCGCATAGAGTTCATAGAAATTGCCATGCGATGATGGCGAAATCGACCGCGTGTACATGGCGAAGAAAATCGCCGAAATGGCCGTGAGTATCGCCGAGATGACATAGGCTGCAATGATCACACGGTTTGTGCGGATGCCGGAATAGCGCGCCGCCTCCTCGTTCTTGCCTACCGCATAGAGATAACGCCCAAACACCGAGCGGTGCAGTACGATCCACATGAGACACGCTATGACGATCAACGCCATGAAGGAATGGGGCACACCGAAAGTGCGCCCTGTGGTCAACCATTCCAAGTCCGGCAGGCTCACGCCGAAGCCAAAACCCGCCGTGCCATCCTGCGTGTAGAACCGCGCCGCGCCGCGATAGATAAGCAAGCCGCAGAGCGTCACAATAAAGGGCTGCATGTGCATCCGGGTGATCAGCAGGCCGTGGATCAAGCCAATCACAGCGCCAAGTGCCAGCATAAGCACAAGCGCCAGGGGCCAGGCCATCTCATGGCCAACAATCAGGTCCACAAACAAGACGCCGAGCAACGCAATGATCGAGCCCACCGATAGCTCGATGCCGCCGGTAATAATCACAAAAGCCTGGCCTGTGGCAAAAATACCAAACAGCCCCACCAGGTTTGCCGTATTGCCCAAATTGATTGCCGAAAGGAAAAGCGGGTTGATAACCGCCACCACCGTGCCCACCACAAGGATCAGGATCAGGAGGCCTATGTCTTTCTTGAACACGATGCTCGTCCCCTCAATGAATGCTTTCGCCAACCGCAAGCCGCAGCACGTTGTGCTCGCTGAATTCCGCCCGCTCCAGAAATCCACTGATCATGCCCTCGTGCATGACTGCTATACGGTCGCTCACGCCGATCACCTCTTCCATGTCGCTGGATATCATCAGGATGGCCACCCCCGCATCCGCAAGGCTCCGCAGCATCTCATACAGTTCACTCTTGGCGCCAACATCAACGCCGCGCGTGGGTTCATCGCAGATTAACACGCGGGGGTTCATCGCCAGCCATTTGGCGAGCACAACCTTCTGCTGGTTGCCGCCGGAAAGCGAACTCCCCTTCTGATCAACACCGGCAGTCCGGATATGCAGGCGCTCCCGTTGCCGCTCCGCGTTGGCTGCAACAATCCCATCATTCACCAAGCCCCCTGAGGCACAGGCCTTCATGTTGGGAAGTGCAATATTTTCCGCAATTGAAACATCAAGAAGCAAACCACAGCGCTTGCGGTCCTCAGGCACCAGGAAGATGCCATGGGAAATGGCCTGGCGCGGGTTATCTATGCGAATTGCTTGGCCGCTGAGGAAAACGGATCCGGCGAGCAAAGGGTCAATGCCGAATATGGCGCGCGCCAGTTCAGTGCGCCCCGCCCCCACCAATCCGGCAAGTCCCAGTATTTCGCCTTGCCTCACGCTGAGACTCACCGACTGCGCGGGATAGGCCGCTGTTCGCACGCCCGAGATACTGAGTATGGCATCACCGGGTTTGGCGGCAGGCGGCGCGTAGAGAGCTTTCAGGTCGCGTCCAATCATCAGACGGATCATCGCACCGTGTGTGATTTCGCCTTTGCTAAGTTCACCCACCACACGCCCGTCACGCAGGACAACGACGCGGTCCGCACAATTGTTCAGTTCGTTGAGCCGGTGCGAGATAAAAATGACACTGACACCCGAAGCCTTGAGCCCGGCCACCACACTTAAAAGGCGGTCCGTTTCAACAAGCGTCAGGCTAGACGTCGGCTCATCCATGATGACCAGGCGCGCATTTAAGGACAGCGCCTTGACGATCTCAAGAAGCTGGCGTTGGGCAATCGACATTTCCGAAACCATCGTTTCCGGGGTGAAATCCACCCCCAGCCGGTCCAGCAACGGTTGCACATCGGCATTGAGTTTCTTGCGGTTCACCAGCCTGAATGGCCCGCCATAAAGCGGTTCGCGGCCGATATAGACGTTCGATGCCACATCGAGATTTTCAAACAGGTTGAGCTCCTGATGCACAAAGGCAATCCCGGCGCCCATGGATTGCAAAACAGAGAGTGACTTCCGCTGGACCCCATCAATTTCAAGAACGCCGGAGGAAGGTTCGATCACGCCACCAATGATCTTCATCAGAGTCGATTTGCCAGCCCCGTTTTCACCCACAAGACCAATGACTTCGCCGGGAGACACGGCAAAATTCACATCCTGCACGGCTTGCACTCCCGCATAGGACTTCGAAATATCAGTAAGTCGAAAAAAGGGATCTGCCATCTTCAGAATTGAACCCCCAGCGGACACGCCGCATTCTGCACAGGCATTCCCCGGTGACGCCAGCGAAAGCCAGCGCAGTTTCCCGCGCTGGCCCGTTTGATCTTACTTGCCGATTGCCGCTTTGAGATCAGCTTCGAACTGATCGACATTGCCCTTGTTGATGATTTTGGTGGGAACAATGATCAGCTTGTTTTCTGGAACACCTGACTTGTCGCCTTCCATATAGGCGGCCATCAGCTTCATGCCCTGATAGCCCCATTCAAATGGCTGCTGCACAACGGTGCCGGCAAAGCTCCCGTCCTTGACTGCACCCAGGGTAATTGGGTCTTCGTCAAAAGCGATAACCGTGATGGCGCCAAGCTTGCCAGCGGCCTGCAGGGCCTCATAGATCTTTGGCGGGTTGTAGGAGTAGAACCCGACCATACAGTTGATTTCTGGATTGGCCGCGAGAACATCGTCCACATTACTGCGGGCCCGGGCAAAGTCCACGTCGTCACCACGGGTATCAATTAGTTCAATTCCCTTGCCTTCAATGGCCTTCTTGAATCCGGCAATGCGCTCCTTGGCATTGTCAGCCCCGAGGAAGCCCACAAAGCCCATGCACTTGCCACCCTTGGGCAATGCGCCCACCGCAATTTCACCGGCCTGCACACCGGCGTCCGTGTTGGATGAGCCCAGATAGGCAATGCGGTTGCTGTCAAAGGCATCGCTGTCGGTCGTGAATAGAGGCACCTGTGCGGCAATGCGGTTAAAAGCATCAACCGAGGTTTTGGGGTCAACAGAAGAAATCATGATGGCATCGGTGCCGGCAGCGACGAGGTCATCCATCAGCGCATTCTGCAATGCCGCGGTGCCTTGCGCAGGATATTTGAATTGCAATTCGTAGTTTGGCAGTTCTCCCTGCGCTTTCTTCACGCCAGCCTCCGCCAGTTTCCAGAAATCCGAAGCGGCATTCACCACGAAAGCCAATTGCTTCTTGTCTTGGGCCTGAACTCCTGTTGCCAAAGCCATGGCAATGGCCGTTGAAAATCCTAAAGCGAGTAATTTCTTCATCACAATCCTCCCATTAATTTCATGTCGAGCTTTGCGCTCTTATTTTGGCCAATGTCAGCGGGTTTGCGAACATCGCTTCCCAGAATGATACAGGCCTGCTAATGTATGTCAACAATGAAAACAAATATCAGAATAAATTATGTTATTACAATATGATAGTATTGATAATATGCGCATGTATGTAATTTATGAAAGACGTCCGTCAAAATTGCAGCTGATGTGAACGGAAATGTGGAAGTCACGATGAGCACTGAGGATCAAACCATTTCTCCGGGCGGACAAATCTCAAGCATTGCGCGCACATCTGGCCCCACCATGACGGAGGTTGCCGCTGCTGCGGGCGTTTCGCAGACCACGGTGTCCCTCGTGTTGAACGATGCTTTGGGTGCCCGCCTGTCGGCAAAAACCAGGCAACGGGTTCTTGAGGCCGCCAAAGGCCTGAACTATCGTCTGGTCAAGCGCGGGGCAACGCGCCCGCTCTTCACCGGTGCCAGCGTGATCGGCTTCATTGTCGACGAACTGTCAACCGATCCCTGGTGCGCCATCGCCATGGATGGAGCCCGCGAAAAAGCTTGGGAACATGGCCTCACGATCAGTGCGGCAGTCACCCGCGGGGATGCGGAAATGGAACAGGCCGTTCATGCGCAAATGGAAAGCCAGCCCTTGATCGGCTTGATCTATGGCACCATCCAGACCCGACGCATTACGCCATCGCCTGCCTTCTACCGGATCCCCACGGTATTGCTGAATTGCTACGTTGCCGATCGGTCGTTGCCCTCCGTCATGCCCGGCGAAATTCTCGGCGGTCAAACCGCCACAACCCGCTTGATCCGTGCAGGCCATCGGCGCATCGGTCTCATCGAAGGCGAGGTCTGGATGGATGCATCGCGTGACCGCCTGAAAGGCTATCGCCAGGCGCTCGCCAATGCTGAAATTTTGTATGATCCGGACCTGATCCGCCCGGGAAACTGGGAGCCCTCGGCAGGTTATGAGCAAACTCATGCCCTGATGAAACTTAAGAATCCACCCACCGCAATTTTCTGCGCAAACGATCTCATGGCCCTGGGCTGTTATGAGGCCCTGAAGGAACTTGGCAAGCGCATTCCGGATGACGTGGCAGTAATCGGCTACGATGACCGTGAAATTTCCCAGTTCACCCGTCCGCCGCTGACGACGGTCCTTCTCCCGCATTTTGAGATGGGCACCCGGGCGGCGGAACATCTTATCAATAAAGCCATGCTGCTAAAAGGCCGGCAGGCCCAAATCAAGGTAGAATGCCCGCTGGTCGAACGCAACTCTGTCGGGCCTGCTCAATTGGAATAGGGAGAATGCCATGCTGCTTTTGGTAACCGGCGCCACCGGCAAGGTCGGCACAAATCTGATCGCCCGCATTATCGCCGAGCCGCGCTGGAGTGGCGCGAAGATTAGGGCACTGTGTCACAACCGGCTGTTTCCTCAAAGCGACAGAGTGGAAGTGGTCAAAGGTGATATCTCTGATCGCGAAAGCGTCGAGCGAGCCATGGCAGGCGTCACCCATGTCGTCCATCTCGCAACTTGCAAGGAAACCCCTGAAATCGTCATGGACGTGGCGGTGAAGGGCATGTTCTGGCTGTTAGAATCATTTCGTCAAAGCAAGACGGGAGAACAATTCATCCTCATCGGCGGTGATGCCAGCGTCGGCCATTTTTTCTACCGCCATGATGGCCCCATCACCGAGAAGACGCCTCATCAAGCTTATCCCGGCTGTTATGCCCTCTCGAAAGTTCTTGAAGAGGTGCTCCTCACCCAATCAGTCATCCAGTATGGCATCAATGGCTGCTGCCTCCGCGCCCCATGGATCATGGAAAAGGACGATTTCCGCTATACGCTATCTTTCGGCGATGACGTGTTCGGCGGGCCAGATTGGAAAACAATGGTTCCGCCAGATGTTGCCAAAAAATGTCAGTTAGCCGGTGCCATTCCGATTCTTCACGCTGCCGATGGCCACCCGCTCAAACGCAATTTCGTCCACGTGGAAGACCTTGTTAGCGCCATATCCGCCGCTCTCGACAATCCTGTGGCGCGCGGCAAACTCTACAACATCTGCATGGATGAGCCGGTCGACTATAGCGCAGTCGCAAGCCACCTCAGTAAAAGCAAGGGGCTTGGTTCCATTGCCATTCCAAGCTCCTATCATTCAACCTGGCTGGACAACAGCAAGGCTAAATTCGAACTCGGCTGGCGTCCACGCTATGATCTCGCAAAACTCATAGACTCCGCCTGGGACTACAACCGTGCTGCAAATGACCCGCGCAAAATCTGGTATCCAGGCTAGATTTCGCCGCGCTTCCATTGCTCTTTGGTCAGCTCCCTGAACTCGTCAAAACGGTCCTCGACAATGGCCGCGCGGATCCCTTGCATGAGATCCTGATAATAGGCAACATTTGCCCAAGACAGCAGCATCATCCCGAGCAGTTCGCCCGAACGCATGAGATGATGAATATAGGCTCGGGAATATTTGGAAAGCGCCGGACAGGCGCTTTCCGCATCAAGCGGGCGTGGATCATCCGCGTGCTTGGCATTGCGCAAATTGACTTTTCCAAACCGCGTGAAGGCCTGGCCATGACGCCCGGAGCGCGTCGGCATCACGCAATCAAACATGTCGATCCCGCGCGCCACTGCCTCGAGCAAATCCTCCGGCGTGCCGACCCCCATAAGATAACGGGGCTTGTCAGCCGGCAATTCCGGCGCGGTAAATTCAATCGTCCGCAACATCAACTCCTGACCTTCGCCCACTGCCAGCCCGCCAATGGCATAGCCTTCAAAGCCAATGTCCCGAAGCCCCGCCGCACTGGCCCTCCGCAAACCTTCGTTCACGCCACCCTGCACAATTCCAAAATTGCCATGTCCCGGCTGAACACCAAACGCTCTCCTTGAGCGCGCCGCCCAGCGCAACGAAAGCTGCATGGCCTTTTCCGCCTCTTTCTCCGTGTGCGGATATTCAAGGCACTGGTCGAGCTGCATCTGGATGTCGGAGCCAAGCAGGCGCTGGATGTCCATGGCGCGCTCGGGCGTCAGCTCATACCTTCGCCCGTCGATATGCGATTGGAACACCGCCCCCTGCTCTGTGATCTTGCGGATCTTTGCCAGTGACATGATCTGAAAGCCGCCACTGTCCGTGAGGATCGGCCCATCCCAGCCGATGAATTTATGCAGGCCGCCAAGCTTGGCCACTTTCTCGGCTCCGGGCCGCAGCATCAGGTGATAGGTATTGCCCAGAATGACATCGGCACCCGTCTCTTTCACTTGGTCAAGATAAAGCCCCTTCACCGTGCCAACCGTGCCCACCGGCATGAAGGCCGGCGTGCGAATGTCGCCATGCAGGGTGCGCACCGTGCCCAGCCGCGCCGCACCATCCGTCTTGTGTAGCGAAAAGGAGAATTCAGTCATGATCCTTGCGGAAATAGCAGGCAGCAATCGCCATAGGAATAGAAACGATAATTATTATGAATGGCATGGGCATAGGCCGCCCTCATCCGATCCGTGCCCGCAAAGGCCGACACCAGCATGAACAGTGTCGAACGCGGCAAATGGAAATTGCTGATCAGCACATCAACGGCGGAAAACCTGTACCCCGGCGTAATGAAGATTTCCGTCGTCCCGCTGAAAGGCTCCAGCTCGGAACTCTCCAGAAGACGCAAGGAGGTGGTTCCCACCGCCACAATGCGCCCGCCCCGCTGCCGAACGGCCCTTAGCCGGGCTACTGTTTCAGCCGAAACCTCACCCCATTCCGCATGCATCTTGTGGTCGCGCGTATCCTCGGCCTTGACCGGCAAAAAGGTCCCCGCCCCCACATGCAAAGTGACAAATTCGCTCGTGATTCCAGCGGCTTCCAACTTCTTGATAAGACCGGACGTGAAGTGCAGCCCGGCCGTCGGAGCCGCCACCGCCCCCGGATACCGGGCAAACATGGTCTGGTAATCCGTGGCGTCCTGCGTATCCGTTGCCCGCTTGCCTTCGATGTAAGGTGGCATAGGCATCTGGCCCACAGCCTCGATGGCCTCTTCCAAGAACGGTCCGCTGAAATCAAACGCCAGGGTAATTTCCCCGGCCTCGCCCTTGGCCTCAACCGTGGCGTCCAAGTCACCCAACAGGCAGACCCGGCCCTTCGCCCCGAAGCGCAGCCGGTCGCCTACCTGCAGTTTCTTCCCTGGCTTGGCAAAGGCCTTCCAGCGCGAGCCATCAACCCGCATATGCAGCAGCGCCTCAATCTTCGGCGTCGCCTCGCCACGCCCAACGCGTACCCCGGTCAGCGCCGCCGGAATGACTTTCGTGTTGTTGAACACCAGTACATCGCCGCTGCGCAACTGCGTTGGCAAATCACCCACAGTGATATCGCCAAGCCCATCCCCCACCACCAGCAATTTGGCGGCTTCACGCGGAACAGCGGGGCGAAGCGCAATGCGCTCCGGCGGCAGTTCGAAGTCAAAGTCAGAAACGCGCATCAGGGGCCGGAACAGGTCACAGCCCAAGCGCCAACGCCAGCCACCCGCAAAGTTCCAGCCGACACATAATTCTCGCCCTCGCTCGCTTTGAACAGGCGAAGCTGGGCCACGATTGCATCCACATTGCTATCGGTCACATCAATGTATATCTGTTCGGCGGTTTCGAAAGCCTGGCCTTTGGTGATCAGCGTGGCGTCGCCGCCCCGCGTCGACCATTTCTTTCCGCCCGCTTCAACCTCAACGGTGTCCACAGCAATGACATTCATGTTGCCAAGCAAGACGTTGAACGAGGCCTTGTCACCATCGGAGCAGTTGAGCCATTCCGTTGCCTTCGCAGGCCCAGCAGCGGCAATCAACAAAACTCCCATGGCGGCGAGGCGTTTCATCACTTCGCGTCAGCAGCAACCTGCATCTTGACGATCTTGTCCGGGTTGCTCACCGGTTCGCCGCGCTTCAGGCCGTCCACAAGCTCCATGCCCGAAGTAACCCGTCCCCAAACCGTGTACTGGTTGTCAAGGAAGGTCGCATCGCCAAAGCAGATGAAGAACTGGCTGTTGGCCGAATTCGGATTGCCGGAACGCGCCATGGAGCAAATGCCGCGCACATGCGGCTCCTTGGAAAACTCGGCCTTGAGGTCCGGCTTCTTTGAGCCGCCCATGCCGGTGCCCGTGGGGTCGCCGCCCTGCGCCATGAAGCCCTCGATCACGCGGTGGAACACCACGCCGTCATAAAAGCCTTCGCGCGCCAGTTCCTTGATGCGCGCCACGTGGCCCGGCGCCAATTTTGGCAGGAGTTCAATGACAACCCGGCCCTTGGCCAGGTCCATGTGCAGTGTGTTTTCGAGATCAGCCATTATTGCACCGTAACCTTTACCATCTTGTCGGGAGTTGCTGGGGGTTCGCCGCGCTCAAGGCGGTCAACGCAGAACATGCCTTCATGGTCCACCTTGCCCAGCACCGTGTAGTTGCCGTCAAGGAAACCGCCATCGGCGAACATGATGAAAAACTGGCTGTTGGCGGAATCCGGATCATTGGACCGCGCCATGCCGACGGTGCCACGGCCAAAATGCTCCTTGCTGAACTCGGCCTTGATGTCCGGCTCTTCCGAACCACCCATGCCGGTGCCCGTCGGGTCGCCCGTCTGGGCCATGAAGCCGTCAATCACCCGGTGAAAAACGATGCCATTGTAAAACCCCGCCGCCGCAAGCTTGGAAACCTGCGCCACATGGGCGGGCGCCAAGTCCGGTCGCAGCGCAATAATGAAGCTGCACTTGTCATTGGTTTCAACGGTGATCTTCTCTGCCGCCAGGGCAGGAGCTGCCATCAAAATAGCCGCCATGGCACATAGGCCAAGTTTCTTCATTCTATAAGTCTCCGGTTTCAGGGTTAATGGAAATCAAACGCTGGATAGTGCCAGATATCGCCAGAAATGAGGCCGCGCAAGGGCTTAGTTCTTAAGCGCCGCAGCCACCGCCGCCTGGGCTTCCCGCGGGATAAATAGCGAAACATCACCCCCCATTTGGGCAATCTGCTTGACCAGTGACGAGGCAATCATCCGCGTGGCGGGGGACGCCGCCAGAAACACCGTTTCAATGTCCGGCGCCAGGGCCCCGTTCATCTGCCCCATCTGCACTTCATAATCGAAATCGCTGGCATCCCTTAAGCCCCGGATAATCAGGCCGGCATTGGCGCGGCGAGCCGCATCCACGGTCAAATCGGCAAAGGTCATCACGCTGATTTTGACCCCCGTATGCTCGGCAATGGGCTTGGTCACCTGCTCCAGCAGCTCAACCCGCTTTTTCGCATCCAGAAGCGAGTGCTTGTCCGCATGGGTGCCAACCCCAAGAACCAGCTTCTCCACCAGCCGCGCACTCCGCGCCACAATGTCGAGGTGGCCATAGGTGACGGGGTCAAAGGAACCGGGATAAAAACCTGTGCGTGCCATGATGATACACTAACCGCTTCACGCTGCTGCCGCAACCTGTCAGCAGATGTCAGTTAATGTCTCGGTATTTACAGCGCAAAGGAAAACCATCATGGCCGACGAAAACCCTTCCATCATTTCCCATGTTTCCCTCGGCACCAATGACTTTCCGGCGGCCCGGGAATTCTATGTGAGGGTGCTGGGAACCTTGGGATGCCGCATCATCATGGAGCACGAAGGTGCCGCAGCCTTCGGCAAGGCCTATCCCGAATTCTGGATTCAGACGCCGTTTGATGGCGCGAAAGCCTCTCGGGGCAATGGCGCACACGTCGGTTTCATGGCGCAATCCAAAGCCGAAGTGGAGGCATTTTTCAAAGCGGCGATTGCCGCCGGAGCAACCGAAGACGGCGACCCCGGCCATCGCCATGATTACGGCGAACCATACTATGGCTGCTTCGTGCGTGATCTCGATGGCAACAAGATCGAAGCCGCCTTTTGGGATGTCGAACTGGCGGCAAAACTCGGAATGGCCTGAGTTTGGTCAAACAGACTATCGTAAATGGCGGTAAACCAGGCACGCTTCATTGTTTGGCGTGGCAGCATTTTGGTCCAGCGTCGCGCCCATCCGTTCCGCAAGCCGGATGGACCTGACGTTTTCAGGATCAATGTAGCTGACGACAGTCGTCCAGCCGAGTTTACCAAAAGCAAATCCCCGCGCCAGCATGGCCGCTTCAAAGGCATACCCCTTGCCTTCAAATTCCTCCCAAACCTGCCAGCCGAGTTCACGTTCTGGAAAATCCACAGGAAAATTCAGGCTGACTTGGCCCACATAAATTCCGTTCGCTATTTCTTCGATAGCCCAGGCGCCAAAACCAAGCAGCACCCATTGTCCGACATCAGCCGAAAAAATCTTCCAGGCCTCCGCGCGTGACGTCACCTCATCCATGTATTTGCTGCGTGGCGATTCGAAAAGTTCCACCAAACGCTCAAAATCATCAGCGCGAAGCGGTCGAAGCCTTACACGTTCGCTTTGGAGGACAGGCGCAATCACCGTCCGCGCAGCGCCATCCACACGCCACCAGCGGTCAGGCAAATCCCGCTGACAATCTCAATGGCGCGGATGCGCGAGCGCGAAAGCCAGGTTCCGGCCTTTCCGGCCAAAAGCGCATAGGCCGTGTCACCCGCCGCGGCGATAACTGCAAAGGTCACGCCGAGCAAAAGCGTCTGCTGCATCATGTTGCCGTCCTTGGAAAGGAATGGCGGAATGAGTGCCCCGAACAAAACCAGCATCTTGGGGTTGGACATGATCACCACGAAGCCCTGTAGAAAAAAGCTTCCCCTTGGCCGCGCCCGGTCCACCGCAATGGCCAGATCGCCGTTGGAACGGAACAGCTTGATGCCCAGCCACACGAGATAGGCCGCACCCGCCCAGCGCAGCACATCAAACCACACGCCCATTAGCTGGATGGCGGCACCCAGACCCAGCGCCGCAATGACCAGCCAGATTACCACGCCCGCCTGCGTGCCAGCCACATTCATCAACCCGGCCCGGCTGCCATAACGCAGGCTGTTGGCAATGATCACGGTCACCGTGGGTCCCGGAACAAAAGCCAAGGCCATCGCCGCCACACAAAAGGTAAAATAGGATTCGTAGGACATGATTTCAGCTCCTCATTCACCGCTACAATATCTTTGTCACTCCGGCGAAAGCCGGAGTCCCCATGACGTTAAGCAGATTCCGGCGTACGCCGGAATGACGGCGATGAAAAATTACGCCTCGCCTTCCGCCACCTCATCCTCGCTCAGGCTCTCAACCGACACCACATTCTCGTCATCAGCCGTATCAATCACGATCACCCCTTGCGTCGAACGCCCCGCCTTGCGGATGCCGTCAACCGGGCAGCGGATAAGCTGCCCGCCATCGGTCACCAGCATGATCTGGTCGGAATGCTCAACCGGGAAGGAAGCCACCAACGGGCCGTTGCGCTCGTTCACCGCCATGGCCACAATGCCTTTGCCGCCGCGGTTGGTAATGCGGTATTCGAATGAAGAGGTGCGCTTGCCATAGCCGTTGCTGGAGACCGTAAGGATCACCTGTTCGGCCGCCCCCATCGCCGCATAGCGCTCCTGGCTCAAGCCCGCATCAACCACTTCCTCCTCATCGGAGGCCTCCGGCTCAACATCCTCGCCCGCCACCGCGCGCGACATTTTAAGGAACGCCAGACGTTCTTCCGCTGTTGCATCCACATGGCGGATGACGGCCATGGAAATCACGTAATCGTCCTTTTCAAGCTTGATCCCGCGCACCCCGGTTGAATCACGCCCCTTGAACACCCGCACGTCATTCACCGGGAACCTGATGCATTGCCCCTGCGCCGTGGTCAGCAGCACGTCGTCGGCATCCGTGCAAATCTCAACACCCGCAATCATGTCCCCGGCTTCCAGCTTCATGGCAATTTTGCCGGAACGGTTGATACTTTCGAAATCATCCAGCGCATTGCGCCGCACCCCACCGGAGCGGGTGGCAAACATCAGATGCAGGTTTGCTGCGTCCCCGTC
>Ga0105047_10010889_pt1 | contig 14811 bp, 9 predicted proteins | sample MAT04_FD_78384 | JGI IMG/M metagenome (GOLD analysis project Ga0105047, IMG submission 78384) | Freshwater microbial communities from Lake Fryxell liftoff mats and glacier meltwater in Antarctica - MAT-04 (megahit assembly) | ecosystem: Environmental > Aquatic > Freshwater > Ice > Liftoff... | reverse complement strand
TCAACTTCTACAATATGACGCGAGTCGGAAGGCCGCGCCGCTTGCTCCTCAAGGCTTCACGATGGAGCGCCGAATTGCCTTGAGCGGGGTCTTTGGCCTCACCACAGATGACCACCCGTGAACTCCACGCGAACCTCGTGCCAGACCTACAAGCCCCAAAGCCTGGAGCGACCTAGCCTAGAATGCCAGAGACATTCAAAGACCGAATCAAGAGTCTGCAGGACTTCTGCCTATTCGAGGCTGAGAAGTTGATACTCAACCACCTCAGCCTGGAAAAAGAATGGAGGAGAGAGAAGGACCGCCCATACTTCATGACCAACGACAACATCGTGCGTTTCAAGAACCTGGTGGAGACGGTCGAGATCCTCGAGGACCTTGGGAGGTAGCCGATGCCCGGTAACAAGATCTTCCTGACGCTGACCAGCGCCGAGCACGCTCAACTCGAGAAGTGGCTGGATGCTGTGGAAGTGCCAAGGCACTGCGAATTCGAATGCCACTGCGACCTCCTCTTCTACAAGACAGCAACTTACGCGGACGGCGCCACCATAGAACTGACCTTCCATGCGGGAAGCGTGCACATGTCACCACACGCAGAGATTTCGGTCTATACGCGAGATGGCTATCCGGTGAGCAATTCTATCATCGGACCGGAGGGCGTGCTTGGCCTCTACGGATTCAAGGCGAGGCGTGGAGAATACAATGTGCACGTCTTCGTGGACGACCTGCCTGCCAACCAAGCTGAGTGAGGTAAATATGAGTCCGAGCCCAGTCATGCACAGTCTGAATGGCAAAGAGAAGTTCGTAACCGGCGGCAGAGGTATCGGCGTCGACGTCCTCGGTCTGTGGCAGTGGCGGGCCAGAACCTGCCCGGCGAGCACGCAACTCTTCGAGATGGCACAGTTCCTCGTCGAGCGGAGCTTGGGACCCACCGAGGCCGAGGTCACGTCCGATGGCGGGATCGTTATCGGCGGCCAGATCGCCGCCCGGATCGCGCTTTGGGTCGAAGCGCCGCGAGCCCGTCTCACGGGACCGGATGGTGCCCGACTGACACTGCCATGGTCGCTAGCGTCCGCGCGCTCGACGGCGGAGGACGCCACCGTATGCGTGCTTTGCACGTGGATGGGCGAGCGCTTCCCGACCCACGTCGTCAACGTCGATCTATGGGAGTTTCGGGTCGCCCGCCCGAGGGACATCGCGCGGGCGGACGGCCGCATCGATCGCGCAGGGTTCAGCGTGGTCGATCCCGCCGATCACGGCATCGACGCCATCCCGAAGAAGATCCTCGGCATCCTGTCGCGCGGGGCGCCCCCGACGCTCGGTGAGCACCGGTCCCAGACGCCGATCGACGTAGACCAGCTCCTCAGGCAGATCGCTACCGCGACGGACACCAAGGACCTGATGCCCCTCTTCGACCGGGCGGGACTGGAGGATGATGCTGCGGACTTCGAGGACCAGGTACTGCCCGAGTCAGCCACAGCCGAAGTGACCTTGAGGTACGTAGCGTCCGCTGTCCGTCGACTCGACGAACTCTCTGAAAGGATAAACGAATCTGGTGGGGACCTGGCCGACTTCGCGGACCTGAGGCGCCAGCTCGGCAAGATCCGCGAGGCGCTGTGCGGGACGCAGCTCGCCCTGCGCGTCGATACGCTCCTGCGTAAGCTCGAACAGGATCGCGGACGCTACGCCGCGCAATCGGAGAAGGCCGAAGACGTGGAGTACAACAGGCGCCTCAAGTCCCTCGAAGCCAAGGACCGCACGAACCACCCACACCCCATGGTCATTCGACAGTCCAATGAGCCTGACGCCGAGCCCTTCTGGGGTTGCTCGGAGTACCCGTCCTGCCACTTGAAGCGCTCACTCAGCGCCGGCGAGAAGGCCTATCTCGACGGACGGGACGTCACGCCGGCGGCGCGGCCGGCCAAGCCTAAGCGATCTGCGCAGCGATCGCCGCCCCCATCGCAGGACCTCGGGGAGGACCAGACCAGGCGCCTCTTCGACGCGCTCACGGCTTGGAGGACGACCAAGGCCAAGGAGCGCGGTGTGCCTGCGTACGTCATTGCCTCGGACGATACCCTCGCCGAGATCGCCCGCGGGCGGCCACGGTCCTTGGACGAGCTACTTGCCTGCAAGGGAATCGGGCAGCATAAGCGCGACAGCTTTGGCGAGGACCTCCTCGCCATCGTCAACGAGCACCTCTGACCTTGTCAAAGGCACGGTTGGTCACTTCCTCGACACGCTCCTTTAGCTGGCCGGCCGCCTTCTTCTTCAAGGCCGCCATCAGGATCTCGCTTGGCGCGACGCGACGGTGCCGCTGCAGGAACCAGGCACGGTTGACGATCACGAAGTCGCCGCCTGCCCCCAATCGTCCGCTATCCCGGACCGCCCGCGCGTCCCATGATACCCTTCCCAACACCAGGGCCAGTGGAACCGAGGAATCTCCGAACTCGACTGCTATCTCAGCGCTAAATGTGCGAGAAGCGCTGGGGAGAGTGCCGTGAAGGTGATCGGGTTATTTGCTGGAGTCGGCGGATTCGAGAAGGGTTTCGAGCTGGCCGGTCACGAGATCACGGGCCTCTGCGAGTTGGACGCGGATGCGACCGTCGTACTGAAGCGCGGCTTCCCTGCTGCAACCCTTCATTCGGACATCAACGAATTCAAGGAACTGCCACCAGCGACCGAAGTCGTGTTGGCTGGATTTCCCTGCCAGGACCTGAGTCAAGCTGGGAAGATGGCTGGTATCGAGGGCAGTCGGTCGGGCCTCGTGAACCGAGTGTTCGACCTCGTCGAGCACAGGAAGGTCGACTGGATCGTATTCGAGAACGTTCAGAACCTGATCAGGCTGCACGGCGGGGCAGGCATCTCTCACGTCGTGAGGTCTCTCGAGCGGCTCGGCTACTCATGGGCATATCGCGTCGTCGACACGCGCGCGTTCGGTTTGCCGCAGCGACGACTTCGAGTGTTCGTCGTCGCTAGTCGTGTGGAAGATCCATGCACAGTGCTCTTCGCGGACAACGCCGCCCCCGCGTGGGTCGCCGACGACCTTTTTGACCCAGACACGACCGCCTATGGCTTCTATTGGACCGAGGGTAATCGAGGCGTTGGGTGGGCTCGTGATTCGATACCGACCCTGAAAGGCGGCTCGGCCTTCGGGATCCCCTCCCCTCCTGCCGTCTGGCGCCCGGACCACGACGACGTTGAAGCGTTCGTGACACCGGGGATCGACGATGCTGAAGCGTTGCAGGGCTTTGATCGTGGCTGGTCATCGCTCGACGCAAGCGACGCGGCTCGCGAGCGGCGGCGGTGGCGCATGGTGGGCAATGCGGTCAGCGTGCCCGTTGCCCAATGGATAGGCGAGCGAATGGCCGCCCCCGGCTCGGTCGAGCTTCCATTAGGAGTGCCCGTGAATGGGAAGTGGCCACTTGCCGCTCGTGGTGGGCCAAATGAAAGGGCCATGTCCGTCACCGTTTCCACGTGGCCCAAGAACGTGCCGTCCCTCGGATTGAGCAGCATGCTGACGCATCCGGCGAGCCTCTCTGGACGTGCTGCCGTTGGATTCTACGACCGGCTGATCAGGTCGACTCTCCGAGGTGGGCCCGACCAGTTCCGACGCGCTCTGGCTGCGTATTGCACGGCGAAGGGCTTCGAGCGCAACTTCACTCGCGCCGAACCGAGCGCTTGATGGCCAGCAGGGCTCGGCCTTCACCGCGAGAGCCTCGACAGTCGGTGAGTGCGCCGGCCCCACTGGATACCGTCATTCGCAAGCGCATGGAGGCCACCTCGCAACGCGATACTGGGCCAGAGGTCGAGCTTCGCAGAGCACTCCACCGCCTCGGCTGGCGCTTCTATGTCGACCGGGCGCCGTTTGAAGGCATGCGGTCGCGAGCCGACATCTTGTTCCCGAGGCATGCATTGGCAATCTTCGTCGACGGCTGTTTCTGGCATAGCTGCCCCATCCACGGCACCTGGCCAAAGAACAACGCAGCATGGTGGCGCGCGAAGATCGAAGGGAACCAAGCCCGCGATCGACGAGTCACGACTCAGCTCATCGAAGCGGGCTGGCGCGTGCTGAGGTTGTGGGAGCACGAGCCGCTCGCGCTGGCACAGGAGAAGGTCTTGGAACTCCTCCAGGGCCGGCGCGGCTCGTGCTTGGAGGTCAGATCCCGAGCACATGCTTTCTAACCAGCCCAGGTCGTCGCGACAGCGAGAACGAATCGATGACGACGGCACCTGGGAATCGGTTCAGGGCCTCGGCGAGCGGTCCCGTCGTCGCTCGGCGATCCCAGAAGGGATGCACGACGATCGCGTCCTGAGTGGTGCTGGCGTGGACAAAACGCAGGACGTATGGGCCCTGTTCGACTTCTTCGACGCCGCTGAACTGACGTCGGAGCTTCGCGGAGCCGCGTCGGACCTGCTCGCTCCATGTCTCCAGGCCAGGGCCCGAGAGATTTCCGTCGAGCCCCGCAGTAAAGCCCGGCTTGGTCAACAACTGAACAAAATCCATCCCGAGGCGCCAATCCAGGAGGCCGTGCCACTGCATATTGCGGAACCGCAAAAGGCAGTAGTGGCACGCCGAGTCACAGCGCTCTGAGTGCTGTAGGTTCGCCATGACCGAGCCCGGATACTGAGTCGGCTCGTCGACGATCGTTCGGAGGACACGGTTGAGGAGCCGTCCATTGTCTTCGGCCAAGGCCTCACAGAACCCTGCGCCGTTGACGAGGTGGTCGGCGAAGCGGAGCACGGGAGCGAAGCCAGCAGCCACCGGGACCCGGATGGGATCGATGACGTCGAACTCGTCGGGGTCGATGTCCAGGTCCAGGGCGGCGCGGTAGATCACCAGAAATGTCGCCGACAGTGCCGCCGCACGCAGGGCTGTCGCGCGCATCCGATCGAACGCGTCCTGCCCCGTGGAGTCTGTCAGAGGGACCGTGATGACCTCGCCGACGTGTAGGCCAACGGCAACTCGCGCGGGCCTCAGACTCAGCACGTCGGTCGGCTTGCGAGAGATGAACTGGGCGGTGACAGGGCGAGCGTCCGATGCAGTGAACCGCCCCCTCACTTCGTTGTCGAGCGCTTCGACCGCGACAGACACACCCGTGACGGAGGACGCGAACTTCGACCACTGGAGCCGATATGCACCTTGGGTGAGTTCAAACCCCGACCACTTTCCCTGCTCAAGGCGACCACGATTGAGGCGCATTGTCTGGCCGCGAGCAACGATACCGAACTCGCAGTTCGATGGGACCATCATGGACCAGTTCACGACCGGAGCGTCGGCCTGGACCGAGCGACTGCGAGAGAGAATTAGGTCCTCATCACCGGTATCTCTGGGCTTTAGATCCGTAAGGAATCCACCCGGCTCGACTACGCTGACCATGTCCTCGTCGCTCAGAGGTGCACCGCACTGCGCGCACAATGCGGTCGCAGGGTCACGGCGAACCTCTTTCACGGCCGCCGCACCGCAGGAGGTGCAACGTTCGACCCAGAATGGTCCCCGAAAAGCGCTCCCCATCGGTTCGACGAAGCCTGCCTTCGCACGCATTCCATTGGTCAGCGAGCCAATGAGACCAATCGCCTTGTGCACGACGTGGTCCTTGACCACTTCCGCGCCTGGACCGAATTCAGTGATGGCCAGGTCGAGGTCGCGGTCGAGTGACTTCCACTCCCATTGTCCATTCTGGACTTTCGCATGGTGGGTCAGATCTCGCACACGGGTAGGCATCCCATACATCGGGAGTTCGCTCCGTTCGGCCATTGCGCGTGCGATGCCCTCTGGTGCGGAAAGAGGGTCGTCGACGGTACTCTGAACCGACTCCATGAGCGCCACTCTGTCGGGCCGGGACGTGATCTCGAAGCTGGCCTGCAACACATCGCCGAACCCGTCGGCGGCAGCTCTCGTTGCGTCGAGTGCAGCACTCAGCGCCAGCAGGTGGGCCGGATTGTCGCGGGCATGCTCCGGCGTCGCCCACTCTCCGTGGATGTCTGGAGGCCGCATTGAATCGGCGGGCCACGACTGGCCAACAACCTGGGCTGCCATGCGCATTCGCGCATAGGCCGCGTCGAGCCAGAACTTTCGGTAGAAGCGCTGGGGGATCTCCGGCCGGCCGGGCACGAGGAATGGGGGCGGTGGCGAGTCGCCGGTGATAGCCCCTGGGTTCCGGAAGTAATGGAGGTCGTGGCTGCGCGTGCGACAGATTGTCAGGACGAGTGCGAAAGCCTGGCTGCGGCGTCCAGCGCGACCGACGCGCTGCTGATAGTTGAACCTCTGCGGCGGCATGTTAGCCTGCATGACCGCCTGCAGCGACCCGATGTCGACGCCGACCTCCATCGTAGTCGTCACAGCGAGGATGTCGATTTCGGCAGCCGCCTTTAGAAACGAGTCGTCGTCTGCGTCTGGTGGGAGCACGACATCCTGGAAGTGCATCTGTCGCTCGAGAGGATTGTCGGTCTGGCCAGTGAGTTCCTCGCAGTGCAGACGATGGGGGATCGCGCCAGCCCGAAAGACTCGGAACGAGAGGTGGTTCTTGTCGCGCAGATGTTGAACGACTCCGGCCGGCTCCTTCGGGAGCCGCGTCCGGCAGCGGGTGCAGATGCCGGCGCCGCGGTGCAAATGCACCCGCTCGCAGGTGGCGCAGCGCCAGAACGGGTCGTGGGCCTCGACCAAGCGCACTCCGAGCTTCGAGTTCAACAGCAGCCCACTCGCATGCCCGGCAGTACCGAGTGAGTCGAGGATCTGCTGGATCTCCGAACGGATGGTAGGCACGTCGGCAGTTCCGAGCATCGCTGCAACGAAATCAAAGACGAGGGTCTTCGGACCGACCTGACTTGCATCCGTCCAGGCCTTGCGCTCCGAGTCCCATGGGTCGTTCTGGAATCGGTACGCATCACCGAAGACGCGCACGATCGCCGCAATTCGCAGATCTGGCGGCCCATCTTTTGGTAGGCAGAGAAAGCCAATACCTGCCTCTTCGATACCGAAGTACGTCTTGCTGAAGAGAATCCCAGTCAGCGTCGAGTGAAAGGCGGCCAGCAGCTTCTTGCGGGCTTCCTCCACTTGCGCTGGCGTCGCGAGAGAGTCGCTTGGCGTCTCACGCGGAGCTGGCATCCAGTAGACGTCTCCCTCTACGAGGTCGAACATTGCTGGCCATGCAACTCCCGATTCGAGATTCTTCCAGTCCTTGCCGTTGTGTACGTTTCCGTAAAGCGCGCGACCCGCGCCGTCGATGGGGTGGACGCCAGCACGATAGAGTTCGGCGAGAAACGGCTTCACTCGTCCGTCGACAATTGATGTGCTGTCGTCTTCGACGAGGTCAGAGATTCTCACGACTCGATGCTGATGTTGTGCACACGCCTTGGTCAGATCGCTGCGCTCTTTTGCAAGCAGCGCAAGGAGGTCGTCGTCGCCGGCTTCGAAGGCTGCGTTCCTTAGCTGTGCGAGTTCTTGAAGGCGCAACCGGTTCTCCGGAAGCCGGTCGATCTCGGCAGTCATGAGTCGCGTGATGGTTAGCCGCAGGAAGTCCTCGTGGTGTCTGCGCTCGACATCCAGTGCTACCTTGGCAGCATCCTGACGGCTGTCCGAGAAGGAGATGAGCTTGCGTCCCCCACGTGTCAGAGCCGTCATTCGCAGGAGGTCGAACAGCTCAGAAGCCATCAACCGCGAGGTCTGAGCAAAACCGGTTCTAAAATGGCGGAGCGGTGAGCGCCGGCCCTTCCTGCGGAACTTGTGGCTCGTCCTACAGTGAGGGCAGGCGACCGGCACATTGGTGCCCGGCTTGCTATTTGGTCTCCAGGAGTCTCCAGAACTGCTCGTCTTGGGCGGAACGCGAACGAATACGTAGCCCTGCTCTTCATCGGCCGGCATCGATCCGCCGCGGGCCTTCACCTGAGTCAGCAGACCGGTTCGTGGATCGAGAGAGGCTCTGACCCAGGAGTCAGAGTCTGCGTCCTTGAACGGCTCGGGGGTCGCGGTCCACGCACGAGGCCAGAACGTAACGTAGTCTTCGAACGACAGCTGCTCGAAGAGGCCATCCGTGGACAAGTCAGGAATGCCCTCGAGCGCGGATTCGTGAGGGACTACCTCGGTTCTCGATGAGTCGACGTGTTGGCGGTGCCCGCCGAGGAATATCTCTCCGCAGGTCTCGCAGTAAAGCATCTCGAACGTGCGTCGCGCCTCACCACCTGACGCCGACACAGTCGATTGCTTGTCGATCATCAGAGGACCGATGCGCCTGGCCCCATTTCCCCTGCCAGCGTCATTGCCGAGGGTGGTCCAGACGCCCTCGATGCTTCGGAAGAAAGTGTGGATTCGGAAGCGCGTTGCGTTGACCGCCAAGCTATCACCGATGCCACGGATGGCGAGTAGCCCCCGGAGGGCTCTCCGAGCAGGATGCGCTTCGGGCAGCTCGCCACGTATTTCGCCCACAACATTGAACAGACGCCTGGCAATAGCGCTGAGGCTGGTCGCGCGCTGGCCACCGCCTTGCGCAACAGCGGCTCCGTCGCCCATGCATGCCGATGCCAAGCGACGGGCAACCTGCTCGACACATGCCTCCTCGGTCAGACCTTGGGGATCCAACCCAAGGCTCGCGCCGATCTCCGCCCAGAGGGACGATGGCAACGCCAACGTCTTGCTCGGGCCACCTTGCGCGTCGAGGATAGAGTCGACCGCTTCGAAGGGAATAGTCGAGAGCGGCTGCGTCGAGGCAGGTACCGGAATCACCGGCACTCCCGTCACAATGCTACGAAGCCAGTCGCTCTGCACCTCCGCATCGGCTCGCAGATCACGACCTGCCGTCGAGTGAGTCCCGTGCCTACCGAACATCGCCCAGAGGTATTTCTCCGTCATCGCGACTGAAGCAGCGTCGGTCGGGAGCGAGGCACTCGACGCGAGAATGCGTAGCTTGTGTTGGTGCTCGGGCCTCGTGAGGCCCAGACGGTGAATCAATGCGCGCAGGAGGCACGCGACTTCAGTTCCGGCTGATCCGCGATGGAGATGAAGCTCATCAAGGACCAAGTAGAAGTAGGCATTCGGATCCGTTTCGAGCCAAGCGCGCGTCTGGTCGAAAATTGGCGCGTCGACCTCGCGGAAGAGCATCGCGTTGAGCATGCTAGCATTGGTCACCAGGATGTCCGGTGGTTGGGCCTGCATGTCCCAGCGTGTCAGGATCTCGGCGCCGCCGGTCCTCGGGAATGCATAGCGCTTGTCCTCTTCCAGGTCGCCCTTGCTGATCGCTTCGTCGACAGCCGAATAGGTAGTGTCGATACCGGACAAAGTGTCATAGAGCTTCTCGACCTTGTCAGCGAGCTTGTCCACGTAGTCGGCGGGCAGAATTCGCGGGTGGCGCGCAAAGCCGGTCACTTCAGTCTTCGAGGTGTAGCGACCAAAGAAGATGCGATTCCCAGCGATCCCGCCATCGAGGACATCGCGCACCGAGGGTTTGTCGAGAGCCCGCCTGAGACGGACGAGCTGGTCTTCGACGAGCGCATTCATCGGATAGACTACCAAGCAGCGCACCGCTGCTGCTCTATTCTCACCGCGGCGTTGTGGTCTCCAGGGCGACACGTCGGGATGTGCCTGGGTGGGCCGGGTGGCCACCGGAATGCCGGTGAACTTCGGATACGGAATACCGGCTTCGCTCTGCCACCAACCTCGGCCTAGGAAGTCCTCGCCTGGCCGCTTCCATGCTGTGGCCTCTGCGAGAATTCGCGCCAAGACCGGGGCCAGGAAGGACTCGGTTTTGCCCGAGCCGGTGCCCGATGTGACGATTGCAGGCGTGCCTGCTGTGAGTCCGCGCGCTAGCATGTCCGCTTGGTGTGTGTAGATGTGGGTGGCCCCCGACTGGCCGAAGCCGCCGAAGAGCCCCGCCAGTAAGAAGTCCGCGAGCAGCCCACGCTGCTTGGATGTGAGGCCACCTAGACCTGGCGGAATCACACCCGTACGAAGTGATTCGATGGTCCAGTCAACGGAGCGCCAGCTCGGGATGGGCTCGACCAGCGGCTCAGTGCAGAGCTGGCCAGCGCACTCAAGGAGCGCGCGCCGCTCTGCCGAGATTTCGGGGTCGCGGATTCGGAACGCCGTTTCCAAGTAGGTGATGAAGAGATTGCGGATGCGACGGAAGCCGCCCTCGGGGTCTATCATGCCATGACTCCTGGATAGTCGATTGTGAGCTGACGCGCGACATCTGCTGCGAGCGCAGGGTTGCCGAAGTTCCATTGCCAGCCATCACGTCTAGGCCCTGGCTGGTCTTGACCGAACAACGCTGCGACGCGGGCCCACGGTAACGGCAGACGGAGCTCCGACGAAGTGCGGATGGTGTCGCCGGTGCACGAAAAAGAGCCTGAGCCGAGTCCGGCCGAGCGCGCTCGTAGCAGAGCTAGGTTTCGCGAGTATGACCAAGTGGGAGACGCGATGCCGTCGACGCGCCAATAGTCAGGCTGATCGAAAGTCCTGCGACAGCACCACTTCACCCCTGGCCATTGGGACAGCGGGAACTCCTGGTAGTTGAGTGGCGGAGTGACCTGTCGCTCCACGCCGCTTCCTGCTGGCACCGGGTGGAGGAACCGGGCTGACACGAACTTCATCTCGATGCCTGCATCTCGCGCAAAAGCGTCGAGAGCTGGGCCCGAGACTTCGAGCTTGGGCGGTAGAAACGGGTAGTCGCTCGGAGTCTCGATGACGTCGAGTGAGTGCCGCGCGGCGAGCTTCCGGAGCTCGGTCCGCCGGTGCGGTAGGAGCAGGCCATTTACGATGGCGCGGCTCGAACCGAAGGCCAGCTGCAGGACATGGAGTTCGGGGCGACGCGGCCAGATCCTGCGGTTGCGCCAGCGCGCGTTCACTACATCGTCGACCAACCAGTTCTCCGTCCATGATCGCGTGAGGTTATCCCGTTCGCTACCTTCGAGACCGAGTCGTTCAAACACGATGTCATACCAGGTCCGAAGGGGTAGTCCGGCCGTCCGCGTCGCCATCGCGGCGACGGCGAGGACGAGTTCGTCTGGGGAAGTGCTCGTTCGAATGCTCGAATGCTCTCGGCGGGGGCCTACGGGCCGAGGAGGTGAACCGGACGAAGCCACTGCCCTGGTGAGGAGCTCTTCGTCGAAGGCCTGGCCGCGGACCAAGCTCCGCTTGGCGGCTGTCCCCGCATCAGCTTGTGAACGGCTGAGGAGCCTGCGCCACCGCCGACGATCGCCGTCGCTGGACGAGCGCCACTTCGGTGTTTGAGCCACCGGCCCGAGATGGATGTAGTGCTGAGTGCCGCGACTCGTCACGACCCATGCGGCATCTTCGATTCGCTCGACGAACTCGCCGGGATTCGGCCCGAGCAGCGCTACGATTGCGACGCACTCGACCGGTAGTGCGGCGGATTCTCTGCCAAGGATGTTCGCGACGGAACGCGATACCGTCGCGCTCTTGCCTTCCGTCCACCACACATCCTCGTCGGTCACACGCTTGTAGTCTTCGCGCGTCGGGGAGGTGGCGAACGTGAAGGAACGAGCCGCCAACACTCTCCCATCGTCGTCGAAGCTCAGGAAGTCGTAGGCGCCGTCGAGAACCGCAACTCTCGGAAAGACGAAATCAGTTTTTGTCGAGGGAGCGAGTTCGAACTCGTCGGATGTGTTTGCAGCTCGTCGCGCAATCACGCGGAAAGTCCCCGGTGGGACACGGACCCGCGGCGTGCCACCGGCGCCCCCAAACCACAGACCAGGCTCTAGCCGTGTACCGCCAATAAGCTGGATCGAAGCAAGAGACACGAAACTCAGTCCAACGTTGGCCGACTGTGTCGCCAGTGTTCGGCAGAACCACCAGTCGCCGGCGACCGGCGTCGTCCTGGCCCCCGTTGGCAACGGAGCTGTCCGAGACATGAAGCCTACCAGTGCTGCTTCCTCGTTCGTGCCTGCCTGCTCCAGCACGCCGCGCCCTCGGTCTACGAACGGGATGATGCCGTCGCGGGCAAACCAACGTAGCGCCCCCAAGGGCAGCCGAGATGGCTGGGAGAGCACCAGTTCGACTGCTCGCGAGGCTGTATCGTTGGTGCCGCAGAAATATTGCCAACTCCCCCAAGCCTCGAACAACTTGGTGCGACCCAATGATGCTAGTTCGGAAGGCCAACCAACCTCGCCATCGGCCACTAGGAGAGCCTCGATTCCTTGGTCCGCTTCCTCGAGAACGAGCTGGAACCGTGCAGAAGGGTGAGGGCGTCGGAGACCCTGCCCGCTCGTTGCGTCTCTACTCAGAGCCGCCTGAACCGCCGCCCAGAGTGGGGTCGACCAAAGCGAAGCGTCCTGCTTCGTATAGGCAGTACGCGCATTGCAATAGGTCTCCCAGAAGAAGCCTCCCTGAGCTTTAGCGAAGTCACTAATAGCCTCGAGCACCAGCCCTGGAGGGGCAAATACCTCCGAAATCTCTGCGCAGTGAAGCACTTCTACGAGACGCTCCATTTGCTTCGCTCGCGGAAAAGCGAGGCGGACCGAATAGCCGACGTGAACCCAGTTGCCTACGTTCGGCAGTTCGAGCGTACGCCAGTCGCCGGGATTGCGACCAAGCCAGTCGCGGAGTCTCTCCCACCGCGCGGCGATCTCTTTCGCAGGGCCGTAGGGCCCCACGATTGCTCGCAACGACGTATGAAAGCCATGGTCCTCTCCGTCGGCGACATCGTCGAGCACCTCTGACGCCGCCAATAGCGTCACGACAAGGTGCACGAAGAAGGGTGGCTCCTGGCTCAAGCTGGGCGTCCATTGATTTTCCTGCGCGTCCGCGAGCAGGAGTCGCTTATAGCGCTTCAGATGCCTATCGACGACTCCAAGAAATCGAGTTCGTACGTCCTCGGGGTCTGCGGTCGGATCCATAGTCACACGAGCAAGCTCTTGCGGCACGACGACTAGGCACCTGACTGGCGCGGTCGAAAAGCCGGGACGAACCTCGAAATAGTGGTGCAGAAGCCGGTTATTCCAGTCGCTCAGCGACCAGTTCCACCACTCGGGGGGACCGAGGGCCGACTGGGCATCTGGCGTATCCGGCGACTCGAAGTTGTTGGGTGACGACATTGGGGAAACCTCCTGGTGCACCGGAACGCTTGGAGTCCTTCTCTACGGCTGAGCGCGACGTGTGGCCAGTTGTGGTCCAGGTCAATCAGTGCCGTCGATGGCGGCGCCTGAACGCTTGTGCAAGTCGAACTCGCTCGCGTTGGTTTGGAGCACTTCGCGCGCGAGAAGAAGCACGACCTCACGGAGCTCCGGTGTCTCGACCCGCGCGACGCCCCCGAGTCCTGCGACAAAGCGCGCAATCGCCAAGACTGCGTGACTTCGGACTGCGACCATGGTTCCACGCTCAGGGTCGGTTTCCGAGGCTACCGCTTCAAATGGGAGGTTGGGCACGACCCACCTGTCGTCAGGTGTGCGAAGCCAGAATCTGTGCTCCCGAATCGGCTCCTGGCCAGCGAAGCCGTCGACGCTCGCCTCGATGAAAGCCTCCGTTGTCGGATCCGGATGATATGCGACACCGCTATCGAAGCGGGCGTCCAGCACTCGGTCGAGCCGGAACCACTTCAGTCGCTCGGCCTTGTGGCACCAAGCCACAAAGCGCTCCGGGAGTACGATTCGCTGCACAGAAAGCCAACGCCATTCGATCTTTCCGCGATGGCTCGAATAGTACCGTGCGTGAAGGGTGCTCTGTTGCGCAGCCGCGTCCTCAACGAGGTCAATGAATCCGTTCTCGGCTGAGGTGTGACCTGCAAGCACGACATCGAGGAGACGACGCCACAACTCTGGCTGCGGGAGGGCCGCGAGGAGACGGGAGATCACGCCATCTCGGACCGCACTCTTAGGGTGGCGGACCAACATTCGCAGGAGTGGATCGATATCGGAGGCCGGGACGAAGACCCCCGTCGGTCCCCAGGCATGAGGCACACTCCAATAGACCTGGTTCGCCTCCTCGTCGCGTTCGAGGGGTACCCCTTCGCGCTGCAACTCAAGCATATGGCGTCGAACGCTATCGGGATTGATGCCGACGCGGGCGGCCAACTCGGCTTGTCGCCAGGTTCGGCGCTCGAGTAGCGCAGCTAACAAGACCAACGCTGTTCGGCTCGCACTCCCACTACCCATGACCGCTTCCTCGGGTTCGACCGGGTCGACACATGAACGCATCTTCCAGCTTCTTGCTACCACAGGTCATCGGGCACGGTATCCTGCGCGGGCCGAAGTGGTTGGCGGACACCGGGCTCCGCAGGAGAATGCGGCCATTGCAGCGCTTGGCTGATGGTCGATGAACCCCAAAAGCGTGGCCCGATAGTTGTGGGCGCCGGCGGAGAGTTCGTGTCGGTCCATCGCGAACTCTCGTCGTGGTGTTATCCGCGTAGGCCTTGATGCCGCCTTCTCATGAGTCACGACCGTCCAGCGTCGGAGGCGGCGTGGGGCCACGCGAGCACGAGTGAGAGGGTTGCGAGGGCGCACGCGGCGTGTGGGTGCAACAGTCGTAAGTGGTGCCTAAGAAGCCCAGGAACGGGATGTCGACGGTCGTTGGGGGATGCTCGGAAGCGCCAAGGGTCGGATGACGAGGGATGTCATCCGGCCCTTGGGGTTGTCGGCGGGTGGATCAGACGGTTGTCGTCTGACAGGAACCTCGGCGATGCCCCTAAAAGGGTGGCCACTGGACTCGATCCTTGGCCATAAAACCCTGTAATGTCAGCGATATTTTTGCTCAAGAGAGTGTCCCCGGGTGCGATCCAGAGGGGTCCGCCGAGGTTCCTGTCTGAGCTTGGGCCTACTCGGGCTTCTTCTCTGGGTCTTCGTCGCTGGCGCGGTTGACGCGCGTCGGGT
>Ga0105047_10010888_pt1 | contig 14813 bp, 14 predicted proteins | sample MAT04_FD_78384 | JGI IMG/M metagenome (GOLD analysis project Ga0105047, IMG submission 78384) | Freshwater microbial communities from Lake Fryxell liftoff mats and glacier meltwater in Antarctica - MAT-04 (megahit assembly) | ecosystem: Environmental > Aquatic > Freshwater > Ice > Liftoff... | reverse complement strand
TACTCGTTGGACTGGTACTCGTTGGACTGGTACTCGTTGGACTGGTACTCGTTGGACTGGTACTCGTTGGACTGGTACTCGTTGGACTGGTACTCGTTGGACTGGTACTCGTTGGACTGGTACCCGCTGGACCTGATGCGAACGCACCGGCGCTGATCGCGCCAGGATGCACGTATGACTCGAGTGACACGCGGTGGTCGCCGCTTGCCCGCGGCGCAGGCGCTGGACCTGCTGCGCGCCTCGGATCGATTCCCGCCCGGCGATCCTCGGCGCGAGTCCGCCCAGCGCAAGGTTGCCAGGCTGGTAGCTGGCGACCCCGCGGTGTTGCTCCACCCCGCGCTCGCCGGTTCTGCTCCCATGCTTCGGCGCTGGGCGCGTTTCGTGCCGTACCTGCTGCCCGACCAGGCCGAAGCCGCGATGGCGGTCACGAACCGCCAGGTCGTGGGTGAGCAGCTGGCTGCATTGCGCCTGCTCGAGAACGACCCGACCACCAGCCTGGGGACGGCCGACGCGGCGCTACGACACCTCGACGATGCGGACCCGGCGGCGCGGCAACGAGCCGACGATGGTACTCATGCGGTCACCGCCCGTCGGGCCGAGGCAACGGCCTCGGTGCTGTCGGCACTTGCGGCACGCCACCTTGCCGACGACGGCGAGCGCGGTATACAGGACTGGCGCACTCGCTTCGCGCTTGTCCAGGGGACCTCGCCCGAAATGCTCGCTCACCTCCGGTCGTCGGTCGCCGCCGCCGTTGGTCTCACCGAGCGGTGGTGGCTGGTCCGTGCCCCGCTGGTCGGCGGCCGCTACTGCGACCGCCGCGTCGGGCTGCCGTCCCCAGTTGCGACGTTGGCCGAGCACACCGCGCTGGGTGCCGACGGTATCGCGGCAGCGGCACCCTCGCTGGCGGCCGGCGCCCGCAATGCCGCAGCTCGCATCCGCCCGGGCGTCGAGAACGTTGTCACCATCGAGGCCGATGGCCGACTGAGCGCCACGGTCGCGCACCGTCCAACGCCGCGCGGCGCGTTGATGGTGGCGCACGAGACTGGGCATGCGGTGCACGCGCTCGAGTCGCGTAGCCCCGAGCCGCCGGGTGCGTTGGTCGGCGAGACCGTGGCGTGCTGGTCGGCGTTGGTGACGGGTGCGTTTTGCGCACTCCCATCGGACGGACAGTCGGCGGCGCACGCGTTGGCTTTGGGCGACACGTTGGTCGAGGAGTTGTTCGTGTCCGCGCTCGTCAGCGCGTTCGAGGACGAGGTCTACGCAACAGTCGCTGCGCACGGCGTCGCAACCGTCGCCGACCTCGATGCCAGTTGGCTGCGGCTGCATCGCACGTTGTTCGGCGCCGCGACCGAGGTCCCGTCATCGATCGAGTCGGGATGGGCGCGTCTGCCATCGCTCGCCACCGATCCCGGCCATGCGCTGTCATACGTGTGGGCCACGGTCCTCGCCCTCGCGATCCGTGAGCGGCACCCGCACGACTCGAGCGGCGCGATCGCCAGGGCCATCGCCGCCGGCGGTGTCGACGCCGACGAGTTCACCGCACTGGTCGGGTTCGAGGGCGGCGAGTGGATCGACATCGGGCTGGCTGCGCTGGCGCCACTGCTCGACTCCCTCGCTGGGGGCGTGTCGGAAGGTGCCGGCTGCGCCTGAGCGGTTCGGCGGGCCCATGGGCACCACATCGTCCCATCTTCTGGGATACCCTTCCCGAGATGGACGGCAGCGGCGTCGGGGTCTTGGACAAGGGGGTCGCAATCCTGCAGGCGCTGGCGCGGGGTCCGCTCGACCTCGCCCAACTGCAGACCGTCACCGACCTGCCACGGGCGACAGCGCACCGCCTGGCCGTGGCGTTGGAGTACCACCATCTCGTGCGACGCGACCCGCAGGGCCGGTTCTGTCTCGGCTTCGAACTGATTCACCTGGGTCGCGCGGCTACCGACGCGTTTCCCCTGGCAGACCTGGCCACGCCCATGCTCATCGTGTTGCGCGACAGCACCGGCGAGAGCGTGCAACTGTATGTGCGCGAGAGCGACATGCGCCGTTGTGTGGTCTCGCTGCAAGCCAACCACGCGCTGCGCTGGATCGTGCCCGAGGGCGCGTTGTTGCCGTTGGGGGTCGGTTCGGCAGGGCGGGTGCTCGCCGACGACGGCCCACGACTGGCTGACAGCGTCGAGGAGCGCGAGCCCGGCGTCGCTTCCATCAGCGCGGCTGTCACCGATCGTGCCGGCGAGGTGATCGCCGCGGTCAGCCTCAGCGGGCCCATCGAGCGGCTCACCCGCACGCCCGTGAGCCGCTTCGGCGACCAGGTGGAAGCCGCAGCCGTAGCAATCGCCCGCGCGCTTCAGCGCTGACCGGCGCGCAGTTTTCCGGTTGCGCGATCTCGCTGTGCCCAGTGGGGGTATGAGCGACAACACCTCACTGGCCCTGCTGCTTGCCCGCTGGTTCGACGCCCGGTTGCACGACTCCGTCGGCTTCTGCCTTCGTGAGACGCGCCTCTACGGGCTGGAAGTCCTGGATGTCGACGGTCTCGCGTCGCACGACCCGCTGGCTGCCCGGATGTCGTTCCTGGCCGCGGCTGCTGACCAGGATGCGCTGCTGCACCACCCCGACGCGCCGCGAGCACGCGAGTTCGACGCTGCTGCACTGGTGGTCGTCGAGTGGCGACCGGCCGTATCGGGCAGGGCGCCGCGACCCGGCGACTTCACAGCTCGGCGCCGCGCTCGCGTGGCCGATGTCGTGCTCGTCGCCGACGGTGAGGGCGCGACCGTGCTGCGCTTCGAGCACGACCCGGACTTCATCGTGCTCGCGCCCGCCTCGTAGCCACCGGGCGTCAGTAGATGAGGATCAGATCGATGAGCACGACGAGGTCGACCGACGGCGGCAGACCCAGATTCTCGCTTCCCAGGCCATCGAAGATTTCGGCGAACGGGATCTGTGCCTGGCGGCGACCACCGGCGGCCATACCGTCCACGGCCGCCAACAGGCCCGGGTACACCAGGCTGTCGGGGGCAGTGGTGAAGGTGAGCGGCGGCGAACCCCAGTCCGAGCCCAAGCGTTCGCCGGTGTCGGCTCGGAACGACACGATGTGGACGGCCACGTTCTGCCCCTCGAGCAGCGTCTCGCCGCCACCCTCGACGAGATCGGCGATGACCAACTGCTCGACGTTCCCGGCAGCGGCAACCGTGACCTTCGGTTCGTCGCCCTCGCTGGAGGCCGGCAGCACGACGACCACATCGACGACGAAGGTGAGGGCGTCGCCGGCGAGGATCTGGCCGCCGGTGGGCGGGCTGTCGCCGTAGGCCAGCTCGGCTGGGATGTCCAGCCGCAGCCGGCCACCGCGCTGAGCACCGAGGAGCCCCTGCTCCCACCCGGCGATCACCTGGTTGGCGCCGAGCTGGACGGCAAACGGCTCGTCGCGGTCGTAGCTGTTGTCGAACTCCTGCCCGTCCGCTGACCGCACCCCGACGTAGTGGACGACGACGGTGTCGCCGACCGTGGCCACCGGGCCGTTGCCCTTGGTGACGTCGGTGACGACCAGTTCCGTGGGCAGCTCGTCGGGTAGTGGCACCGACGGCTTGGTGAGCACTGTGGTGGTCACCGCACCGCTCGGGCTGCTGTCGGTGGTGGTGTCGGTGGCGATGGTCGCATCGCCGCAGGCCGCAAGGGCCAGCAGGGCTGAAAGGCACACGACGCTGGGTCGGGGGGCACGCATGGGTTGCGACGCTATCGGTGGCGTGTCAGGTCGGGAGCTCGCGCTGGGGTGTTGCCCGCAACCAGGCCTGTTCGCGGGCCGCCAGTTCGGTACTGGGTGGGCCGCTGACGAACGGCCACAGCTCCTCTGCAATTCGACGATAGTTGCCCGTCGAGTGCAGCTCTCCGAGCAACGCGTAGAGACCCAGGTTGATGCGCTGGATGAACACGAAGGCCTTGGGCACGGTGGCGTACTGCGCGATCGGGCTGGTGCGGTCGAACGTGTGGCGCACGATGCGACTGGCGTACTCCGAGCTCCAGGTCACGTCGCGGTCGTCGCGCACGCTCTCGTAGAACTGGCTGAAATACTCGCCGACCTCGTCGTCCGGGCTGGGACAGCCGGGACGCAACATGCCGGCGCGCTCGACGACACGCCGGAACTCGGACACGTCCTGGTCGTACGCGGCGGCCTTCACCATCGCGATGAACGTGTGCATCTCGTCGTTGTCGAAATGCTTCACCAGGCCGAAATCGAGGAACGTCACGCGGCCATCGCGGTGGAACAGATAGTTGCCGGGATGCGGGTCGCCGTTGAAGGCGTGCATGCCGTACAGGCTGCGGAAGACGAAACGGAAGAGAATTTCGCCGATGCGGTCCTTTTCGGCCTGCGGCCATTCCAACATCTGCTGCCAGGTGGCGCCATCGACGAGTTCGCTGGTGATCACATGCGCGCCACTGAACTCAGGCAGCACGTCGGGGACATGGATGAACGGGTGGTCGCGATAGAAGTCGGCGAACAGCTGCTGGTTGCGAGCTTCCAGCCGATAGTCCAGTTCCTCGGCAAGGCGTTCCTTGATCTCGGCGACCATGTCGTCGGGATTCAGCCCGCCGAAGCCCTGCTGCAGCAGCATGCCCAGCAGGTTGGCGTTGCGCAGGTCGGCGGCGACGGCAACGCCCACTCCGGGGTACTGCACCTTGACGGCGACGGCACGTTCCAGGCCGGTGGTCGGGTCGATCACCACGGCCCGGTGCACCTGCCCGATGCTCGCGGCCGCGATCGGTTGTGGATCCCATTCCACGAACAGCTGCTCTGGCCGCGCCCCAAGGTCTTGCTCGATCACCTGGGCAGCCAGCTCGCCGCTCATCGGCGGGGCGTTGGACTGCAGCTGGGCGAGGGCTTCGCGCAGCGGCCCCGGCAGCGCCTCGTCGACGTAGCTGGCCATCTGCCCCAGCTTCATCAGTGCACCCTTCATGTTGCCCAGACGCTCCGCGACGGCCTCGGCGGTCTTCAGTTCGCGGTCGCGATCCAGCTCGACGCGCCGTTCGGCGTTGGCGAACAGTTTGCGGGCGGCAGTACCGGCGTAGTTACCACCGACGGCAACGCCCAGACGGGCGAGGTCGGTGTTGCGCTGCGAACGCCCGGTGCGCAGGTGCGGCCGGTGTGGCGGATGGATCTTGCCGCGACGGCCGAGCGCCACGGCGGCGCAGCTGGCACCGAGGAACACGACGCCCAGCACGAGGCGCGAACGGAGGGAACGAGGCAGCAGGGCGATCGGGTCAGCGTACGACTGGCGGTCGCGTCACGCGCCGTTCAGCCCAGCCATTCGGTGCGCCGTTCGACACGCCGGCTCAGGAGCGTTCGACGACCGACGCGACCGCCCGCAGCAGCGTGGGCACGAAGCGCTCGGGGTTGGCTGCAACCGAGTCGTGGTCGCCGTCGACGCGGAAGGCCTCGGCCTTCGGGATGCTCTCGAAAAGCCGCACCTGGCGGCGAACCGGCACCACACGGTCGCGCATGGTGATGAGCACCGAGGTGGGCACGTCGATGTCGGCGATCCATTCACGCGAGTTGAACTTCCCGATTGCGCGACCGGCCTCCAGTACCATCCGCCAATCGTGCAGCGATGCCTCCTGGATGGCCCACGGTTCCCACTCCTCACTCTTGCGCTGGAGGTAGTACTGCTCGGTGAGCCACTGGCGGGCCTGCAGTGGGGTCAGCCTGGCCAATGCGGCCATGCCCGACAGGCCGATGAAGCCCAGCTTCTCCTCGCGGGAGGTGAGGAAGTACGGGGCGGTGGCGCACAGCGTCAGGCCACGCACGCGGTCAGGGTGGCGGCGCCAGATCAGCTGGGCGATGGGCCCACCCATCGAGTAACCGACAGGAATGATCTTCTCGATGCCGAGCACGTCGCACACCGCGAGCGCGTCGTCGGCGCAGTCCTCCAGGCGGAACGCCTTCTTCGAGCGAATGCCCCGGCCGTGGCCGCGATGGTCGAGCGCCACCACCCGGTAGTGGTGCGACAGTTCGCGATAGCAGGTGAACCAGTTGAGGTCCGCGCTTGCCGTCCAGCCGTGCAGCAGCAGCAGCGTGGGTGCATTCTGCGGGCCGTCCATGGTGCGCACGAACGTGGTGCCACGACCGGGGAGTTCCATGGCGGCGCCGTGCGGGAGATGCGGGGCCGTGCCCGAGGCCTTTCCGTCGCGGATTGCCATCAGTGCGCCATCATCGAGGTGGGGACCCTGGTGCAGGGCGGTTGGAGGTTGCCCGTCACGTCAGGCGAGCGCAACCTTCAGCACCTGCACGCGCAGCATGCCGTTGGGAGCCTGATACTCGATCCATTGGCCTTCGGCGGCGCCGAGCAGCGCTTCGCCGAGTGGCGACTGCGGGCTCATCACATCCAGATCGCCGGTCTTCTCCTCCATGTGCCCGACCAGGTAGGTCTCTGCCATGTCGGCGTCGTCGCCCTCGTACACCAGGGTGACGATGGTGCCAGCGGCGACCGTGCCGTCGGTGCCGGTCTCGATGATCTCGGAGTTCTCCAGAAGATGCTCCAGCTGGCGGACGCGGCCCTCCATGTGGCCCTGCTCGTCCTTGGCGGCGTGGTAGTCGCCGTTCTCGCTGAGGTCGCCGAGCAGGCGAGCGGCCTCGATCTTCTGAGCCACTTCGATGCGGCCGCGCGTGGTGAGATCGTAGTGCTCGTGGTGCAGGCGGTCGTAGGCCGATCGGGAGAGATGAGTGCTGGCCATAAGGTTGCAGAGCCTACCTGCGCTGCTGACGCGCCCGGTATGCGCCGGGCGTGATGCCGACCGCCCGCTGGAACTGGCGGGTGAACGAGCTCTGGTCGTAGAAGCCGCACTCGCTGGCGATGGTGGCCAGCGGCAGGTGTGTGTCGTCGAGGCGTCGGACCGCCTCGTCGATGCGGGTGCGGATGATCAGTTGCTTGGGCGAAACGCCCAGCGCACGCCGCGTCGACCGTTCGAGTTGGGTGGGGGAGAGGCCCGCCGCCGTAGCGAGGTCGGCCACCTTCAGCGGCTCGGCGTACGCCCGACGGACCAGGTCGACCGCGGCCTGCAGACCGGTGAGTCGCTGCTCCGCCGACCCGCCGGTCTCGGGACCGCTGCGCAGGTCGTAGCTGACTACCACGATGCCCTCGATGCCCCCGACATCGTCGCGCAGCAACGTCTTGCTGGTCACGTACCAGCCCCGACTGGCGTCGGGTCGCAGGATCATCTCCAGCTCGTTGCGGATCGACTCGCCGGTGGCGAGCAGGCGGGCGTCCTGCGCCTCGTACGCCTGCACAAGGTCGGCGGGGAAAATGTCACGCGCGGTGCGACCGAGCACGTAGTCGCGTCGGCGGCCGGCGCGATCGGCGAAGGCCTGGTTGATGGCCAGGTAACGACCGTCGGTGCCCTTCACACAGAACATCGTGTGCGGCACGCCGGCGAACACTTCGTCAAGAGCGGTGATCACCGGGTTCACCGGTCCATTGTGCCGCGCCCGGCGTTGTACGAACGCGACACGTCGGACCGCTGTTCAGTGCTAGCGCCGGTGGCGTTTGATGAAGGGATGAACAGCAACGCGTTCGCTGATCGCAACGAGTTCTCCCCAGACCCGTCGATTTCCCGTGCCACCCGCCGCGCCGAGCAACTGCTGACAGAGTCGTTGGCGGCCGCGACGCGGGCGGAGCGTCGCCAACAGGCGCAACTGGCTGGGGTCGTGCAGGACGAGACGCTGCGCTCGCTGACGTTCGCACTCACTGATGAAGTCCTGCGCTTCGGCTCGGCCCGGCGCGCTGCGGCTCGGTTCCGGGCGATCGTGCGCGACATCGGCGTGCCGTCATCGCTGAACCCGGTGGACAGGGTGCTGCTGCAGGTTGGCGGGCTCCTGGCACCGCTCGTGCCGTGGGTGGTCATGCCGCTCGTCCGGTCGCGCATCGTTCGAGAGAGCAACGGTGTGGTGCTGTCGGCCGACGATCCGGCGTTTGCCAACCACCTGACGCGTCGCGCTCGCGAAGGCTTTCGGCTCAACGTCAACGTGCTCGGCGAGGCGATCCTCAGTGACGCAGAGGCGGCTGAACGACTGGCGATGATCCGTGCCCGCATCGTGCGGCCGGACGTCACGTACGTGTCGTTGAAGGTCTCGGCGGTCGTTGCGAACCTGGACGTGCTCGCCTTCGAGCACTCCGTCGCCCGCATTTGTGAATGCCTGCGCGTCCTCTACCGCGATGCGGTGACCGCAGTGCCGCGCACGTTCGTGAACCTCGACATGGAGGAGTACCGCGACCTGCCGCTCACCATTGCCGCACTCACGCGAGTGCTCGACGAGCCGGAGTTCGCGGGCATCGACGCCGGCGTGGTGCTGCAGGCATACCTGCCGGATTCGCACGCGGCGTGCGCGCAGCTTTGCGAATGGGCGACGGCCCGCTCCCGCAGAGCAGGCGGCACGCTCAAGATCCGCATCGTGAAGGGCGCCAACCTCGCGATGGAGCGGGTGGAAGCGGAACTGCATGGGTGGACGCAGGCACCGTACGCGACGAAGGCAGAGGTGGATGCCAGTTTCAAGCGGCTGGTCACCGCCGCGCTTGCGCTCCCGTTCGAGGGCGCGGTGCGCGTGGGTTTCGCGAGTCACAACCTGTTCGACCTGGCGTGGGCACTTGGCCTGCCGCAGCGCCCGCGGCTGGACATCGAGATGCTCGAGGGCATGGCGCCCGCTCAGTCGCGGACCGTGCGCAGGCAGGCCGGTAAGGTGCTCCTCTACGCGCCGGTCGTGCGTCGCGACGACTTGGCCGCGAGCATCGCTTACCTGACCCGTCGGCTGGACGAGAACACCTCGCCCGACAACTTCCTGCGGGCACTGTTCACGCTGCGGCCGAACTCGCCCGACTGGCACGAACAACGGCAACGGTTCGAGGCGGCGATGGTCGGGGCCGCGTCGGTGTCGATCGCAAGCCGACGCACGCAGGACCGCTCGTGCCCGGTGGTCCCGAACGAGGCGGTCGTGGCCGACGTGACCGCGGTGAACGGTTTCCACAACTGTCCCGACACCGACTGGACACGCGCCGTGAACCGGTCGTGGATAGAGAGCCACCTGGCGGCCATCCCGTCCGCGGCCGCAGTGGAACCAGCGCTCGTACTCGACACCGTCGAGGCGATCGATGCCGTGGTCGCGACCGCTGTGGTCGCAGCAGCCAGGTGGGCTGCGAGCCCGTTCGCGGAGCGCCGCTCGGTGCTGGCAGCGGTCGCCGACGAGATGGAACGCGGCCGTGGGCGCACGCTGGCGCTGATGGCGCGTACGGCGTGCAAGACGATTGTCGAGGGCGACCCGGAAGTCTCCGAGGGCATCGACTTCGCCCGCTACTACGCCTGGTGCACGCACGCGATCGAGCAGCGAGTGGAGCACGGCTTCGGCTTCACCTCAATCGGTGTGGTGCTGGTCGCCTCGCCGTGGAACTTCCCGTATGCAATCCCCGCCGGAGGTGTGTGCGCCGCGCTGGCGGCCGGTAATGCGGTGATCCTCAAGCCGGCGCCGGAGGTGCGCGAGGTCGGGTTCGACCTGGCGCAGCAGTTGTGGCGCGCCGGCGTGCCGCGCGATCTGCTGCAGTTCGTCGCCTGCCCGGACGACGAGGTTGGCCGTCGGTTGGTGACGCACGACGACGTGGCAACCGTGGTGTTGACGGGTGCATATGAGACAGCACAGTTGTTTGGGTCGTGGAAGCCGTCGCTCAGGGTACTGGCGGAGACCAGCGGCAAGAACGCGTTGGTCATCACGGCTGCGGCCGACGAGGACGCGGCCATCCGCGATCTGGTGCGCTCTGCGTTCGGACATGCGGGGCAGAAGTGCTCCGCCGCCAGCCTGGCGATCGTCGAGGCCTCGGTGTACAACGACCCGTCGTTCATGCGTCGCCTGGCCGACGCGGTGCGCAGCGTGCGCGTCGGCGTAGCCGGCGACCTGGCCACGATGATGGGACCGCTCGTCGGCGAGCCGTCGCCCAAGCTGCATCGCGCGCTGACGACACTGGAGCCGGGGGAGCGCTGGCTCGTCGAGCCACAGTGCCTCGATGCCGCCCGGCACCTGTGGTCGCCGGGTGTACGCCTGGGTGTGGCAAAGGGTTCGTGGTTCCACCTCACCGAGTGCTTCGGCCCGGTGTTGGGCATTATGCGGGCCGACGACCTGGACCACGCGATCCAGCTGCAAAACTCAGGCGAGTTCGGGCTCACCGGGGGCATCCACTCGCTCGACGAGCACGAGATCGCGCACTGGCTCGATCGTGTCGAGGTCGGCAACGCCTACATCAACCGCCACATCACCGGTGCGGTCGTGCAACGGCAGCCGTTTGGCGGTTGGAAGCGCTCCAGCGTCGGCTGCGGCCCCAAGGCCGGTGGCCCGGCCTACGTCGAGGCCTTCGGTACCTGGTCGACCCTTCCCGCGTCCATCGCAGCGTCCGTTGCGGGCGCAACTGTGGACGCACAGAACCCGGCGGTCGCTTCTGTGGAGCCACAGTTGCAGGCGCAACAGTTGTGGAACGGTGTGGAGGCCGCGTTCGAGCGGGTGTGGCGAGAATTCTTCTGCGCCGATCACGACCCGTCGCAGCTGACCTGTGAGCGCAACACGCTGCGCTACCGCCCTCTTCCGGGTGTGCGGCTGCACGTGGCGGCCGGCGCCGACGCGCGCCTGGTCGCGCTCGCCGAGCTCGCCCGAGCGGTGACCGGGGTGCCCGACGAGGGCGATCGCGTCCGGGTGATCGGCACCGCGACCGATGACGAGTTGGCCGCGTGGCGTACCCGTGGTTGGGAGGTGGACTGCGCCCAGCCTGTCGCCGACCCGACGATCGAACTGCGCCACTGGGTGCGCGAGCAGTCGATCAGTTGGACCCGGCACCGCCACGGTCGTTTGCTGGACTGAAAGGCGAACCGGGTACCGTTCAAGCCTTATGGCACATCGCATTGCAGTCATCGGTGGCGACGGGATCGGTCCGGAAGTCACCACGGAAGCCCTCAAGGTCGTTCGTGCGGCAGGGGTGGAGATCGAGACCACCGACTTTGATCTGGGCGGCGCGAGGTACCTGCACGACGGCGAGATCCTCAGCGATGAGGTGCTCGACCAGCTCCGCAACTTCGACTGCATCCTGCTCGGCGCGGTCGGCACGCCCGAGGTGCCCCCGGGCGTCATCGAGCGCGGTCTGCTGCTGAAGATGCGGTTCGCCCTGGACCTGTACATCAACCAGCGGCCGTTCCTTGGTACCGCGCCCGGCGGCACCGTGCAGCACGACTTCATCGTCATCCGCGAGAACACCGAGGGCCCGTACGTGGGCGAAGGTGGCGTGCTCCGCAAGGGCACAGTGCACGAGGTTGCGACGCAGGGCTCGGTCAACACGTGGATGGGTGCCGAGCGCGCCTGCCGGTACGCGTTCGAGCTGGCGATGACCCGCCGCAAGCACGTCACGCTCGTGCACAAGACCAATGTGCTGACGTTCGCCGGCGACCTGTGGCAGCGGGCGTTCGACGCCGTCGCTGCCGACTACCCCGAAGTCTCCACGGCGTACAACCATGTCGATGCGGCGTGCATCTACTTCGTTCAGGACCCGCACCGCTATGACGTGATCGTCACCGACAACCTGTTCGGCGACATCCTCACCGACCTCGGTGGCGCAGTTAGCGGCGGCATCGGGCTGGCCAGCAGCGCCAACCTCAACCCGGCTCGCACCGGCCCCAGCATGTTCGAACCTGTGCACGGCTCGGCCCCCGACATCGTCGGTACCGGCAAGGCCAACCCGACGGCGGCCATCCTCAGCGCCGCGCTGATGCTCGACTACCTCGGCGAGGGTTCAGCGGCCGACCGCATCCGCGTCGCATGCACGGAACCAGTTAGCGGCAGCACCAGCGAGATCGGTTCGCAAATCGCCGCACGCGTGGCAGGCTGACGGGATGCCGATCCAAACGACACCGAAGATCTGGATGAACGGCGAGCTCGTCGACTGGGCCAACGCGCAGATCCACGTCCTCACCCACACGCTCCACTACGGCACCGGCGTCTTCGAGGGCATCCGTGCCTACGAGACCGCCGACGGTCCCGCCGTGTTCCGGCTCACCGAGCACATCCAGCGGCTGCACAACTCCGCCAAGATCGTCGGGATGGAGATCCCCTACTCGGTGGAGGAACTCGTCGCTGCCACCAAGGCCACCGTTGCCAGCACCGGTCTGCCCAGCTGCTACATCCGTCCCATCGCCTACTACGGCTACGGCGAGATGGGCCTCAACACACTGCCGTGCAGCGTCGATGTCGCCATCGCCTGCTGGCCGTGGGGTGCCTACCTGGGCGACGACGCGGTCAACAAGGGTGTTCGCATGAAGATCTCGTCGTGGACGCGGCACGACCACAACACGATGCCGCCCGCCTCCAAGACCACGGGCAACTACGTCAACAGTTCGCTCGCCAAGGTCGAGGCGTTGAAGGCTGGCTACGACGAGGCCATCATGCTTGCCCCCAACGGCCTGGTGGCCGAGTGCACCGGCGAGAACATTTTCGCGGTGCGCCACGGCATCATCCTCACCCCGCCCATCTCGGCCGGCGCGCTCGAGGGCATCACCCAGAACACGGTGACCGCAATCGCCAACGACCTCGGCTACGAGGTGCGTGTCGACAACATCGCCCGCAGCGACCTGTACATCGCCGAGGAAATCTTCGTGTGCGGTACCGCCGCCGAGGTCAGCTCGGTCAACTCGGTGGACGACCGTCAGATCCCGTGCCCCGGGCCGATGACGAAGGCCATTGCCGACGTCTACGCACGTACTGTCCGCGGCCAGGAAGACAAGTACCGCCACTGGTGCGAACTCGCGGTCTGAGCCGACGGCCCGGATGAACGCAATCGAGTTTGTAGTCACCGGTGATGCAGGTCGGGCGAAGCACACGGTGTCGGCCGCGCTCGAGACGCGGAAGTTCAAGCTCACCTGGTCGTCCGAGTGGGACGGCGTCGCCGAGCGTGGCAGCAAGGTGGCCAACGCGCTAGCTGGCGCGTTTGCGCAGTACTTCAAGGTTGAGGTTCAGGTGCGAACGGCGTATGACGGCGGCGCAGTCATCCGGCTGGAAAAGAGTTCGAAGGGCTACATGGGCGGTGCTATCGGCGCGCACCGCACCACCAAGAACTTCGATCTATTGGCAGCCGATCTGGAAGCCACCTTCGCTGCAGCCGGGGTGCTGGTGAGCGCGCAGCGCACCTGAGCCGCTGCATCCGTTCGGGGCGCAGGCCGGCGGTCAGGGCGACTGTAGGCCGGGCGCCTGCACCAACATTCGCTGCAGGCGCTGCGCGTGTTGACGGGCCATGACGTGCAGTTCGCCGCCGGCCAGCAGGTGCAGCGCTGGGCCCGATGGTGCGGTCGTCACCTCGGCTGGCCGCACCTCACGCAGCACTGCCGTGGGCAGCCCGATCACCCGGCTGGAATCCATCAGCAGCAACCTGGTGGGGGTACGGACGATGAAGCGGAAGTCGCTGCCGATGTTCATTCCCAGCCCACCGCAGACGAACGCGACAGGAAGCCCGACGAGCACGCCGTGCCCGGTGGCCAGGAATCCCACGGTCCAGCCGACCGCGAACCCGGTGGCCACTGCCAACCAGTGCCACCGCTGACGGCGCACGATGAACAGCGCATCGACCACCAGTTCCCCTGCGAGCGCAGTGGCCCGGTCGAGGGTGCGCGACTGCATCGACATCAGTGCCGCGCCGTCATCTTGCCGGCCGGCCTTTGGTGGCACCGGCGGCGTCGCGGCGGCGGGCACCCATGCCCGCCAGGCATTCGGTGAACAGGCGATGAGCGACGTTGATGGTGACGTTGGCGTGGTCGTAGGCGGGGGCGACCTCGACGACGTCCATCGCGACGACCTGATGGTGGTACCCCAACTCGCGCACGGCGCGCATCAGGTCGGCGGCGACGATGCCACCGGGTTCCGGCGTGCCGGTGGCGGGTGCGTACGCAGGGTCGAGGGCATCGATGTCGACGGAGATGTACAGGTACTCAGGACCGTCCAACGCCTCGGCGATGGCATCCGCCATGACGGCATGGAAGCCGCGCTCCCAAATCTCGTCCATCAGGTGCCAGCGCATGCCCTGCTCGGCCATCCAGTCCCAGGTGTCCTGTGGCGGCCAATAGCTGCGCAGTCCGATCTGGACGAAGTTCCTGCCCGGGATTGCCCCGCTCTCGATCAGCCGCCGCATCGGCGTGCCATGGCTGGCAAGGTTGCCGTCGCATTGCTCGGCCGTGTCGGCGTGGGCATCGAAGTGCACCATGCCGACGTTGCCGTACCCGTAGACCTCGGCGACGGCCGTGGCCGACGGCCAGGTGATCGAATGATCGCCGCCGATCACGAACGGCACGATCTTGCGACTGGCGACCTCGTACACGCGAGCACGAATGTTGGCCAGGCCCTCGTCGACGAGACCGTTCGGGCAGGCGGCGTCGCCGTAGTCGACGACTTCCATCCAGTCGAACATCTCCAAGCCGAGCCCGAGGTGGTAGGTGCCCGACTGGTACGCGTCGGCGCGCAGCGCCCGTGGCCCGAAGCGGGCGCCGGGCCGATTGGTGGTGCCCAGGTCGAATGGTGCGCCGACCACTGCCACGTCTGGTTGCCACTCGTCGAGCTGCTCGGGTGAGGTGAGCAGCGGTCGTTGTCCGAACGTTCGCACGCTGCCGAAGTTGTAGCCCTGGTCGAGTTGCTGCTGGTAGCTGGGGGAGATCTCGCGCCGAGGTTCACTCATCCCGCCGACAGTAGCTCCGAGTGGGTACTCGCACCCCGGGGTGCGAGTACCCACTCGAATGGCGGGCTGGCACTCGCACCGGTGGGCTGGCACTCG
>Ga0105047_10010886_pt1 | contig 14814 bp, 10 predicted proteins | sample MAT04_FD_78384 | JGI IMG/M metagenome (GOLD analysis project Ga0105047, IMG submission 78384) | Freshwater microbial communities from Lake Fryxell liftoff mats and glacier meltwater in Antarctica - MAT-04 (megahit assembly) | ecosystem: Environmental > Aquatic > Freshwater > Ice > Liftoff... | reverse complement strand
GGGGCCTGGCGCGGGTGCAGGGCGCCGTCCGCCGCGAACTCGGCCTGGCGCTCGAGAGCGGCCACGGCATCTCCCTGTGGGACTACACCGTGCTGCGCACCCTCGCCGAGCAGCCGAAGCGGCGGATGCGGATGACCGAGCTGGCGCGGGCGACCGACTACACGCCGAGCGGCCTGACCCGGCTGGTCGGGCGGCTCGAGAGCGCGGGCCTGGTGGAGCGGTATCCGTGTCCCGACGACGGCCGCGGGTTCATCGCGTGGCTGACCGCCGACGGCCACCGGCTCTTCACGAAGGCCCGGCGCACGCACCTCGGGGGGGTGCGACGGCTGTTCCTCGACCTCTGCACCCCGGAGGAGCTCGCGGTGATGACGTCGGTGTGGGAGCGCGTGTCGCCGGGTTCAACCGGCGTCACATCGTCCGCGGGGGACGGTGTCATCGCGGAGCCGCCGAGGTAGGCTCGCCGCGATGCCACGCCCACCGGGGAGGCCTGATGAGTAGCTCACGGGGTCCACGTAGGAGGCGGACCTGCGCCGCCGTCCTCGCCACCGCGGCGGCGGCATCGTTGCTGTTGACCGCCGGCGGCGCGTCGGCGACGACCAAGAAAGCCCCGCGAACGGTCGATCTGCAGATCCTCTCGTTCAACGACTACCACGGCCACCTGTCGCCGCCGACCGGCAACGACGGCAACGTGGTCACGGCGGACGGGCCGGTCCTCGCCGGCGGGGTCGAGTACCTGACGACCCACCTCGAGGCGCTCCGCGCGGGGCACCGCAACACGCTGACCGTCGCCGCGGGCGACCTGATCGGAGGATCACCGTTCCTGTCGGGCCTGTTCAAGGACGAGCCCAGCGTCGAGACGCTCGACCAGCTCGGACTCGACGTGTCGAGTGTGGGCAACCACGAGTTCGACGAGGGCGTCCCGGAGCTGCTGCGGATGCAGTACGGCGGCTGCCACCCGCTCGAGGGGTGCTTCGACCCCGACGGCTACTCGGGCGCGCAGTTCGACTGGCTCGCGGCGAACGTGACCTACAAGAAGGGCGTGAGCGTCACGAAGCCGGCCGGCGCGCCGCGGTACGGCGCCTGGTGGCGCACCACCTCGACCGGTCGAACGGTCCTGCCGCCCACGGCGATCAAGACCGTCGGCGGGATCAAGGTCGGCTTCATCGGCATGACCCTCGAGGACACGCCGACGCTGGTCGCCCAGGGCGGCATCCGCGACGTGCAGTTCGGTGACGAGGTCGAGACGGCGAACCTGGCCGCGCGCGACCTGCGGCGGCGCGGTGTGAAGGCGATCGTGGTGTTGCTGCACGAGGGCGGGCTCCCGCCGTCGGGCGCCCCGTTCGACTACGCCTGCAACACCGGCAGCGCCCCGGCCCTCTCGGGCCCGATCGTCGCGATCGCGCAGAACCTGTCGCCCTCGATCGACCTCGTCGTGACCGGGCACACGCACCAGCCGTACACCTGCAACATCCCCGACCCCGCCGGCACGCCGCGGTGGGTGACGAGCGCCGCCTCGTACGGCCGGGTCGTCACCGAGACCGAGCTGAAGCTCGACCGCCGCACCCACGACGTGGTGCGGACGTCGGTGACGAGCCTCAATCACGCCGTGACGCGTGACGTCGCGGCCGACCCGGCCCAGACGGCGACGATCGCGAAGTGGAACGCGCTGTCGGCCCCGATCGCGAACCGGCTCGTGGGGTCGATCACGGCCGACGTCACCCGCAGCGTGCCGCGCGACACGGAGTCGTCGCTGGCCGACCTGATCGCTGACGCGCAGCTCGCCGCCACGCAGGGTGCGGGCGACGGTGCCGCGGTCGTGGCGTTCATGAACCCCGGTGGCGTGCGTGCCGACCTCACGTTCGCCGCGTCTCCCGGGGGGGAGGCCCCGGGGGCCGTGACGTTCGGTGAGGCGTTCACGGTGCAGCCGTTCGGCAACCTGCTGGTCTCGTTGAACCTGACCGGCGCGCAGATCGACACGCTGCTCGAGCAGCAGTGGTCGACGAGTCCGTCGCGTGCGGCGTTCCTGCACCTCGGGGTGTCGGAGGGCTTCGCGTACTCGTGGAGCCGCTCGGCGCCCGTCGGGTCGAAGGTCGACCCGACGTCGATCACGTTGGACGGGGTGGCGATCGATCCGGCCGCGACGTACCGCGTGACGGTGAACTCGTTCCTCGCCGACGGTAGCGACGGCTTCGCCGTCCTCATCGACGGCACCGACCGCCTCGGCGGTGGCAACGACCTGGACGCGTTCACGGCGTACCTGACCGCGAACAGCCCGGTCACCGGGCCCGCCCCCACCCGGGCGACGCCCCTCCCGTAGCGCGGTGGGAGTCCCCTGGACGCGGGAGCGTCCGGGGGCTCCGCCCCGCGCTGATCGGGGCGGTGGTGACGGGGAAAGCGGCGGATCGGGGGGCGTGGGTGGCTCCGGTGGGCCGGGTGGCCCGAGCCAGCGGCCCTCCCGGAACCAGCGCCGCATCGTCCGCACGCTCGGGGGGCGGGCGTCCCCGCGGGCCGCGCGGGCGCGAAGCCGTGCGATGACCGTCCCCGGCGCCTCACCGGCCGCGAACGCCCCCTCCGCCTCGCGGCGCAGCCGAGGCCACGAGTACGACCCGGGGCATTCCCGTGCCGGCATGCCCGACACGAGCCGGGCCCGGTGGATGTCGAGCGCCCGCGACCGCGAGGAGGTCAGGCACCCCGCGCCGCGCCAGACCTGGTGGAGCGACGCGACGAGATCGCGCCCCGCCCGTCGGCTGAGAAACTCGACGGACCGGTGCGCCTCGCACAACCAGACGCGCACCCCGCACGGCAGATGCAGCTCGGCGCGAGGTCCCTGCCCCCTCCCGACGCAGATCGCGCACGGAGGCAGAGCCCCGAGACGCTCGCCCTTGTAGAAGCTCCTGGCCACGGAACCACCGTGGCACCGGCAGACGCGCACGAGTGCGCCGGCTCGAGCCGGATCCGTCCCCTCCCCGTGCCGTGGGGCGGCGCAATCGGACCGACGCCCGGGGTCCAATTGGACCCCGGGACAACGCGACCCGGCGATGGCAGGAGCAAGCCGCCGCTTCCCCCCGGCCAGAGGGGGCGCCGGCTCCTTGGATGTCCCGGAACCGGAGGAGCCGGACCCTCGTCCGACTCAGCCGAGGGGCCCGACCTCCTGCTGGATGACGTCGAAGCTCCAGAGTTCGCTCTGGCTGCTGACGGGACCCTGGGTGTTGTGCGCCGTGTGGCCCTTCGTGAAGGCGGTGCTCTCCCGCCAGCCCTCGAACGCCTCGGTGCTCTCCCACCGCGTGTAGACGAGGTAGACGCCCTTGTCGTCCGTCGGCTTCAGCAGCTCGAAGGCCTCGAAGCCGGGGCTCTTGGCGACCTCCCCGGCGCGGGCGGCGAAGCGGGCCTCGAACTCGGCGGCGCGCTCCTGCGGGACGGTGATCGCGTTGATCCTGACGACGCTCACGGCGCGCTCTTCTCGTGGTGGCCGCCGAACTGCTTCCGCATCGCCGACAGCAGTTTGTCGGCGAAGCCCGACTCTCCGCGGGAACTGAACCGCTCGTAGAGCGCCGCCGTCAGGACGTGGGCGGGCACGCCCTCGTCGACGGCGGCCATCACCGTCCACCGCCCCTCCCCCGAGTCCGACACACGGCCGCTGAACTCGTCGAGCGCCGGGTCATCGTGCAGGGCAATCGCCGTCAGGTCGAGAAGCCAGCTCGAGATGACGCTCCCACGCCGCCACACCTCCGCCACGGCGGCCGTGTCGATGTCGTACTCGTAGTACTGCGGTTCGCGCAGAGGCGTCGTCTCGGCGTCGTGCGTCTGCTCGGCCTTCCCCACCCCGGCCTTCTCGAGGATCGCCATCCCCTCGGCATAGGCCGCCATGATGCCGTACTCGATGCCGTTGTGGACCATCTTCACGAAGTGGCCGGCGCCCACCGGCCCGCAGTGCAGGAAACCGAGCTCCGGCTGGACGAGGTCGCCCTCGCGGCCGGGGGTACGCGGCGCCGCGTCGACGCCGGGGGCGAGCGTTCGGAGGATCGGGTCGAGCCGCGCGACGGCCTCCTTCTCGCCGCCGACCATCATGCAGTAGCCCCGCTCCAGCCCGAAGACGCCGCCGCTGGTGCCGATGTCGACGTAGTGGATGCCCCGCGGCGCGAGCTCCGCCGCCCGGTCGACGTCGTCGCGGTAGTAGCTGTTGCCCCCGTCGATCACGATGTCGTCGGCCGCAAGGTGCTCGGCGAGGTCCATGATCGTGCCGCCCGCATACCCGGCGGGGACCATCACCCACGCCGCGCGCGGCGCCTGCAGCTTCGAGGCGAACTCCTCGAGCGACCCCGCCGGGATCGCCCCCTCCCCGGCCAGCGTCGCGACGGCCTCCGCGTTCACGTCGTACACCACGCAGTCGTGCCCGTCGCGCATCAGCCGGCGCACGATGTTGGCTCCCATGCGCCCCAGTCCGATCATCCCGAGCTGCATCAGCTGACTCTCCCTCGTTGGGCGCGGTAGCGACGGATCAGTGCGTTGGTCGAGCTGTCGTGGTGGAGCCCCGGGGACGCCTCTGAGGTCAGCTCCGGCGCGATCGCCGTCGCGAGCGCCTTGCCGAGCTCGACCCCCCACTGGTCGAAGGAGTTGATCCCCCAGACCGCCCCCTGGGTGAACACCTTGTGCTCGTAGAGCGCGATCAGCTGCCCGAGAACCGAGGGCGTCAGCTCGGAAGTCAGGATCACGTTCGTCGGGCGGTTGCCGGCGAAGGTCCGGTGAGGCACCAGCGCGGGCGCGGCGCCCTCCGCCGCGACCTGCTCGGCGGTCCTGCCGAACGCGAGCGCCTCGGCCTGGGCGAACAGGTTCGCCATCAGCAGGTCGTGGTGCCCCTCCATCGTGTGAGCCGGCCGGCAGATGCCGATCAGGTCGCTCGGGACGAGCCGCGTCCCCTGGTGGATGAGCTGGTAGAAGGCGTGCTGGCCGTTCGTGCCCGGCTCGCCCCACACCACCGGGCCGGTGGGCACGTCGACGGGCCGGCCGTCGAGGTCGACCGACTTGCCGTTGCTCTCCATGTCGAGCTGCTGGAGGTAGGCGGGGAACCGCCCGAGCCGCTCGCTGTAGGGCAGCACCGCATGGGTGTCGGCGCCGAGGAAGTTCGCGTTCCAGATCCCGAGCAGCCCGAGCAGCATCGGCATGTTCGCCTCGGGGGGCGCGCTCAGGAAGTGCTCGTCCATCACCCGGAAGCCGGCGAGGAACTCGGCGAAACCCTCCGCCCCGATCGCGATGGCGAGGGTCAACCCGATCGCCGAGTCGACCGAGTAGCGACCGCCGACCCAGTCCCAGAACCCGAGCATGTCCGAGGTGTCGATGCCGAAGGCGGCAACCTCCTCGGCGTTCGTCGACACGGCGACGAAGTGGTTGCGCACCGCGTCGGCGCCCAACGCCGCGACCAGCCATTCGCGCGCCGACCGCGCGTTGGTGAGCGTCTCGATCGTCGTGAAGGTCTTCGAGCAGACGACGAACAGCGTGGACGCCGGGTCGAGCCCGTCGACGGCGTCCGCGATGTCGCTGCCGTCGACGTTCGAGACGAAACGGACGTCGATCGCGGGGTCGGCGACGTCGGCGAGGGCCCGCACCGCCATCGCCGGACCGAGGTCGGACCCGCCGATGCCGATGTTCACCACGGCCCGGATGCGCTCACCCGTCGCCCCTGTCCACGCGCCCGAGCGCACCCGCTCGGCGAGGTCGTACATGCGGTCGAGCACCTCGTGGACGCCGGCGACGACGTCGTGGCCGTCCACCTCGATCACCGTCCCCCGGGGGGCCCGCAGGGCGACGTGCAGAACCGGCCGCCCCTCGGTCACGTTGATCCGCTCACCGCGGGCCATCGCCTGCGCCCGGTCCGCGACACCCGCTCCGCGGGCGAGGCCGGCGAGCAGCGCGAGCGTCTCCCGGCTGACCCGGTTCTTCGAGTAGTCGAGGTGCAGGTCGCCGGCGTCGAGCGTCAGCTCGTCGCCGCGTCCGGGATCGCCGGCGAACAGGTCGCGTAGGTGCGCGTCTCCCGCAGTCGCCGCATGGGCCTCCAGCGCCCGCCACTCATCGGTCCGTGAGATCACCGTCGCGCCTCCTCGTACCAGTGGATCTGCCGCTCCGACGGCAGGGCTTCGAAGTCATCCCCCGCCGCGGCAGCGAGCCGTGCCGCCTCCTCCACGCGCGCGCGGAAACGCTGCGCCGACGCCCGCAGGGCCAGCTCGGGGTCGGCGCCCACGGCACGGGCGGCGCCGACGGCGGCGAACAGCACGTCGCCGAGTTCACGCGCCCCGGGCTCCGCCCGCAGCTCGCCGGCCTCCTCGTCGAGTTTGTCGAGCGCCGCCGCCACGTCGGGGAAGTCGAACCCCACCGCAGCGGCGCGCTTCTGCGTCTTGGTGGCATACGCGAGGGCGGGCAGGCCGGTGGGCAGCTCGTGGAACATCCCCTGGCCGGCCCGCTCCTCCCGTTTGCGCCTCTCCCACACGTCCACGACGCCCGCCGCGGTCTCGGCCACGACATCGCCGTAGACGTGGGGGTGCCGCGAGATCAGCTTGTCGGCCTGCCCCCGGGCGACCACACCGAGGTCGGCGCCGCCCTCCTCCTCGAGGAGCTGGGCGAGGAACACCGACTGGAAGAGGAGGTCGCCCAGCTCGTCGGCCAGGCCGCGCCCGGTGGCGACGGCGTCGGCCACCTCGAACGCCTCCTCGATCGTGTGCGGCACGATCGTCTCGGCCGTCTGCACACGGTCCCACGGGCAGTCGCGCCGCAGGCGCGACCCCACCCGCGCGAGGGCGGCGACCTCGGCCCCGATCGCGCGGGCCCGGAGAACCTCCCGGCCCGGTACCGTCGCCGCTCCGGGCAGGGCCCGGGCGATGCGGTGGGCCTCGCCGTCGGGCGCCACCACGACGGCCCCGTCGGGCAGCGCCGCCGGGTCGCCGAGCGGCCCCGGCACGCACGGGAGCGCGGCGACGAGATCCGCGCCGAGAGGAGGCGCCACGACGAGCTCCGCGGCGGATATGGCGGCGAGAGCCGCCACCGGCACGGACTCGGGCTCCCCCGCCCCGAGTCCGACGACCGTGATCATGCCCCGAAGACTAGGGGGTGGTCGCTGCCGGCGTGGTCGTGGTCTCGGCCTGCGGCTTCAGGGAGTCGTCGGCGTACACCGTCTTGTCCTCCCACTCCTTGAGCACCTTCTCGCTCCAGGTCTGGAACGTGCTCTGGCGTTCGGCCGCGAGCTGGCTCTGGATGATCTGCGCCTTGGCGTCGGCGAACGACGTCGTCTTCCTCGGCGTGATCTCCACGGTGATGATGTGCCACCCGAACTGGGTCTTCACCGGCTGTGAGATCTCGCCGTCCGTCAGCGCGAAGGCGACCTTCTCGAACTCCGGGACGAGCTGGCCCTTCTGGATCTGGCCCAGGCTCCCGCCCTGGGTCGCCGACCCCTTGTCGGTCGACTTCTCCTTCGCGATGTCCGCGAAGTTCTCCGGTGTCAGCTCGGCGCGGATCGCGTCGGCCTCGGCCTCGGTCGCGACCAGGATGTGGCTCGCGGTGCGACCGGCGGGGACCGTGAACTGGCTGGTGTTCGCGTCGTAGTACTTCTGCGCGTCCGCCGCGGTGAAGCGCACGCCCCGCGTGTAACGGTCGAAGAGGGCCTGCTGCTCGAGCTGGTTACGCACGATCTTGCGCGCGTCGGCCTTCGAGATGCCGCGCTCCTTGAGGAACTCCTCGAACTTCTTGTCGGAGCCCTCGAAATTGGTCGTCGTGATGCGCGCGAGCTCGTCGTTGATCTGGTTCGGGGTGACCTTGCACGGCTTCCCGCAGTCGCGTGCCTCGAACTGGACGACCTTCTGCTGCACGAGCGACTGCAGCGCCTGACGCCGTACGTCGTCGTACCCCTCGGCGCCCTCGGCCGGCAGGGTCGCGCCCTGGGCCTCGGCCTCGGCGCGGCTCTGATCAATCGTCGTCGCGAGCTCCGCCTCGGTGATGTTGGCGTCTCCCACGCGGGCGGCGATGCCGTCCGGAAGGTTCGAGCCGTCATCGCCACCACACCCCGCGATCAGGAGGACCCCGGCCGCGGCGAGCGCGGCGAGGCCGACGAGGACCCCCGCGCGGAGCGGAGATCTGCGGATGGTCTTCGTCACGACGCGGGCGATCGTAGCACCTCCGATTCAGGCCCCCGTTAGGGGCGTCTTAAGGCGGCTCGGGGCGGTTCCACCGGCACCGTAGGGCACTCAGGCGGCGAGCGCGGCCGCTCCGGCAAGGGCGTCCAGGGCCGCCTCGGCCGCCGCGAGGCGTTCGCTGCCGGCGGCTCCCGCGGGGAGCGACACGAGCCGCTCGCTGCCGGCGTAGCTCGCCGTCGGCTGCACCTCGCGCAACGCCCGGAGCTGCTGACTGGTCAGGCTGACCGGCCCGACGGTGACACGGCCGGAGCGCACGGCGATCTGGCTGGCGCCCGCGGCGCGGAGCTTCACCCGCACGCGCTGCACCGCGAGCAGGGCGTCCACGGGCGGAGGCACCGGTCCGAAGCGATCCGCGACCTCGTCGCGGAGGCTCGCGATGTCCTCGAGCGACCCCGACCGGGCGATGCGCCGGTGCAGGTCGATCTTCGCGGCCTCGAGCGCGACGTACGAGCTCGGGATGTAGGCCGAGACGGCGATCTCGACGCGCACCTCGCGCTCGGGCGGCTCCTCCCCCTGCCCCCGCAGCACGGCCTCGTTGAGCATCTCCAGATATAGCTCGAATCCGATCGCCGCGACGTGTCCGCTCTGCTCGTCGCCGAGCAGGTTGCCGGCGCCGCGGATCTCGAGGTCGCGCATGGCGATGCGCAGTCCGCTGCCGAGCTCCGTGTAGTCGGCGAGGGCCTGGAGGCGCGACGAGGCCTCGCGTGTGAGCGACGCGGCGTCGGGATAGAGGAGGTAGGCGTGGGCGGTCACCTCCGAGCGACCGACCCGGCCGCGGATCTGGTAGAGCTGCGACAGGCCGAGGGCGTCGGCGCGCTCGACCACCAGAGTGTTGGCCTGGGGGATGTCGAGGCCCGACTCGATGATGCTCGTGGCCACCAGCACGTCTGCCTCGCCGCGTACGAAGGCGAGCATGACCTCCTCGAGTTCGTGCTCGGCCATCTGCCCGTGGGCGGTCACGACCGACAGCTCCGGGAGCATCGCGCGCAGGGCGTCGCCGGCGTCCTCGATCGTCTCGACACGGTTGTGCAGGTAGAAGCTCTGGCCGCCGCGGGCGTGCTCACGACGCAGCGCCGCGATGATGAGCGTCTCGTCGTACTCGCCGACGTGGGTGGCGATCGGCCGGCGCCCGGGGGGCGGCGTCTCGATGACGCTGATGTCACGGAGGCCCGAGAGCGAGATCTGGAGGGTCCGCGGGATCGGGGTCGCGCTCATCGCGAGCACGTCGACGCTGAGGCGGAGCTGCCGCAGCGACTCCTTCTGCGCCACGCCGAAACGCTGCTCCTCGTCGACGACGACGAGGCCGAGGTCCTTCGGCTGCACGTCCATCGACAGCAGCCGGTGGGTGCCGATGAGGATGTCGAGGGTGCCGGCGCGGTACCGCGCGAGCACCTCCTTCGTCTCGGCCGGCGAGCGGAAGCGGTTGACGAGGTCGACGCTCACCGGCAGCTCGCCGTAGCGCTCGCGGAAGGTCGCGAGGTGCTGCTGGGCGAGGATCGTCGTCGGCACGAGCATCAGCACCTGCTTGCCGGCCGCCGCGGCCTTGAAGGCGGCGCGCATGGCGATCTCGGTCTTGCCGAAGCCGACGTCGCCGCAGATCAGGCGGTCCATGGGGCGGGGCCGCTCCATGTCGTCGGCCACCGCGTCGATCGCCCGCTGCTGGTCGGGGGTCTCGCGGTGGCGGAAGGTCCGCTCGAGCTCGCGCGTCATCTCGTCGTCGGGCGGGAAGGCGAAGCCCTTGGCGGCGGCGCGCGCCTCGTACAACGAGATCAACTCGCCGGCCATCTCGCGCACGGCCTCGCGCGCCCGCGACTTCATGCGGTCCCACGCCTTGCCGCCCAACTTGGAGAGGGCCGGCGGCGAGCCGTCGGAGCCGACGTAGCGGGTGACGCGGTGGAGCTGGTCGTGCGGGACGTAGAGGCGGTCGCCCTGCGCGAACGCGAGGGCGAGGTAGTCGCGGGTCAGGCCCGCCACGGTGCGGGTCTCGAAGCCCGTGAGGCGGCCGATGCCGTGGTCCTCATGGACGACGTGGTCGCCGACCTTCAGGTCGAGGAAGCTCGCGAGGCGGGTGCCGACGACGGGGCCACGCCGGGCGGAGGGCGCGCGCCGCCGCAGCACCCGCTCCTCGGGGACGATCGCGAGCCCGAGCTCACGCGACACGAGGCCCACGCGCACGCCGAGGACCGTGCCGCCGACCTCGCCGGGCGGCGGCAGCTCACCCGCTTCGAGCTCGGAGGGGCGCAGACGCTCCATGCGGGCGACGGCACGCGACATGTCGCCGCGGCGGGCGAACGACAGCAGCACCCGCACACCCGAGCGCGCGAGGCGTGACAGCTCGCCCTCGGCCTCGGAGGGCGTGCGGCTGGTGAAGCGGGCCTCGACGGCGTCGAACGCGGCGGTCGCCGTCCCGGCGGGTGGCGCGAGGTCGAGCGCGGCGAGGGCCGACAGGGCTGTGTCGGTGGCGCCGGGCTCAGCGAGGGCGCCGGCGGCGGCCTCGTCCTCGAGTCGCTCACGCGCCTCGCGCAGGGCCGTGGGGTGCTCCGAGGGGGCGAGCCGCACCAGCGTCGTCGCGTCGATGCCGGCTCCGCTGAGCGGATCGACGGTCGGCCCGGTCGGTTCGGCGGCGGGCCACGCCATCAGGCGCCCGATGGGGCGGATGGTGCGCTGGGTGAACGGCGAGAACGCCCGCATGCTCTCGATCTCGTCGCCGAACAGCTCGACGCGGGCGGGCAGGTCAGCCGTCGAGGGGTAGACGTCGAGGATGCCGCCGCGCACCGACAGGTCGCCGCGTTCCTCCACCTGGTCGACCCGCTCGTAGCCGATGGCGACGAGGCGGTCGACGAGCTCGTCGAGCGACACCTCCTGGCCGACGGCGATCTCGATCGCCTCGCCCCAGGATGCGGTCACACGCTCGGCGACGGCGGGTGCGCCCGCGATGACGACGGTGCCGGGACGGCCGAGGGTCGAGAGGGCCCGGGCACGCTGCCCGACGAGATGGGGCGAGGGTCCGACGGCGGCCCCCACGGGCACACCCCGGGTCGGCCAGAGGGCGACGGCGCCGCGGCCCATCAGCGAGACGAGTTCGGTGGAGAGGTCGCGTGCCTCGTCGTCACCCGGGGCCACGGCGAGCAGCGAGCGGTCGCCGGTGCGGGCGAGGGCGGAGAGGACGTAGGGCCACGCGGGGCGGGCCAGGGCGACCGACCCGGCGCGGTCGCCGCCGTCGATCCGCTCCGCCGCCGCCGCGAGCGCGGGGGTGCGGGCGATGAGCCGGTCGATGGCGGTCGCGGCGCTCACGCGGCGTCCGTGGTCCCGGCGACGGCGGGGTCGGCATCGGCATCGGCCTCGGCGGCGGCGCGGGTGGCCTCCCGGCGGTCGGCGCGTGCCTGGGCCTTCGCGCCGGGCTCCGACGCATGGAACCGCTCGATGGCCGGGGCCATGCCCTCGGCGAGGGCGAACTCGGCCATGTCGGCGGCGCGGGTCAGCAAGGCGGCGACATCCTCAGGTGGCTCCGCGAAACGGGTGAGCACCCAGTCGGCACCGTCACCGCGGAACTCGGCGGGCGGCCGGCCGATGCCGAGCCGCAGCCGGACGAAGTCACCGGAGCCGAGGCCGCGGACGATGGAGCGGAGGCCGTTGTGGCCGCCGTGTCCGCCGCCGACCTTGCCGCGGACAACCCCGAACGGCAGGTCGAGCTCATCGTGGATGACGAGCACCTGGGCGGGGGTCGCGCGGAGCGAGCCGGCAGCGGGGCCGACGGAATCGCCCGAGTCGTTCATGTAGGTCTGGGGCAGCAGGAGGGTCAGCGGCCCCGCCGGCCCGCGGACGTCGGCGAGGCGGCCACCGAAGCGGGACGCGAAGCGGCCGGCCCCCAGGCGTTCCGCCAGGAGGTCGACCACCATCTGACCCGCGTTGTGGCGGGTCCCCGCGTACTTCGCACCGGGGTTGCCGAGACCCGCCACGAGGCGGATCGGGTCGTCGGACACGCCCGGGGCAGCTCTACTCGTCGGAGGTCTCGGAGCTCCCGGAGTCCGGCTCGGCGCCGGCGGGACCCACCGCGTCGTCGTCGTCTTCGTCGCTCTCGACCTCGACGGTCGGGGCGAGGACTGACGCGAGGACCGTCTCGGGCTCGGTGATGATCGTGACGCCCGCGGCGACGGTGATGTCGGCCACGGTCAGCGAGTCACCGACCTGGAGCTCGGAGACGTCGACCTCGATCTCGTCGGGGAGGCTGTCCGGCAGGGCGCTGACGACGACCTCGCGGAGCGGCTGGTCGAGCACGCCGCCGTCGCGGACGCCGACGGAGCTGCCGACGAGCGAGACCGGGATGGGGGCCTCGATCTCCTGCGTCAGGTCGACCTGCTGGAAGTCGACGTGCATGACGTCACCGCGCACGGGGTGGAGCTGCCAGTCCTTCACGAGGACCGGCTGGGGGGGCGCGTCGCCGATCACCAGGTCGATGACCGAGGTGCGGCCCTCGACGAGGGTGCGCTTGAGGTCGTGGCCCGGCAGCATCAGGGGGAGCGACGCTCCGCCGCTCTGGTAGACGATGCCCGGCACGAGGCCCTCACGGCGGAGTCGCCGTGTGGGTCCGTTACCGAACTCGGTGCGGTTCTGGGCGGTGAGGCTGACGTGTGCCATGCGTGATCGCAGTCCTGGTCGGGGCCGACGAGGGAGTGTACCCGACCCGTCGCGTTTCTGGGTCGACGGGAGACGCGGGCCCCCGGTGGGCTCCGGACCCGGAGCCTGGTACGGCCCGGCGGGCGAGCGGTCCGGGTGTTCGCCGGGCTCGGGCGGCCAGGGGACGACGCCGGGACGGCCCGGCGTGTGCGGGTCCAATTGGGCGACGAGTGCAGGTCCAATTGGACCCCGCGGGAGGACGAGAGCCCACGTGGGCGCACCGCCGCCGCCCACTTAAGGAGACGAGACGACCCTTCCAGGGCCTCCCCTGTGGCCGTTCCGAAACGGCCTGCGCTCTGGAGGTCCAATTGGACGGAGCACGTCGGTCCATTTGGACCCCGAGGACGCGCCGCGCTCGATCGGGTGCAGCGCCTCGCCCACCCGGGCGATGGGACGCCTCTGCCCGCGGCCACCCCCGACGGTCTTCGACCGGCCCGCGCACGCCGGGGTCCGATTGGACCCCGGCGCGTCGCCCAATTGGACCATCAACGCCGACTGTTGCCCGAAGCTCCACACGAGCCCCGCCCACCCGACCTCCGAAGAGCTGGTTCTCCCCGGCGAAGATCGCGCTGACCGACTCGTCGCAGAAGACGTTGTGCACCGAGTCGGCGAGGATGCGGTCGACCGAGAGGACGCGGAAGAGGTCCGGGTGGGCATCCTCGGGGAGGGGGACGGTGTCGGTGATGACCACCTGCTCGATGACCGATTCGCGGAGGCGCTCGACGGCGCGGCCCGACAGCAGGCCGTGGGTCGCGGCGGCGAACACCCGCAGCGCGCCCGCCTCCTTCACCACCTTCGCGCCTGCACAGAGCGTCCCGGCAGTGTCGATCATGTCGTCGATCAGGATCGCCGCGCGCCCGTCCACGTCACCGATGAGCTGCGTGATCTCGGCCTCGTTGTGGTCGGGACGCTGCTTCGTGAGCACGGCCAGGGTCGCGCCGAGACGCTCGGCGAAGTGGTTCGCGAGTTTCGCGCGGCCGGCGTCCGGCGAGACGACCACGAGCTTCTCGCTCAGGTCGCCCTGGTAGACCCGCTCACGGAAGTCGTCGACGAACATCGGCAGCGCCGTCATGTGGTCGACCGGCACGTTGAAGAAGCCCTGCACCTGCCCCGCGTGGAGGTCCATCGTCAGCACCCGGTCCACGCCGGCGGCGCCGAGGAGGTCGGCGATCAGCTTCGCGGTGATCGGTTCGCGGGGAGCCGACTTCTTGTCCTGACGGGAGTACCCGTACCAGGGGATCACTGCCGTGATGCGGTGCGCCGACGCGAGCTTCGCCGCGTTGATCATCACGAGCAGCTCCATGAGGCTGTCGTTGACCGGGCGGCACGTGGACTGCACGAGGAACACGTCGGCGCCGCGGACGCTCTCCTCGAAACGGACGTAGATCTCGCCGTTCGCGAACGTCTTCAGGGTGACCGCGCCGAGGTCGATGCCGAGCCGCCCTGCGATCCTCTGGCCGAGGTCCTGACTGGACCGGCCTGCGAACACCATCAGTCGCTTCGAGTCGTCGCGGTCGATGCTCGTGCTCACCGGCTGTCCCCCTTGGCGTCGCTGGCGGCCTGGCGCGCGCGGGCGGTGGCCTTTTCGGTGAACCCCTCGACGACGGACTGGCGGGCGCGGGCGATGCCGAGCGCCCCGTCCGGCACGTCGTCGGTGATGATCGACCCCGCCCCCGTCATGGCGTCGTCGCCCACGCTCACGGGCGCCACGAAGACGCAGTCCGAGCCGGTCTTGACGCGGGCCCCGATCCGGGTCCGGTGTTTGCGGAAGCCGTCGTAGTTCGCGGTGATGTTGCCGGCCCCGATGTTCGTGCCCTCACCGATGTCGGCGTCGCCGATGTACGACAGGTGCGGCACCTTCGCCCGCGCCCCGATCGCCGAGTTCTTGATCTCGACGTAGGTGCCGGCCTTCGCGCCCTCCGCGAGGTCGGCGCCGGGACGCAGGTAGGCGAACGGCCCC
>Ga0105047_10010885_pt1 | contig 14816 bp, 13 predicted proteins | sample MAT04_FD_78384 | JGI IMG/M metagenome (GOLD analysis project Ga0105047, IMG submission 78384) | Freshwater microbial communities from Lake Fryxell liftoff mats and glacier meltwater in Antarctica - MAT-04 (megahit assembly) | ecosystem: Environmental > Aquatic > Freshwater > Ice > Liftoff... | reverse complement strand
GCGCGCAGCGGTGGGCTTCGGCGCTCTGCGCGCAGCGATGAGCTTCGGCGCTTTGCGCGGGGCCTTTGTCTTCGGCGCTTTGCGCGGCGCCTTTGTCTTCGGCGCTGCGCGCGCGACGCGCTCGCATTCGACGCAAGGCCCTGGACCAGCACGCGTGTCGTTGTCTCCATTCTGCACCGCCGTAGCAGCCCACGTGCCACGACGCGCAGCGCATGACCGTGCAGTCTAGCGCGCATGCGCCCCGCGCCGACGGCCTGGCTTCGACGTGGGGCTTGTTGCCCATTGTGGAGATCGACCCCGTGGCCGCACGCCACGCTTCGCCCGTCGTTTCCGCATCGGGTGCGCGTTCCTCGGTGTGCCGCGCGCCCCCCCAACGACGCACAGCACAGGCGTCGAGCGAAATACAGGTGATGTCGCCTGCAGGACCGAGCGCACGAACGGCATGCTCCGTGCTCATGGGCACCGCGGAGGAACGCACCGATGAATGCCATTGAGCTACTCGAAGAACAGCACCGCGAATCACTGGCCATGCTCGACACCCTCGGGAAGTCTCGTCCGAGTGCCACGCGCCAGGCCACTCTGGCCAAGCTGCACGCAGCGCTCGTAGCGCACATGGCGATCGAGGAAGAGATCTTCTACCCCGCTCTCGCGCAGGCTCGCGGCGACGGCGAAGCGGTCGCCGAGGGCTACGAGGAGCACGTCATCGCGCGCGTCGCGCTGCGTCGCTGCGTCGACACCGTGACCGAGAAGGACCTGTTTGGCGTTCGCGTCGGCGTGCTGAAGGAGCTCATCGAGCACCACGTGAAGGAGGAGCGCACCGATCTTTTCCCGGCGGCGAAGACCGCCCTCGGCGCGGAGCGTCTGGTGTCGCTCGGCGCGGAGATGAAGGCGCGCTTCGACGTGGCGAAGAAGGAGTCTCCCGCATCGGCCCTCGATCGCGCAGAGAAGCGCCGCGCGAAGGCCGCGCTCTCCGTGTGAGGTCGCCATGCCGCGAGTGACGAAGACCCCGACGAGGAAGAGCACCGCGCGAAAGGGCGCGGCGCCGAAGGCCGCGGCAACGACTCCGTCGCGCGGTCGTGCGCCGAGCGCGACGAAGCGCGCGACGCCAAAGCGCGCTGCATCGAAGCGCGCCGCTCCGAAGGCCGCGACGCGTGGGAGCGCCGCTGCGCCGGGCACCGCGCTCGCGCGGATCAAGCCCGCGATCCCGAGCCAAGGGCGTGACGGCGGCAAGAAGCGAGCGGACCATCGCGAGCATCGCGCCACTTCGCACGGTTCACGCGCCGTGTGGAAAGGCACGCTCGCCTTCGGCTTGGTGTATATCCCGGTCACGCTGCACACGGCGGTCGTTCGCGACGATCTGCCGTTTCGGCAGCTCGACAAGGCGGACAAGTCGCCCGTAGGCAATCGTCGCTACAACAAGAAGACGGGCGAAGAAGTTGCCTACGCAGACATCGTCCGCGGCTTCGAGGTCGACAAAGACGAATACGTGGTGTTCGACGACGACGAGCTCGATTCCGTGCGCGAGAAACCATCGGACGCGCTCGAGGTCGATGGATTCGTGCCAATCGACTCGATTCCCCCCGTGTACTTCGAAACGCCCTATCACGCGGCGCCAGAGAAGCGTGCGCAGAAGGCCTATCGCCTCTTTGCGGCCGCGCTCGAGTCGTCGGGCCGCGCGGCGATTGGCACTCTGGTGATGCGCGGTCGCGCCCATCTCGCGGCCGTGATCGGCCGCGACGGACTCCTCGTCGTGGAGATGTTGCGCTTCGAGCACGAAGTGCGCGCCCCCGCAGGGCTCGACTTGCCCGAAAAGGGCGGGGTCGCGGAGCGCGAGCTGGCGATGGCAGAGGAGCTGGTCGAGAAGCTCGCGATGGACTTCGATCCAGCGCGTTACGTCGACCACTACCGCGATGAGGTCCTCGCGCTCGTGGCTGCCAAGAAGAAGGGCAAGGTCGTCCGCGTGAAGACGCTGCCGACCAGTCGCGCCGAGGGCGGCGGCGGGGACCTGTTCGCGCTGCTGCAGAAGAGCCTGAAGAAGGCGACCAAGACTGCCGCGTGACGGTCACACGGTGACGGGTACATCACGCATTTCGCGCGCAGCGAGGCGGGAGGCGGCGCCAGGCGGCGTCGCCCCCGCGCTCGCGACGCGCGTGGCAGCGATCCCGAGCGGCGCGGGCTGGGTGTTCGAGCCGAAGTACGATGGTCACCGCGTGCTCGCGTACAAGAACGACGAGCGCGTGGATCTTCGCTCGCGCAACGACCGGCCGCTCGAGCCACTGGAGGGGATCGAGCGAGCGATTCGCACGCTGCCGTGTCGCACTGCCGTGCTCGATGGAGAGCTCTGCGCGGTCGACGCGGCAGGGCGAACGGACTTCGGGCAGCTCGCCGACGCGCGCCGCGGCGAAGGAGACGCGCAGCTCGTCTACTTCGTGTTCGACCTGCTGCTGCTCGACGGCGCTGACTTGCGCGCCCGGCCGCTCGCGGCGAGGCGAGCCGCGCTCGAGCGGCTGGTGAAGAGCCAAAAACGCGGGCCGCTCCGACGGTCGGAGCGCTGGCCCAACGGCGACGCCGCGATGCGCGCCGCGGTGGACACCGGGCTCGAGGGCGTAATCGCCAAGCGCGAGGACCGCGTGTATCGCTCGGGTCGCTCGCTCGATTGGGTCAAGGTCAAGCTGCTCGAGGAAGCGGAGCTCGTCGTCATCGGCGTCACCGCGCCGAAGCGCGCGCGTCTCGGCGTCGGCGCGCTTTTGCTCGGCGTGCGCGAGAAGCGCGGAGGCGCGCTGCGCTACGCGGGCAAGGTCGGCACAGGAATGGATCGGCAGGCGCTCCAGCAGCTCGCGCGACATGCAAGCGCGCTGGCGACCGACGCAGCGCCGGTGAACGATCCGCCGCGCGAGCGCGACGTCACGTGGCTGCGACCCGAGCTCGTCGTCCAGGTGCGCTTCACCGAGTGGACGCGCGACGGACACCTTCGGCATCCGGTGTTCCTGGGTCTGCGCGACGACAAGAGCGCTCGCAGCGTGGTGCGAGAACGCGCGCGACCGAGCGTGCGGCGCTAGCGCCGTAGCTCAGTCACACACTTCCGGCGTCGTCGGCCGAGCGTGGTCGGCGTCGAACTCAAGGCTCGCCGACGAGCGAGGCTGCGACCTTCTCCTTGGCCGCCGTCACCCTCGCGTGGACCGCATCGCGCGCCTCGTCGACCGCGTGCGTGACGCTCTTGCGCGTGTTGCGCGCGGATTTCGCGACCTTGTTGCGCAGCTGCTTGCCAGAGGAGGGCGCGACGAACCACGCCACGATGCCGCCCACGAGCGCACCACCCGCGAGCAAGCCAATCGTCGACATCGCGCTGTGGGCAGCCGACGGGGTGCGCTGCAGGCCCGCGCGATGGAGCAGCGAGTCGGAGTCGATGTCGCGGATGTTGTCGAACAACTTACTGAGGGCGAAGGTGCCGCCGACCAGACCGAGCGTGCGTAGAATCGACATGGTGAAATCCTTTGCAGAAGATGGTTTAGAGACGCCCACGCAAGAGCTCAAAAGAGCTCTTGCGTGGGCGGTTGCGACATTCATGGGTGGGGCCGTCAGTCAGTGGCATCGTCGACGGCTTCGTCGACGGCCTCACCGGTGTCTTCCGCGCCTTCCGAGATGGACTCGCCCGCGTTCTCGACCGGGCCGTCGTCGTCCACCGTGTCGCCTTTGCAGCCGATGACGGTGGCCGTACCCACGACCAGGAGGGCTATCGCAGCAAAGCGCAGGATCCAGCGCTCGCCGAGGTCAGTCATGCCTTCGAACATGAGTCGAGCTCCTTCTCTTCGGGTGCGCGGCAGAACTCTGTGCGAGCTCAGAGAGCGTTGACGTGGTTGTGCGCGCGACGACCGTTGCGCGAACGGTTCGACGTCTCGGTGGAGGACTCTTCCTCCGTCTCCTCTTCGTTGCTCGCGAGAAGGCCCTCGACCTTGTCCTTCGCGTCGGTTGCTGCCTTTGCGATCTTGCCGCGGACCTCCGAGCCGGTGGACGGCGTGAACAACACCGCGAGTCCGGCGCCGATCGCAGCGCCGGCCGCGAAGAAGCCGAGCGCCGGCAGGACCGAATCCATCGTGGAGCGGCGACGCTCGAGCCCGACGCGATTCAGAAAATCGTTCGGCTCGATGTTGCGCACGCCGTTCATCATCCGCTTGACCTCGAGGGTGTTGCCAATCGTACGGAGCGTCTTCGTGAAATCCATGGTGGTGTCCTTTTCTCGGCGTGCCGAGTCATTGAGTCGATGCGAATAAAAAAATGAGAGCCAAATGGCCGGCTGTGCTCGCGCACGCGCGACGGGCCGATCACGGGACCAGCGCGCCACACTCCGTCGCGCAGTTGAACACGCCGCCCGCGCACGACATGTCGTCGATGCAGGACTCGCAGTTGTCCGCCGCGTGCGGATCGCCGCTGCCGTCGACGACGGCCTGACACTCGTCGTAGCAAGTCTCGGTGTCGTAGTTGCTGTCGAAGCAGTCGCGGTAGCGATTGCAGACCGAGTTGCAGTTCGCGGCCTCGTCGATCTCCGAGAGCGGATCGTCGTTTCCACAGGCGGCTGCCGAGAGGGAGAGCGAAGCGATGAAGGTGAGAATGGCGAGAGTGCGCATGGGAGGCGTAGTCCTTTCGTCCGGCCGTACGGCGCGGAGTCGATTGGACGTTTTGCAATCACGGTGCCACCGCGCCGGGCATCTCACTGCGCGGGGCCGCGGCCCGTGAGCGCGCCGTGATCACTGCACGATCACAGCGTGTTCTCCGTGCGATCGCCGGGCGCCCTCGAGCGCGAGGTCAGGTCATGAAGCGCGGCCGTGATGCGCGGGCCGTCGCGTCTCGCCGCGTGCGAGGCACATCGCCTCAACACGACGCGCGCAAAGCGAAGCTTGGCCTCGCGCGCCGCTGAGCGGGGCGCATCCGCGACCCCTGTTCCGCGATTCCGCAGCCCGTGCTACGACGCGCCCCCATGAGCACCCCCACCGTCGACGTCGCCAACAAGACCGTCGAGTTCGAAGGCATCAGCTACAAGATTCAGGCGCTCGCCGAGGACACCTTCACGGTGCTCGTCGCAGGTGTCCCGGTCGGCCGCATCGTGTACACCTTCGGTGCCGCCAACGGCGTCCCCGAGGGCGACACGACGAGCGAAGACACGCTCTACGCCATCGGCGAAGCGTGGTTCGCAGCGACGGCGGAGTAGTCGAACGCGATCGAGGTGTGGTCATCGCGAGAGCGGCTGCCCGCCAGGCGGCACCGCCTCGCGACGCGCCCGCCTCAGACCTTCCTCTGCGCCCTGCTGCCGACGACGTAGAGCGTGACGGCGATCGCGCCGAACCAGAAGATGGCCCAGCCGTCACGGAAGTTCTGCGCGAAGCTGGGCTCGCCGGGCACCGCGTGGCCGAGCCAGCCGAGCGCGCCGGAGAGGTCGACGACGTCGGCGATTCCGCCAGCGGCGACACCGGCGAGTACGAGGCCGGCGATGGCGCCTCCCGCGATGTAGCCGGAGGAGAGCAGGGTGCCGGGTGAGGTCTCGCTCTCCGCCTCGCTGGCCTTTGTCTTGCGGTCGACGAAGAAGCGCACGAGGCCGCCGAACATGATTGGCATGCTGGTCGAGATCGGCAGGTAGAGGCCGACTGCGAACGGCAGCGAGGCGACGCCGCAGAGCTCCATCACGAGCGAGATGAAGACGCCGATCAGCACCAGCGCCCACGGCAGCTTCTGCGTGAGGATGCCGTCGATGATCAGCGCGAACAGCTGCGCCTTCGGTGCATCGAGCTTCGTCAGCTTCTTGCCGTCGAGCTCCCGCACCACGCCGCCGATGCCGGGATCGACGAGGAATTGCGGGTGGCCGGCGGCGTCGACGAGGTAGCGGCCTTGCGGGATGGTCTCGCCCGACTCGCGCTGAAAGCCGACCTGATAGGACTGGTGATTCGGCGCTTCTTGGCGCTCGTGCGTGACCACGGTGACCCGCGCGTCGCCGAAAGTGCGCGGGACGATCGTCGTGTAAGCGTCGTTGAGCATGTTGACGGTGAAGCCGATCACCAGCGCGCTGGTGACGACGCCGACGAGCAGGCCAATCTGCTGATGCTTCGGCGTCGCGCCGACGAGAAAGCCGGTCTTAAGATCTTGCGAGGTCGTGCCGCCGTTCGACGCCGCGACGCAGACGATCGCGCCGGTGACGAGCGCCATCGCGCGATAGCCGGAGCCGGTCCAGCCGGCGAGCAAGAACAGCAGGCAGGTGACGAGCAGCGTCGCGACCGTCATGCCGCTGATCGGGTTCGACGACGAGCCGATCTCGCCGGTGATGCGCGATGAGACGGTGGTGAACAAGAAGCCGAACAGCACCACCAAGACCGCTGACGCGAAGTTGATGCCGAGCGGCGGCGCGAGCCAGATCGCGAGGACGAGGAAGATGGTGCCGCCGATGACCCAGGTGATCGGCAGATCGCGCAAGGTGCGCGGCACCTCTGGGATCACATCGCCGGGCTTCGCGCCGGCCTTCGCTGCGCGCGCGGCGCGGAAGGTGCGCACGCCGCCGGCAAACGCGGAGGCGATGGTCGGCAGCGCGCGCATCAGCGACACGATGCCGCCGGTCGCGACGGCGCCGGCGCCGATGTAGAGGACGTACGCGCTGCGCATGTCGTTCGGCGACATGTCGCGCACCAGCATCTCGGCGGCGGGGTAGAGCGGCGTCTCGAGCTGCCCGCCGAACATCGCGATGGCGGGCATGATCACGAGGTAGCCGAGCACTCCGCCCGCGAGCATCGTCGCGCTGATGCGCGGCCCGATGATGTAGCCGACGCCGAGCAGCTCCGGCGAGATCTCCGCGCCGACGCTGCCGCCCTTGTACCAAGTGAGCACGCGATCGGGCGCCTCGTTCCATAGACGCAGCCCCGACGCGCACAGCTTGTACAGCACGCCGAGGCCGAAGCCGGCGAACACCGTCTTCGCGTTGGTGCCGCCTTGCTCGCCGACGACCAACACCTCAGCGCACGCCGTGCCCTCGGGATACGGCAGCTTGCCGTGCTCCTTCACGATGAGGCCTTCGCGCAGCGGGATCATCATCAGGACGCCGAGCACGCCGCCGAGCAGCGCGCACAGCAGCACCTGCAGCGCGTCGAGCTCGTAGCCCATCAGCAGCAGCGCGGGCAGCGTGAAGGCGATGCCCGCGGCGAGCGACTCACCGGCCGAGCCGGTCGTCTGCACGATGTTGTTCTCGAGGATCGTCGCGCGGCCGAACGCGCGGAACATCGTGATCGACAGCACAGCGATCGGGATCGAGGCGCTCACCGTGAGCCCGACCTTGAGCGCGAGGTAGACGCTCGACGCCGCGAACACGACACCGAGCGCCGCGCCGACCACGACGGCACGCACCGTGAGCTCGCGGATGTTGGCGCTCGCGGGGATGTACGGCTCGTGCGGTGGGTGCTCGGGAGCAGACATGCTCGCCGGTGTACCACGAGGCGTAGGCATCTGGACCCGCCACAAAGCTCACCCGTACGGCGTGCCGCCGGGTACCATCCAGAGCCATGTCCACGGTCACCACGAGCCCGTCCAAGCCACCGCCGCCGTCCGCCGCCAAGGCTGCCGAGGGTCGACCCGAGACGCTGCAATACGAGCTCGAGAGGCGCGAGGCCGAAGCGGCTGCGAGCAAGGCCGCTGCAGGCAAGGCGGATGCGAGCAAGGCGGATGCGAGTAAGGCGGATGCGATCAAGGCGGATGCAGCCAAGGGAGACTGGGCGCGCGTCACGCCGTCGACCCCGCCGCCCGCGCCGCCGGCCGATCCCGACAAGTGGGGAACGTCGACGCTCATCGGCCAGCAGGCGCCGGTCATCCCGCGGGAGACCGGCGCCTCGCGCGCGGAGGCGACTGGCAAGATGAGCTCGACGCCGCGGGCGCCCGACGTCAGCGAGACGATTCATCGCGGCGCGTCGCAGCTCGCCGGCGCGCTCGGCACCGGGTTCCGCGCCGCATCGCGCTCGCTCGCCGAGTCGAGCCCCGGAGCGCTCGAGGCGCTGCTTCCCGGTGCGCCGTCGGCGGAGCTCGTAGGCGCCGACCCGCTGGTCGCGCTGTCCGCGCGTCTCGCCGCGGAGAGCGACTTCTGGCGGCGCCTCGCGCTGCGCTCGCTGTCGCGCGCGGTCATCGCCGATCGCGCCGGCTACGTGGTCGCGACGCTACACGTCGTCGGCGGCCTCGGGCTCGCGGTCGTGTCCGGGCTCGGCGCGGTGTTCTCTGGCGAGCACGCGGCGGGCAAGTCGGGGCTGTTGCTCGTCGGCGCGCTCGCCGTGCTCTGCGGCGGCGGCATCGCGTTCGCGTTCACGCACGTCATCCGCCGCGGTCAGCGCGACACGGCGAGCACGGCGTTCGCGCGCGCTGATCAGATCGAGCTACGGCTTCATCGGCTCGCGCTCGCCATCGCGCTACGGGGCAGCGATCCCGACGCCTTTCGCGCGGCGCTCGGTCGCGTGACCGAGAGCTGACGCGGACGCGTTCGCGCGCGCCGGAAGCCACAGCCGACTCGGCAGGCCATGCATGCATGCATGGCCTCGCTATGCAGCAGCGCATCGCGGAAGCGCTGCCGCTTGGCTCACATGAAGATCGGGATGCACACGTGCGCGACGTCCATCGACGAGACGCGCGGCGTGATCACCGCGGTGCCGGTAGTACGCTCGCTCTCGAGCCGCACCTCGAGCTCGAGGAAGCGCAGCGGTGCGATGCCCGCGGCCATCAGCTCGGCGCGCACATCCGCGGGAGACATGTCGGGCGGCACCGTAGCGGCGATCACCCAGGTCGCTGCCTCGAGACCGGCGCGCGTGGCCGCGGTGCGCACGCGCAAGCGGAGCGTGGTGCCCGGCGGTGTCTCGGCGACCCACGCGAGATCGCGCCACTGTGTCGCCGCGGTAGCCTCGTCGCAGCCCTCGAACACGTGCCGATAGTAGCCGAACGGGTTGGTCGCGAGCCGCAGCTGCTGACCGGTCATGTCGGAGTACGTGTAGCGCATCGCGCCGCCGGGCGAGATGCCGAGGGCGATAGTCGCATCGTCGATGGTCGCGCCCGGCGTGATCACCGTCGCGTCGTCCGAGCCGCCCTGGTTGATGGCCCAGATCTTCCCGGTCTGATCGATCGCCATGCCCTTCGCCGTCGGGCCGGGCGTGCCGGCGACGACGCGGATCTCCATGGTCTCAGCGTTTACCCGGATGACGCCGTTGCCATAGCCGGCCGTCCAGACCCAGCCCATCGCGTCAGCAGCGATGCCGCCGGTGATGTGGCCTGGCGACGCCGTCGCGAAGCGCGCACCCGGCGCCGCGCTCGGCGTGTAGCGCTGGATCAGATCGCCGCCCTGATAGCCGGCGAGCCAGACGCGCTGCATGAAGTCGACGGTGATTCCGTAGGTGCCGCTCGGCGTCGCGATGACCTGCTTCACGCAGTCGTCAAAGCCTGGGCCCTCGCCAGCGCAGGCCGCCGCGGAGCAGCTCGCCGCGTCGACACAGCGCGTGGTGTCGATGCGCCCGAGGCCCTGCGATGCGGTCAGGCCCGAGACCCAGAGGTTGCCGACGCCATCGAGCGCGAAGCCGTAGTTGCTGGTCGGCGATTGTGTCTCGAGGATCTGCGCGCCGGTGGTGCCGTCGAGCTTCCACAGAAGGCCGTTCCAGCCGCCGATCCACACAAACGGAATCACCTCACCGTCAGGGCCAGCGATGTCCTGCGCGGCTGCGGCGCGGATCAGATCGGCGCCGAGCAGTGGCGTGTTCCAGAGGACGCACTCGTCGGTGCCCCACGCCTTCACGTCGGTCGCGCCGGTGGACGTGTTCACGATGCCGTCGCCGTTGGTGTCGACGCACTCGGCGCCGAGCACGGAGATCTTCGAGACCGAGCGACCGCCGCGGTTCGCGACGTACACATCGCCGAGCGAGTTCACCGTGGTGCGCGACGGATCGTTGCCGCCGCCGTCGGGGCCGGTGATGTAGCGCGCGAGCTCGACGAAGGTGTCGGTGTCGACCTTCGAGACCGTGCCTTCTCCAGTGTTGGCGATCCAGATCACGTGCGTGTTGATCGCGCGCGAGTCGAGCACCAGCGCGCCGTCGGGGTCGAGGCCGACGCCTTCGGCTGTATCGCCGGTCGTGCCGTCGGGCATGAAGCCGGTGCCCGTGCCGACGCCGATCCCCGCGCTCATGCACGAGGGGTCGCAGTCACCACACGCCGAGACGACCTCTTCGTCGATCTCTCCGTCGCAGTCGTTGTCGTTGCCGTCGCAGATCTCGACGCCGGTCTGCGTGCGTACGGTGTCGTCGCAGTCGGCGCCGCCCGAGCAGCCCTCGCCGTAGCCGTCGTTGTCCATGTCGACGCAGCCGACCTCGACCGGCGCGCAGCGTCCATCGATGCACGTGCCCGACGGACACGTATCGCCCGTCGTGCACGCCATCGCGTCAGGCGCACAGCGCCCATCGACGCACCGGCCCGATGCGCACATCGATGCGGTGGTGCACGCGCCGCTCATCGTCTCGCCGCCACCACAGTCGCAGCCGGGCGTCACGGCGACGGCGACTGCGAAGAAACATACGGAGACGAACGCGAAGCGGATACGAGAGACAGACATGCTTACTCCTCAGCATCGAGCGGCGGGCCGCGCGACGAAACCCAGAGAGCGGCGGACGAGCAGCCGCGGAACGGAATGCAGAGAAACCCAGAGATCGGCGGATGAGCTGCCGCTCGCGGAAAATGATCAGCGCAGGATCGGGATGCACACGTGCGCGACGTCCATCGACGAGACCCGCGGCGTGATGATAGCGGTGCCGGAGGTGCGCTCGCTCTCGAGCCGCACCTCGAGCTCGAGGAACTGGAGCGGATCGATCCCCGCGCGCATCAGCTCCGCGCGCACATCGGCCGGCGACGCGTCGGGCGGGCTGTTCGCGACGATCACCCACGTCGCGGCGTCGAGGCCTGCGCGGGTCGCCGCGGTGCGCACGCGGTAGCGGATGATCGTGCCCGGCGGCGTATCGGCGACCCATGCGAGATCGCGCCACTCGGTCGTCGCGTTCGGGTCGTCGCAGCCCTCGAAGACGTGCCGGTAGTAGCCGAACGGATTGGTCGCCAGGCGCAGCTGCTGGCCAGTCATGTCGGAGTACGTGTAGCGCATCGACGGACCGGGCGAGATGCCGAGTGCGACCGTCGCATCAGCGATCGTGGCACCGGGCGTGATGACGGTCGCGTCGTTCGCGCCGTTCTGATTGATCGCCCAGATCTTCCCGGTCTGGTCGATGGCCATGCCCTTCGCGTACGGGCCGGGAGTGCCCGCGACGATCTGATACGTGAGGTCGTCGGCATCGATGCGCAACACACCGCTGCTGTGCCCGGCGGCCCAGACCCAGCCGACACCGTCCGCCGCGATCCCCGACATCGAGAAGCCCGGCGTCACGCTCTGCCAGCGTGAGCCCGCGGCCGCCGCCGGGTCGTAGCGCATGATCCGATCGCCGCCGCCGTAGCCGGCGATCCAGACGCGCTGCGAGAAGTCGACGGTGATGCCGTAGGTCTCGCCGGGCGCGGGGATCTTCTGCATCACGCAGTCGTCAAAGCCGGGGCCTTCGCCCTCACACGCGGCCGCCGAGCAGCTCGCCACGTCGACGCAGCGCCGCGTGTCGATGCGGCCGAGCGACTGCGGGCTGTCGCGCCCGGAGATCCACAGATTGCCGACGCCATCGAGCGCGAAGCCGTAGTTGCGCGTGGGGCCCTCGACCTGGAGGATCTCGGCGCCAGTGGTGCCGTCGAGCTTCCATATCTGGCGGTTCCACGAGCCGATCCAGACGTACGGGATCACCTCGCCGTCGGGGCCCGAGATGTCCTGCGCCGCAGCCGAGCGGATGAGGTCCGCCTCCGGGAGCCGCGTGTTCCACAGCACGCACTCGTCGGTGCCCCACGGCTTGATGTCAGTGGCGCTGGTCGAGGTGTTCACCATGCCATCGCCGTTGGTGTCGACGCAGTCCGCGCCGAGTACGGAGATCTTCGTCACCGACTTCCCGCTGCGGTTGGCGATGTAGACGTCGCCGAGCGAGTTCACCGTCGTACGCGATGGGTCGTTGCCGCCGCCATCGGGGCCCGTGATGTAGCGCGCGAGCTCGACGAAGGTGTCGGTGTCGAGCTTCGATACGGTGCCTTCTTCGGTGTTCGCGACCCAGATGACGTGCGTGTTGACCGCGCGTCCATCGAGCACGAGCGCACCATCGGGATCGAGGCCGACGCCGTCCGCCGTGTCGCCCGTCGTGCCATCCGGCATGAAGCCGGTGCCGGTGCCGATGCCGATGCCGACGCTGGTGCACGAAGGATCGCAGTCGCCGCACGCGGACATCACGTCCTCGTCGACGTCACCGTCGCAGTCGTTGTCGTTGCCGTCGCAGATCTCGGTGCCGGTCTGCGTGCGCACCGTGTCGTCGCAATCCGGGCCATGCGGGCAGCCGGCGCCGAAGCCGTCGTTGTCGCGATCGACGCAGCCCGCCGGGACCGGCGTGCAGCGGCCGTCGACACACATGCCGGAGGCGCACATCTCGCCCGTCGAGCAGCGCGGTGGGCCGCTCATCAGCTCGCCACCACCGCAGTCACAGCCGGGCGTCAACCCCAGCGCGATCGTGAGCGCGAATACAGACGTCAGGCCAAGGGTCGCGGGCGTGATGCGGAAGACAGCTCGGGACATGGCGCACTCCTCGGAAGGGGACAGCAGACCTCACCCACGCGGGCGTGACCAGACTTACCCCGACAGGATCACGGATCGTGCCAGCGATCGCAACCCGCGGAGGGGGAATTCCCCGACGAGACACGGGAAAGCCCCATTGGTCAGCCTACACCGCGAATGAGGCAGTGGGCCGCGGGCGAAGCGCGACCAGGGTACCGCAGCCCCCATTCGCCTCGACGCGTGCCGTCGAGCTCATGCGGACGACGAGCCCCAGTGCGCGCAGGCGCTGGTACGCGTGCTCGTAGCGCTGCCGCGTCACTGGCTGCGCTGTGCTCGTCGTCACGGGGTTGTACGCATAGAGGTGGATCGCTTGTGCGAGCGGGCGCGCCCGCGCTGCGAAGGCGTCGAGCTCGTCGTCGGCGTCGTTTTCCCCAGCGATGAGCAGATAGGCGAGTGCGACCTTGCGGCGGCGCGAGCGCGACAGTGTCGGCAGCACGGCGCCGAGCGTGTCGAACAAGACCGCGAGCGTCGGCGCGTGCGGGACCAGGCGAGCGCGCACCGCTTCCGTCCCGGCGTGCACGGAGAGCGTGAGCCCGTTGTGCGGCAGCCGCAGCGCGCGCGTGAGCCGCTCGGCGCTGCCGCCAGAGGTCGTGAGGCTCGGCGCGATCCGCTGCGCGCGCATCGCGTCGACGAACGCCGCGACCGCGTCGAGGTTGTGCAGCGGCTCGCCGACGCCGCTCACCGTCACGCGCGTCAGCGCCTCGCCCTCGGGTCGCGCGCGTACCAGCGCGACCTGCGCGAGCAGCTCCGTGCCGCTCAGCTGACGGCCGAGCCCGTTGGCGCCCGACGCACAGAACGGACAGCGCACCGCGCAGCCCACCTGCGACGAGACACACAGCGTGTCGCCGCGATAGAGCACCGCCTCCACCTCCGCGGCGTCGTCGAGCGCGACGACGTAGCGCACGTTTTGTCCCGCTCCGTCGGAGCTCACGCGCGAGATGGCCGGCACGACGACTACTCCGCGCCGCCCTCGGGGTCGCCAGCCTCGACGCTCGCGCCCGCCTCGACGCGCACGCCGGCACCCGCGCGGCCGCGCGGCGCTGCGCTGCGCTGGTGTACGCGGCGACCGGCGCCGACGCGCTGCGTGCCGACCTCGAACGGCGGCGGTGCGCTCGGATTGCACTGCGGCCCAAAGCCCGCAGCGTCGAACTCGTAGGTGACGCTGCCCGTCGCATCGCCTTGTACCGCCTCGACGGTGACCTCGTGCACGCCTGCGCGCGCGGGCGAGCAATAGCTGAGCAGGTAATAGCGCTGCGTGGCGGCGACGATGCGCTGTCCGATGTCCTCGAAGGCCTGCGTGAGCGCGCCTGCGTCCTCGACGCGCACCGACCCTTCGCGGCCGATGCGTGCAAGCGTGCTCTCGTCGATCTCGTTGCCGACGCCGATGGCGAACACGTCGTGCTCGGACTCGCTGAGCTTGTCCATCATGTCGTCGAACGAGACGCGCGCCGCGCGATCGGTGCCGTCCGAGAACACGACGATGGTGCCGAACACGAGCGGGGTTCGCGCGTTGGCGACGGCCTCGTCGAGCGTCTCGATCGCGGCGACCAGCGCGCCGTGCAAGTTGGTCGAAGGATCGCGCGGCCGGAACGCGGAGATGCGTCCCGCGCCCGCCGCGCCGGCGCCGCTCGATGACGTGAACGGCGTGATCGGATGGATCTGCTCGCTGCCGTCGAACGCGTAGATGCCGATCTTCTGCGTCGTGCCGACCGTCGACGCGAACGCGGCCGCGGCCGCCTCGATCTGCGGGACCTGATCGCTCTCCGTCACCGAGCCGCTCATGTCGACGAGCAGCAGCGTGTAGTGCTCGGCCGCGACCTCCGGATTGATGATCGCCTGCTTCGACTCGTCGACGCTGACCAATGCGCCGTCTTCGTAGATGCGGAAGTCGCTCGCAACGAGACCGCCGACCGGCTCGCCGCCGCCCGTGTCGACAGTGAAGTACATGGCGACGTTGCTCGGCGCGCGGTGGGCCGCATCGACCAGCGTCACCTGCAGGCCACCGCCGCAAGCCGAGATGAGCGCTCCTGCAGCAATGGCAGATACGACGCCCAGCTGGCGCGTGCTTGGGACAAACCGACGAAAG
>Ga0105047_10010884_pt1 | contig 14819 bp, 11 predicted proteins | sample MAT04_FD_78384 | JGI IMG/M metagenome (GOLD analysis project Ga0105047, IMG submission 78384) | Freshwater microbial communities from Lake Fryxell liftoff mats and glacier meltwater in Antarctica - MAT-04 (megahit assembly) | ecosystem: Environmental > Aquatic > Freshwater > Ice > Liftoff... | reverse complement strand
TGCCGGCACCGGACGAGGCCAGTTCGGCGACGGCACCGGCCGGCGAGCCGCCGGTGAAGAACAAGGCGTCGAGCGCGTCGTCCTTGAGCTTGTCGCCGGCCTGGTTGGGCTTGATGGACTCGGGCTTGATATCGGCTTCCTTGATGCCGTAGGACGCCAGGATGGTGCGGGCGTTGATCAGCCTGCCCGAACCGGGTTCGTCCAGCGCCACCCGCTTGCCGCGCAGGTCAGCCACCGACTTGATGCCCGAGCCGTCGCGCACCACGACATGCACGCTTTCCGGATAGAGATTGGCAATCAGGCGCAGGCCGACGATCTTGGGCCTGCCCTCGAACACGCCCTTGCCGGTGAAGGCCCAGTTGGCCACGTCGGCCTGGCTGAAGCCGGACTCCAACGCGCCGCCGGCGATGCCGGTGACATTGGCCAGTGAGCCATTGCCGGCCTGGGGGGTGACCAGCAGCTTGCGCGGCTCTGACACCGCATTGGCGATCATGCCGCCCACCGGGTAGCAGGTGCCGGCGGTGCCGCCGGTGGCGATGCGGAAGAACTGCTGCGCCTGCGCGTTACTGGCTGCCAGCACCAGGGCCGCTGCGGCCGACACATCGCACCAGAAACGCTTGCGCATCTGAGGACTCCTCTGCTGATCCGACCGGCGCCCCATTGGCGCCTGCGCCGGTGCAGCAAAGCAAAATGCCTGTGCCCTTCCAATGCAGCGAACCCGGGAGGCAGCCGCCCGGGCCAGCCTGCCCGCCCCAGCCTGCCGGACCGCCGCCGCAGCCCACGCCGGCGACCGCACTCACACTCACACTCACACTCACACTCACACTCACACCCACACTCAAGCCCACGACAACGCCCACGCCAATGCCCACGCCAATGCCCCTGCCCCGCCCCGTCGATGGCCCACAGCCGGTGCTGCCTTCGCAGCGCGGCTGGGCACTGCACGGTAGCGCGGCCAGCCGGGCGATCGAACAAGCCGCCCTGGGCGCTGCCGCGCCGCATGCGCTGATGGCCCGCGCCGGGCTGGCGGTGGCGCGCCTGGCAGTGGCTGTTGCACCCGGTGCACGCAGTGCGTGGATCGTCTGCGGGCCGGGCAACAACGGCGGCGACGGCCTGGTGGCCGCGCGCCATCTGCTGGCCCTGGGCTGGCGCGTGCAGGCCAGCCTGCTGGGCGACGAAGCCCGGCGGCCCGCAGATGCTGCCGACGCATTGGTGCAGGCGCAGCAGGCTGGCGTGTCGATCACGCCCGGCCTGCCTGCCGTCGACTCAGCCGCCCCGCATGCGCTGGCCATCGACGCGCTGCTGGGCCTGGGCAGCCGGCGTGCGCCCGACGGCGACGTGGCAGCGGCGGTGCGCCTGCTCCACCAGTTCAGTGCGCCGGTGCTGGCGGTCGATCTGCCCACAGGCCTGTGCGGCGACACCGGCCGGCTGCTGGGCGACGCCGCCGTGCGGGCACAGCACACCCTGGCCCTGCTGACACTCAAGCCGGGCCTGTTCACCGCACGGGGGCGCGACCAGGCCGGCCGGGTGTGGCTGGACGACCTGGGCGTGGCCGCCGCGCCAGACAGCGCCACCGCCTGGTTGATCGGCCCGCAGGCCGCCGACGCGCAGTTGCCCGGCCGCGCCCATGCGCAGCACAAGGGCAGCTTCGGCGATGTGCTGGTGCTGGGCGGCGCGGCTGGCATGGCCGGCGCGGCCTTGCTGGCTGCCCGCGCCGCCCTGGCGGCCGGCGCCGGCCGCATCTACCTGGCGCGCTTGGACGGTGATACCGCGCCCGACCCGCTGCGGCCCGAAGTGATGCCGCGTCACCCGGCCGATGCCCTGCAGCCTGCGCTGCTGCAGCGCTGCACGGTCGTGTGCGGGTGTGGCGGTGGCAGCGCCGTGGCGCCGCACCTGCCGGTGGTGCTGCAGCATGCGCAGCGCCTGGTGCTGGACGCCGATGGCCTGAACGCCGTGGCCGCCGACCCCGTCCTGCAGGCCGCGCTGCGCGCACGCGCGGCCCGCGGCCTGGCCACCGTGCTGACGCCGCACCCGCTGGAAGCCGCACGCCTGCTGGGCTGCAGCACCGCCAGCGTGCAGGCCGATCGGCTGGCGCAGGCGCAGGCGCTGGCCGAGGCCCTGCAGAGCACCGTGGTGCTGAAGGGATCGGGCAGTGTGGTGGCCAGCCCGCACCGGCAGCCCTGGATCAACCCGACCGGCAATGCCCGCCTGGGCACGGGCGGCAGCGGCGATGTGCTGGCGGGCTGGCTGGGCGGCCAGTGGTCGCAGGCCGCCGGCAGCGATGCCCACGCAGCCGCTGGCGCTGCGGTGTGGCTGCATGGCCGCGCCGCCGAATCGGGCGATGCGCGGCTGCCCTTGCGTGCCGCCGACCTGATCGACGCGATGGCCGCTGCGTTACCTGGTTAGGAACGCAGGCGCCTTCAGCAGCACCGTCGACTGCGCATTCAACCGCGCCTTCAACCGCGCCGTCAGCGGCGCATGCTGCGCTTGCCCGGCTTGGCGCCGCCGCGTGACTTCTTGCCCGCCGGTGCCCCGCGCGAGGCCACGGCCTTGGCACGGGCCGCCTTGGCTGCGCGGTCGCGGCTCTGCACGTCCTTCAACTCCTCGCTGGCCGAAGCGCCCTTGCCAGCCGCCGGCTTGCGCGGCACCAGGGCGTCGGTCTCGCCTTCACGCACCAGGCGGAAGTCGATCTTGCGGCCATCCAGATCGACCCGGCTGACCTGCACCCGCACCCGCGAGCCCACCGCATACTTGATGCCGCTGCGCTCGCCGCGCAGCTCTTGACGGGCCTCGTCGAAGCGGAAGTACTCGCCGCCCAGCTCGGTGATGTGCACCAGGCCTTCGACGTAGAGCTGGTCGAGGGTGACGAACAGGCCGAAACTGGTGGCCGCGCTGACGGTGCCGGCAAACTCCTCGCCCAGGTGGTCGCGCATGAAGCGGCACTTGAGCCAGGCCTCCACGTCGCGCGATGCCTCGTCGGCACGGCGCTCGTTGGCGCTGCAGTGCGCACCGGCGGCGCCCCACAGTGCGGCATCCTGCGTGCTGGAGGGCGCCTTGGCGGGCTTACTGCCCTTGCGCAAGGTCTTGGCCGCCGGGGCAGAGGCAGCGGTGGCCTCGATCGCGCCACCGGCCAGGGGGTGGCGCTTGCCCAGCAGCAGCGCCTTGATCACCCGGTGCACCAGCAGATCGGGGTAGCGCCGGATCGGGCTGGTGAAGTGGGCGTAGGCCTCGTAAGCCAGGCCGAAGTGGCCCGCGTTCACATGGGTGTAGATCGCCTGCTGCATCGAGCGCAACAGCATGGCCGAGATCTGCGCCGCATCGACCCGGTCCTTGGTCGCCAGGGCGATGGCCTGGATCTCGGCCGGCTTGGGGTCGTCGCTCAGGCTCACGCCGATGCCCAGCGCGCGCAGGTAGTTCTGCAGCGTCACCCGCTTCTCGGGCGTGGGGCCCTCGTGCACCCGAAACAGCGCCGGGTGCTTGTGCGATTCGATGAACTCGGCTGCGCAGACATTGGCGGCCAGCATCGATTCCTCGATCAGCCGGTGCGCCTCGGTGCGGGTGCGCGGCACGATCTTCTCGATGCGGCCGTTGTCGTCGCAGACGATCTGCGTCTCGGTGCCCTCGAAGTCGACCGCACCGCGCCCGGCGCGCTGCTTCAGCAAGGCGCGGTACACCTCGTGCAGGTGGATCAGATGCGGCACCAGGTCGGCACGCCGCTGGGCCTCGGCACCGCGGGTGTTGGCCAGCACCGCCGCCACCTCGGTGTAGGTCAGGCGTGCATGCGAGCGGATCACCGCCGGATAGAACTGGTAGGCCGAGATCTCGCCGGCCTGCGACACCAGCATGTCGCAGACCATGCTCAGCCGCTCTTCGTCGGGGTTCAGCGAGCACAGGCCGTTACTGAGCTTCTCGGGCAGCATCGGGATCACCCGGCGCGGAAAGTACACCGAGGTGGCGCGCTCGTAGGCGTCGTCGTCCACCGCGTCGCCGGGCTTCACGTAATGGCTCACGTCGGCAATCGCCACAAGCAGGCGCCAGCCCTCGAAGGCGCTCTTGCCGCGGCCCTTCTTGAGCGGCTCGCAGTACACCGCGTCGTCGAAGTCGCGCGCATCTTCGCCATCGATGGTGACCAGCGGCACGTCGGTCAGGTCGATGCGGTGGCGCTTGTCCACCGGGCGCACATGGTCGGGCAGCGCGGCGGTCTGCGCCAGGGTCTCGGGCGAGAAACGGTGCGGCACTTCGTACTTGCGCACCGCGATCTCGATCTCCATGCCGGGGTCGTCGATCTCGCCCAGCACCTCGGTGATGCGGCCCACCGGCTGCGAGTACATCGACGGCGGCTCGGTCAGTTCGATGGCCACCACCTGCCCCACCGCCGCGTTGGCGGTGGCGTTCTTGGGGATCAGGATATCCTGGCCATAACGCCGATCTTCAGGGGCCACCAGCCAGGTGCCGTTCTCGTGCAGAAGGCGGCCGATGATCGGGCTCTTGCGCCGCTCGACGATGTCGATGACCCGGCCTTCCGGCCGGCCCTTGCGGTCGTAACGCACCACGCGCACGCGAATGCGGTCACGGTGCAGCACCGAGCGCATTTCCTGCGGCGCGAGGTAGATGTCGGGTTCGTTGTCGTCACGGCGCACGAAGCCGTGGCCGTCGCGGTGCCCCAGCACCGAGCCCTCCACCTCGCTCAGCAGTGCTGCGCCGGTGGCGCCGGGTGCCAGCGGGCTTGTCTTTTCGATCTTGTTGATGCTATGCTCCTTGCTTCTGTACCTGCCCAGATGGCGGAATTGGTAGACGCACTAGTTTCAGGTACTAGCGCTTAGCGGCGTGGAGGTTCGAGTCCTCTTCTGGGCACCAAAATCATCAAGGCCAGCACCAAAGTGCTGGCCTTTTGCTTTGGCATCTCGAATGGTGTCGTGGCCGTCATGGCCGGGCACCCGGGCCGCTGAAAACACAGCGGCCGGCGGTGTTGCAGCAGCAGCAGCAGCAGCAACGCGCCGGCCGGGCGGCGGATCCAGACTGCAGCATGCGGCCTGCTGGCGCGAGTGTTCGTCGATCAGGCCGCGCTTCAAACCGAGAACTTCTTGGCCAGGCCTTCGGGCCGCAGGTTGTCGTAGTCCTCGAAGGGCTGGTGGATCCAAGGGCTGCTGGGCAGCATCTCCACGTAGTACTCCGGCGTGTAGGTCGACATGCCCTTCACCCAGATCACGGCGCTGCGCAGCTCTCTGATCGACGGCACGCCGCGCAGGCGGTCGACCACGGCGCGCAGCGTCACGCCCGAATCCGCCAGGTCATCGACCAGCAGCACGCGGCCGGCCAACTCACCCTTGGGCATGGTGATGTACTTGGCCAGGTCGAGCCGGCCCTGGATGGTGCCGGCGTCGGCGCGGTAGCTGCTGGTGCTCATGATGGCCAGCGGCTTGTCGAACACCCGCGACAGCACATCGCCAGGACGCATGCCGCCGCGCGCCAGGCACAGGATCTGGTCGAACTCCCAGCCCGAATTCGCCACCTTCAAGGCCAGGCGCTCGATGAGCATGTGGTACTCATCCCAGCTCACGTACAGGTGTTTGCCGTCGTCGGTCAGCATGCGCAGGTCTCCTCGGTGTGCAGGGTTCAGGCTTGGTAGGGATGGCGCAGCAAGATGGTGTGTTCGCGGTCGGGGCCGGTGGACACCATGTCGATCGGCACGCCGATCAGCTGCTGCACGCGTTGCAGATAGGAGCGGGCATGGGCTGGCAGCGCCTCCCAGCGCGTGATGCCGAAGGTGCTGTCGCTCCAGCCGGGGAAGGTCTCCCAGATCGGCTGGCAGGCGGTGATGTCGTCGGCGTCCAGCGGCAGGATGTCGATCACCTGGCCATGCAGGCGGTAGCCCACGCACACCCGGATCTCGGGCAGCTTGTCCAGCACGTCCAGCTTGGTGATGCACAGGCCGGAGATGCCGTTGATGATCATCGAGCGCTTCAGGGCCGCTGCGTCCAGCCAGCCACAACGCCGCGCGCGGCCGGTGACGGTGCCGCGCTCTTGCCCCACGGTGGACAGGTGTTGGCCCACGCCGCCTTCGGCATGGATGTCGAGTTCGGTGGGGAACGGCCCGCCGCCCACCCGGGTGGTGTAGGCCTTGGTGATGCCCAGGATGTAGTGCAGCATCCCCGGGCCCACACCGGCGCCAGCCGCCGCGTTGCCGGCCACGCAGTTGCTGCTGGTGACGAACGGGTAGGTGCCGTGGTCGATGTCCAGCAGCGTGCCCTGCGCACCTTCGAAAAGGATGTTGGCACCACCCACGCTGGCCTGGTGGATGCGGTAGCCCACGTCGGCCATCATCGGCTTGAGCTGCTCGGCCACCTGCATTGCCTGGTCGAAGATCGGCTGGAACTCCAGCGCCTCGCCCTGCAGCGCACCGCGCAGCGACTCGTTGTGCAGCGCCAGCAGATCGTGCAGCTTGGTGGCAAAGCGCTCAGGGTGCTTGAGGTCTTGCACGCGCAGTGCGCGGCGCGCCACCTTGTCTTCATAGGCCGGGCCGATGCCCTTGCCGGTGGTGCCGATCTTGCCGGCCGGCGTGGCCTCGCGCAGCGCCTCGCGTGCCTTGTCCACCGCCACATGGAAGGGCAGGATCAGCGGGCAGCTCTCGCTGATGTACAGGCGCGAGCGCACGTCCAGGCCGATCTTCTCCAGCCGCTCGATCTCCATCAGCAGGTGGGTGGGATCGACCACCACGCCGTTGCCGATGTAGCAGGGCACGCCGTCGCGCATGATGCCCGAGGGGATCAGCTGCAGCGCTGTCTTCACGCCCTTGATCACCAGCGTGTGGCCGGCGTTGTGGCCGCCCTGGAAGCGCACCACGCCCTGCGCGTGGTCGGTCAGCCAGTCGACGACCTTGCCCTTGCCCTCGTCGCCCCACTGGGTGCCGACGACCACCACGTTGCGGCCGCCAGCCGCAGTCTTGCCTTGTTGCATGTTCAGAGTGTCCGGTTGATGCATCGGGGTGGCGCGCTCACAGCGCGCGCAGTACCCATTGGCCGTCGATCAAGATCAGTTCGCGGTCGCAGTCGAATTCTTCGCCCTCGTGGCCGTGGCCGGGCAGGCTGCACACCACTGTCTCGCCCTGCTCGCGCAAGCGGCGCACCGCCTGGCGCAGGGCCGGCTCATCTCCCCAGGGCGCGCGGATGGCGGTGCGCTGGGTCTCTGGCGCGGCCACCGCAGCCAGCAGCTTCAGGTCGGTCGAGAAGCCCACGGCCGGGCGATTGCGGCCGAACACCGCGCCCACTTCGTCGTAGCGGCCACCGCGCAGCAGCGCATCGGCCGCGCCCGGCGCATAGACCGCAAAGCGGGCACCGGAGTAGTAGGCATAACCGCCCATGTCGGCCAGGTCGAAGCCCACCTGCACATCGGGATGCGCCCGGCCCACATGGCGCGCCAGCTTGGCCAGATCGTCCAGCGCGGCAGTGATCAGCGGGCGCGGCGGCAGCGCCCGGCGTGCTGCTGCCAGCACGCCGGCGTCACCATACAGCCCCGGCAGCGCCAGCAGCGCCTCGCGCGTGCCGGCCGGGAAGCCGGCAGACAGGCGGCGCAACGTGGCGTTGTCCTTGGCTGCCAGCGCCACCACCACCTCGCTGAGCAGTGCACCGTCCACCGCCAGGCCGGCCAGCACGCCGCGCACGATGCGCGCATCGGCCAGGTCGAGCACCAGTTTGTGCAGGCCAGCGGCGCGCAGACCATCGAGCGCCAGGTCCTGCACTTCCAGATCGGCTTCGAGGCCGGCATGGCCGTAGATCTCGGCGCCCAGCTGCAGCGGCTCGCGTGTGGATTGCGCCGATAGCGGCCGGGTGTGCAGCACCGGGCCGCAGTAGCACAGCCGGGTGACCCCTTGGCGGTTCAGCAGATGCGCATCGATGCGGGCCACCTGCGGCGTGGCATCTGCACGGATGCCCAGCGACCGCCCGCTCAACTGGTCGACCAGCTTGAAGGTGCGCAGATCGAGAGCCCGGCCGGTGCCGCTGAGCAGGGATTCCAGGTGCTCCAGCAAGGGCGGCATCACCAGCTCGAAGCCGTAGCTGCGGGCCATTTCCAGCAAAGTGCGGCGCAGGTCTTCGAGTTGCCGGGCCTCGGCCGGAAGCACATCGGCAATGTGCTCGGGCAGCAGCCAAGCAGAGGTCATGAAACAACCAGAGGAAATTAAAAACAGGATTGTACCGGCGGCGCATGGCGCTCCTGCGCAAGCAGGCACCGAGGCTAACGCCAGAGCAACAGCAGCAACAGGCCGACCAGCATGCTCGACAGACCAATGAGGCGGATCTGGCCATCGCTCAACTTCACCGCGCGCTCGAACACGCGCCGCCAGGCGCTGGGGTTGAGGAAAGGCAGCAGGCCCTCGAACACCAGCATCAGGGCCAGGGCACCCAGCACCCAATCCATCTTGGCCCCTCGTCAGGTTCAGCGGTTGGCTGGGGGCGCAGACGGGCCGCCCCGCATGGCCTTGAAGAAATCGCTGGACGGGTCGATCACCATCACGTCGCTCTTGCTGCGAAAGCTGGCGCGGTAGGCATCGAGGCTGCGGTAGAACTGCGCGAACTGCGGATCCCGGCCGAAGGCGTCGGCATACAGGGCACTGGCCTTGGCATCGCCCTCGCCCTTGACCTTCTGCGCATCGCGGTAGGCCTCGGCGATGATCACCTCGCGCTGCTTGTCGGCGTCGGCGCGGATCTTCTCGCCGTCGGCCGCACCTTGTGAGCGCAGTTCGTTGGCAACCTGCTTGCGCTCGGACTCCATGCGGCGGTAGACCGAATCGGTGATGTCGGCGACGAAGTCGACACGCTTGACCCGCACATCGAGGATCTCGATACCGAAGGCCTTGGCCTCGTCCTTCAAGCGGGTCATCACGTCCTGCATGACCTTGTCGCGCTCGGACGACAGCACTTCACCCACCCGCCGCTTGGTGATCTCTTCGTTGAAGGCCGCCTGCACCACCGGGCTGAGACGGCTCTCGAGGTTGCGGATGTCGGTGCCGTTGTTGCGAATGAACTGGCGCGGCTCGGAAATGCGCCACTTCACCAGCCAGTCGATCACCAGGCTCTTCTTCTCGGCAGTGAAGATCGGCCGGGTCTCCGGGCTGTCCAGCGTCTGCACCCGCTTGTCGAGAAACACCACGTTCTGAAACGGCGGTGGCAGCTTGAACTTCAAGCCCGGCTCGGTGATGACTTCCTTGATTTCGCCCAGTGCATAGACGGCGGCCAACTGGCGCTGGTCGACGATAAACAGCGTGGATGAGGCCACCATCAGGGCCAGCAGCACACCAGCGGCGATGAGTCCGATACGGTTCATGGGGATCTGGCTTTCGGAATCAGCGGCTGTCGCGGGCGCGGCCGGCGGCGTCGCGGCTGCGGGCGTCGTTGCCTGCGGCGCCGGCGGCGCCGCTGTCGGTGGGCACGGCAGCCGACGGTGTGGCCTGCGGCAGCATGGTCGCGCCGCCGGCGGCTGACGGTGCAGCTTGCTGCATCAGCTTGTCCAGCGGCAGATACAGCAGATTGCTGCCGCTGCGGCTTTCCACCATCACCTTGCTGACGTTGGAATACACCTGCTGCATCGTGTCGATGTAGAGGCGGTCGCGGGTGACGGCTGGTGCCTTCTGGTACTCGGCCAGCACCAGGCGGAAGCGCTGCGCATCACCCTCGGCCTGGGCCACCACCCGCTGGCCATAGCCTTCGGCCTCTTCCTTCAGGCGCGATGCCGTGCCGCGCGCCTTGGGCACCACATCGCTGGCATAGGCCTGGCCTTCGTTCTTGAACCGGTCACGGTCGGCACCGGCCTTCAGCGCGTCGTTGAACGCGGCTGTCACCTGCTCAGGGACTTGCACGTTCTGCAGGTTGACATTGACGATCAGGACGCCGGCCTTCAGGCGGTCCAGCTGGTCCTGGATCGACTTCCCCAGTTCGGACGCAATCGCGTCCCGGGCCTCGTACAACACCGAGTCGACCTTGCTCTTGCCGACGATCTCGCGCACGGCCGATTCACTGGCCTGCACCACCGCCAGCTCAGGATCGCGGTTCTCGAACAGGAACAGCTTCGCATCCTTCAGGCGGTACTGCACCGTGAAGCGGATGTCGACGATGTTCTCGTCCTGTGTGAGCATCGACGAATCGCGCAGTCCGGTATTCTGCGTGACGGTGGTGCGGCCGATCTCTGCGGTGCGCAGCTGGGTGACCGAGATCGTCTCGTGGGCCTGCACCGGGTAAGGCATGCGCCACTGAAAGCCGGCGTCCACTGTGCTGCTGTAGCGGCCGAAGGTGGTGACGATGGCCTGCTGGCCTTCCTGCACGATGAAGAAGCCGCTGCCCAGCCACACCACGACCACCACGATGCCGATCAGGCCCAGGCCGATGCCGGCGCTTTTCATGTCGGGCTGGAAGGACGGGCCGCCGCCCTCGCCGGGGTCACGCCGCGGCGGCTGCCCGTTGCCGCCGCCCTTGCCGTTGAACACGCCAGTCAACTTGCGGTTGAAGTCTCGCCAGAGCTCGTCCAGGTCGGGCGGGCCGCCATCGCGGCCACCGCTGGCCTGCAGGGGGCGGGGCAGGTGCAGCACACCCGCAAGCAAGGCCCGTGCGGCTTGTGCCACCGCAGAGATGCGGGCTGGCAACGGCGTACCGGCCGCATCGGAGTGAAAGTTGGAATGCATGGTCATGTCATCGCCGATGGTAACTGGGCATCTGCAGGGGTCTGGTCGGGGCCTGTATCGGCTGGCATATCAGACAGCCGATCAGTTGGGGACTGGCCCGGGGGATTCAAGCCACCCGAGGCCGCAACTTGCGCAATCAGTGCGCGTAGCGTGTCGAGGCCAGTGCCACGCAGCGCGCTCACGAACACCCGCGGCACGGCCGCAGTGCCGGGGCGCTCGACCCAGTCCTGCAACAGTCGCGGCAGCGGGTCGACCTGGTCGAGCTTGTTGAAGACCAGGATCTGTGGAACATCGGCCGCGCCGATCTCGGCCAGCACGCGTTCGACCTCGTCGCGCTGCTCCTGCAGCACCGGGCTGGCGGCGTCGACCACATGCAGCAGCAGGTCGGCGTCGCAGGCCTCCTGCAGCGTGGCCTCGAAGGCCTCGACCAGCTTGTGCGGCAGGTCGCGGATGAAGCCCACCGTATCCGACAGCGACACCGTGCCACCCAGCGCCTCCAGGTAGAGCGACCGGGTGGTGGTGTCGAGGGTGGCGAACAACTGGTCGGCGGCGTAGACGCGCGCCTTGACCAGTGCATTGAACAGCGTGCTCTTGCCGGCGTTGGTGTAACCCACCAGCGAGACGCGGAAGCTGCCGCTGTTGCGGCGCGCGTGGCGCTGGGTGTCGCGCTGGCGCTTCACCTTGACCAGCCGCGCCTTCAGCGACTTCACCCGCTCGGCGATCATGCGCCGGTCGAGCTCGATCTGTGCCTCACCCGGGCCCCCGCGCTGGCCGGCACCGCCGGTCTGGCGTTCCAGGTGGCTCCAGCGGCGCACCAGGCGGCTGCCCAGGTACTGCAGCCGGGCCAGCTCCACCTGCAGCTTGCCTTCGTGGCTCTGCGCGCGTTGGGCGAAGATCTCCAGGATCAGCGCGGTGCGGTCGGCCACCGCCACCCCGAGCGTGCGCTCCAGGTTGCGTTGCTGGGCCGGCGACAGCGCCTGGTCGAAGATCACGCACTCGGCTCCGTGCAGCTGCACCAGGGTCTTGATCTCGTCAGCCTTGCCGCTGCCGACGAACAACGCCGGGTCAGGCGACTTGCGGCGGGCGATCACCCGTTCGACGGCCACATCGCCGGCGCTTTCGGCCAGCAGGGCCAGTTCATCGAGCGTGGAGTCGAAGTGCCGGCCATTGCCGAAGTCCACGCCGACGAGAACCACGCGCGCTGCGCCCAACTGCCCGTTGGTCGGCAGCACGGTGTCCTGCAGCGGGGCGCTCACGGTGGAGGCAAGGAAGGCGGTCGCGCCTGGATGGCGGCTCAAGCCGGGTCAACAGGCTCGTTGGCGTGGAAATTCACCGGCCGGCCGGGAACCACGGTGGAGATGGCGTGCTTGTAGACCATCTGCGTGACGGTGTTTCGCAACAGGACAACGTACTGGTCGAACGACTCGATGTGCCCCTGCAGCTTGATGCCGTTGACGAGGTAGATGGACACCGGCACATGCTCCTTGCGCAGCAGGTTCAGGAAGGGATCTTGCAAGAGTTGCCCTTTGTTGCTCACGATATGACTCCGTGTTGAAAAGTGTCAGTGCGATGACCTTATCACACCGGGGAAAGCACGCAGAACCCAGGGAAAGTCGCCGGGAAACCGACCAGATCAGGCCGTGTCCGCCGGTCAGACCTTGTCGGCGTCGAAAGGGTTCCGCGACGACTTGAACTCGATGCGCAAAGGCGTGCCGGTGAGCTTGAAATGCTCCCGCACCCGGCCCTCCAGGTAGCGCTTGTAGGCGTCGGTCACATGCTCCAGCCCATTGCCGTGGATGACCACGATGGGCGGGTTCATGCCGCCCTGGTGGGCATAGCGCAGCTTGGGCCGGAAGGCGCCGCTGCGCTGCGGTGCCTGGTGCTGCACCGCCTCCTGCAGCAGCCGGGTGAGCACCGGCGTGGGCATCTTGCGGATGGACGAGGCATGGGCATCGGCGATCGCCTTCCACACCGGCGCGAGGCCCTGGCGCTTGAGCGCCGAGATGTGCAGCACCGGCGCGAACTTCAAAAAGGCCAGCCGCTGCTCGACCGAGCGTTCGAACATCTGGCGCTGGTAGGCGTCGACCGCGTCCCACTTGTTGACGGCCACCACCACCGCCCGGCCGCTCTCGAGGATGTAGCCGGCGATATGGGCGTCCTGGTCGCTGACGCCCTGGGTGGCATCGATCAGCAGCAGCACCACGTTGGCATCGGCAATCGCCTGCAGCGTCTTGACCACCGAGAACTTCTCGATCGCCTCGAACACCTTGCCCTTGCGCCGCAGGCCGGCAGTGTCGATCAACTCGAACTTCACGCCGCCGCGCTCGAAGGGCACGCTGATGGCGTCGCGGGTGGTGCCGGGCTGGTCATAGGCCACCAGGCGGTCCTCGCCCAGCCAGGTGTTGATCAGCGTGCTCTTGCCCACGTTGGGCCGGCCGGCCACCGCCAGGCGGATGGGTTTGTCGCTGGCATCGCCGGCGTCGTCGTCTTGCGCATCGGCTTCGAAGAAGTCGACCAGCGCGGCATCGAGCAGGCTGCGGATGCCCTGGCCGTGGGCTGCCGACACCGGGTGCGGCTCGCCCATGCCGAGCTCGTGGAATTCAGCCAGCAGCGGGGAATCGACCAGGCCCTCGGCCTTGTTGACGCACAGCAGCACCCGCTTGTTGGCACCGCGCAGGTAGCGGGCGATGTCGTGGTCCTGGCCGGTGACGCCGTTGCGGGCGTCGACGACGAAGACCACCGCATCGGCCTCGGCCACGGCAGCCTTGGTCTGGGCCGCCATCATCGCCACGATGCCGGTGGGCTTCTCGGGTTCGAAGCCGCCGGTGTCGACGACGATCAGATCACGGCCGTTGTGGCGCGCGTCGCCGTAATGGCGGTCACGCGTGAGGCCGGCGAAGTCGGCGACGATCGCATCCCGGCTCTTGGTGATGCGGTTGAACAGGGTGGACTTGCCCACGTTGGGCCGGCCCACCAGGGCGATGACAGGTTTCACTCGGGGCGGAAAGCGAAGACGCCGCCGTTGCGCGTGACCACCAGCATGGTGGTGCCGGCCAGCACCGGCTGGGCCACCACCGGCGAGCCGTCGGTGGGCAGGCGCAGCAGGGTCTTGCCGTCACCACGGTCGAGGAAGTGCAGCTGGCCCTCCAGATCGCCGAACACCACCGTGCGGCCGGCCGACAGCGGCGCGCTCAGGCCGCGGAACAGCAGGCGCTCGTTCTGCCAGACCAGTTCACCGCCGCCGGCCTTCCAGGCACTGACACGGTCAGCACCGTCAGCACCGAAGATGAAGTCGGCATCACCGCCGATGGCCCGCTGGCCGCCGGCATTGCGGCTCCAGCGCAGGCTGGCCCGGTCGGGGCCAGCGATATCGACGCAGCCCAGCGCGGTCTGGAAGGCGCGGGCGCAGAGCTGGTCGCCCAGGCGCAGCACCGGGCCGACCAGGTCGTTCAGGCGCTCCACCTCGTTGGTGCCACGCGGCGAAGTGACAGGCACCTCCCAGCGCACGCTGCCGGTGGTGGGGTCGATGCCGGTCAGCAGCGCGCCGATGCCGGCCACCAGCGTGTTCTTGTGCGCGGCCAGCACGCCGGGCTGGGCCAGGGTGAGCGCCTCGCCCGGGCGTTGCACCGTCCACAGCCGGCGGCCGTCCAGTGCGTCGAAGGCATGCACCACGCGGTCGACACCGAGCACGAACACGCGCTCGCCGGCCACCAGCGGCGCGGTGGTGGTGCGCGAGGCCAGCCGGGTGCTCCAGAGCCTGGCACCCTGGTCGAGCACCACCAGTTCGTTGTCGACGGTGACCACCGCAGCGCGGCGGCCGTCGCTGCCGACACCGGCCGACAGCCTGGCGCCGGCCTGACCACGCCAGACCTCGCGGCCGGTCTGCGAATCGAGTGCCAGCACGGTGCCGTCGGTGCCGGCGACGATGAAGTTGCCATCGCGCAGCGTCACCGCCAGCGGGAATTGCACCGAATCAAGCTTGGCATTCCACACTTGGCGGCCGGCGATCTGTGCGGCAACCGGCTCCAGAGGCGTGGGCTTGGGCTTGTCGGCGGCACAGCCGGCCAGCACGGCTGCTGCCAGGGCCAGCAGCAGCGCTGCGCTGCGGCCTGGCGCACGCGGCGCGACACACGACGAACCGCGCGAC
>Ga0105047_10010883_pt1 | contig 14820 bp, 8 predicted proteins | sample MAT04_FD_78384 | JGI IMG/M metagenome (GOLD analysis project Ga0105047, IMG submission 78384) | Freshwater microbial communities from Lake Fryxell liftoff mats and glacier meltwater in Antarctica - MAT-04 (megahit assembly) | ecosystem: Environmental > Aquatic > Freshwater > Ice > Liftoff... | reverse complement strand
GAACGTGCTCAAGGCGCAGGGCGACGTGCTGTCCTTTCAGGATCAGCGCACGGAAGCGCTGGCGAAGTATGAGGCGGCGCTGGGGTTGTTCCGGGCCGTGGGCGCCCGCCTGGGCGAGGCGAATGCTAGTCTAGCGATCGGCGATTATTATCGACGTTCGCGTAGCTTCTCGCAGGCACTCGAATATTACCATAACGCGCGAAGTATTTGCGCCGAAATCCACGACCAATACAGTCTGGGGCGTGTCTTTTATCGGTTAGGTGACTGGCATTCGGACCAGGCGCACGTGAGCGATGCTGCGACTGCTTATCGAGATGCGATTGACTGCTGGAATGCTATTGGGTGCAACGAACTTGCAACCCAGATTATTGCTCCTCGCATGAATCGGCTCGGTAACCATCCCTTGGCATGACCTGTTACCTTCTGCGCGCAATGTAACACCACGCAAAGTAACACCAGCAGAATCCAACTTATGCCTACATCACTTCCCTTGCAACCGGAACTGCTTGCTACTAGCACGGAACCCACTACGCTTCCCGTCACCTGCCTGGGACAAACCTTCGCCAGTGACGACGAACGCCGCGCCTACTTTAGCGCGCGTCTGCGTGAGCACTTGCAGGACCCGGGCTTTCGCGCCACCGAAGGCTTTCCCATCGGCAGCGACGAAGATATCCTGGCGCTCTCCGACCCGCCCTACTACACCGCTTGCCCCAATCCTTTTCTGCCCGCGATCATCGCGCAGTGGAGCGTAGGGCGATTTGACACCGCGCCCTACCAGCGTGAACCCTTCGCCGCCGACGTCTCCGAAGGCAAAAACGACCCGATCTACAATGCGCACTCCTACCATACCAAAGTGCCGCACAAAGCGATCATGCGCTATATTCTTCACTACACGAACCCAGGCGATATTGTTTTCGACGGCTTCTGTGGCAGCGGCATGACCGGCGTCGCCGCGCAGTTGTGCGGGGACCGCAAGGCGGTGCAGGAGCTGGGCTACACCGTCGACGATGCCGGCGCCATCTATGACGGTGGGCAGCGCATCAGCCGGCTGGGCACGCGGAGGGCCGTGCTCAACGACCTCTCGCCGGCGGCGACGTTCATCGCCTACAACTACAACACGCCGGTGGACGTGGTTGCCTTTGAGCGGGAAGCGAAACGCATCCTGAATGAAGTCGAAGCGAAACTGGGGTGGATGTATGAGACGTGGCATCCGCACTGTGACGACCCGAAGCGGGTGAAGGCGCGAATTAATTTTACAGTTTGGAGTGAGGTATTTGAATGTCCGAACTGCGGTTCCGAAATTGTCTTTTCGAAGGCCGCCGTGGACGACAATTCGTTCCATGTCCGAGATCGGTTTCCGTGCCCGCAATGTGGCATGGAGACTACCAAGAATGATCTGGAGCTTATCTTCGAAGTTATCCAAGAGGTGTCCGGTGACAGCCAACGACGTGTGCCAAAACGAGTGCCTGTTCTCATAAACTACAAGATAGGCACTACAATTTTCCAGAAGCCGCCGGACACGTTTGATTTAGATACCCTGCGCAAAGTGAACTCTCTTTCGTTTCCACAGGCTGTACCCATCGACGAACTACCGCCGATGCAAATGGCACGTGTAGGACGAATGCAGAGTACTGCTACAAAGTGCATACACCATTTCTTTTTGATAAGGCCCGCTCATAGCCTCGCCTCTCTTTGGGAAAAGGCTCACGCAGTAGACGACTATCGATGCCGCGCGTTTCTTACATTTCTCGTCGAGCAATCGATCTGGGGACTGTCTGTGCTAAATCGGTACTCTCCGACACATTATTCACAAGTCAATCGCTATTTGTCGGGTGTCTATTATGTCGCCTCCCAAATCTCCGAGGTTTCGCCCTGGTATATCCTTAACGGAAAATTAGACAGGCTCTTGTCTGTTCTTCGAAAGTTGAACACGAACCCTCACTCGTCAGTGATAGAAGCGAAGTCAGCAACAGCCTCATTGTTGCCTACAGAGTCCGTCGATTATATCTTCACAGACCCTCCTTTTGGTGAGAACATTTACTATGCTGATCTGAATTACCTAATCGAATCCTGGCACAAGGTGAAAACAGATAGTAATCCTGAAGCAATAATCGACAGAGTAAAGATCAAAGGCATCAGAGAATACCAGAGTCTCATGCGTACAGTCTTTGCGGACTATTTTCGCGTACTTAAGCCTAGCCACTGGATGACTGTCGAATTTCACAATAGTCACGACAGTGTTTGGCGAGCCATACAGGAAGCGCTTTCGGCGGCAGGTTTTGTAGCATCAGATGTTCGCACTCTGGACAAACAATCAAGTTCGTTTCGGCAGGTAGTTTCTGATGTTGCAAAACAGGATTTGATCATTTCAGCTTATAAACCAGATATCGAATTCCAGAAGAATTTCTCGATCGTCGGCGGTACAGAAGAAGGGGTTTGGATTTTCGTCAGCCAACACTTGTGCCAATTGCCGGTGGTCGTCCGCAGATTGCTTTCTCTCGAAACCATTGCTGAGCGCCAAAATTACCTACTCTTTGACCGCATGGTCGCCTACCATATTCAGCACGGCGTGGCCGTGCCTATGGGCGTCGCCCAGTTCTACGCCGGTTTGAAACAACGCTTTGTTGAGCGAGACGGCATGTACTTTCTGCCAGACCAAGTGCCAGAATACGACCGCGCACGCATGGAGGCCGATACGGTGGCACAGATCGCCCTCTTTGTCAGCGACGAGAAAAGCACGCTCACCTGGCTGCGCGTGCAGCTTGGCGCAACACCCCAGACCTTCCAGGAGATTCAGCCGCGTTTTCTCCAGGAATTGCACCAGGCGCGCCATGAGGAACTGCCCGACCTGCGTGTCCTGCTGGAGGAGAACTTCCTACAGGACGAAGCCGGCCACTGGTATGTGCCTGACCCCCACCGCGCTGAAGACTTGGAGAAGCTGCGCCTGCGCGGGCTCCTGCGCGAGTTCGAGACCTACAAAGAAGGTCGTAAAAAGCTGACGATCTTCCGCAGCGAAGCCATGCGTGCCGGTTTCTCCCAGGCTTGGCGTGACAAAGAGTACCAGACCATCGTGCAGGTTGCCGAACGGCTGCCGGAGACTGTGCTCCACGAGGACCCGGATCTACTCATGTATTATGACAATGCCAGCCTGCATACCTAAGGTCTGATGCTCACCTACGTCTTGGCTCATTTCCCGAGCGACACCCACGCCCTCACCCTCGTCAGCGACCCCGACGATCTCCTGGTCGACGAGTCCGTGATGACGGCTCTACGCGCGCGTGGCTTCCGGCTCATCCGTGATCCGGATCCGTGTGCGTTGCGGCTGGCCTACGCCCAGGCGCGCCCCATCACCGTCGAGCGCCCCCTGATCGTCGCCACCGGTGGCCCGCTCGACGCGTTGCCCTACGATCTCTGGCAGCGTGGCCACCATGTCGAGTTGGCGTTGCACCGGCTGCTGCCTACGCTCGACTACCCCACCGTTCGGCAACTCACGCTGCAGCAGCGGCGGCGGCTGGCGGCGGCCTTTGACCAAAACCCGGCGCCGCAACCGCTGTCCACCGGGGCCACGATCCGCTATGTGCTGCTGCACGTCTTTGGCTGCGACCTGGCGCAGATCCACCAACCAGTTCAACTGCTACGCTGGTTGGCCGATTTGTATGGCAGTGGCGACGGCCTGCCCACGCTCTTTGTCGCAACAGTTGCGGAAGAATTACGTCTCCGCCCAGCGTTTGCCGGGCTGCCGTTGGCGGAACTGCTGGCCGGCGCCGATGCCTTTCATGCCGTTGTCCAGGTGGCATGGGACGCTTTTGTACAGGCACGCCTGCACGAAGGGCCGGCGGCCTATGCGAGCAGCCCGCTCTTTGCTCAGCCGGACGATGCGCTGCACGACCTGCTGCCCAAGCTCGTGCGCAGCGGTGCGCTCGCGCCGATTCGTGTGGACCAACAGGCTTCGTTTCCCGCGTGGGCAGAAGTCGCCGTCGTCTATGACGTCGCCGCCGCGCGTGCACGACAACTCGGCGCGGGACTGGACGACATTGCGGCTCAGGTGAGCCAAAGCCCCCTGCGGTGGGCCGACTGGCAGGTTTTGGCCAGGCGCTGGGGCCAACTGACGGGCTGGCGGTACGACGCCAGCGAACCGCTACCGGCCGATCTCCAGGTTCGCTATGCGTCCGTACAGGCAGCGCTCAACCAAGCGTTTCAAGCGTGGCTGCAACCGGCGTATGGAACCCTTGCCGGCCAACGCCTGCCGGAGCCGCACCACCTCTTTCACATTCCAGGCTTTCTCGCCCAGCGCACGACGGCGGGCAGCCGTATCGCCCTCCTCATCCTGGATGGGATGAGTGTGACGGCCTGGCAGCAGATCAAGCCAATCTGGCAACTACGCCATACGCACTGGCGGTTCGACGAGCGCCTGCTGTTGGCCCAGGTGCCCACGATAACGGCCGTCTCACGCCAGGCGCTCATCAGCGGCCTGCCGCCCAGCCGCTTTGCTTCCTCCTTGACCCACAACCGGCGCGAGGCCGCGCTCTGGCAGGAGTTTTGGACAGCCCGCGGCTTCGACGCACGCACGATCGCCTACGCCAACCTTCCTGGTCAGGCGTCACTGCCAATACCGGCCGCACTGGACAGCCCCTACACACGCGCGCTCTGTCTCATCGTGCGCGATATCGACGATCGGGTGCACAGCGCCACGCAGGGCATGGCGGAGCTGCACGCGTCGCTCGATGTATGGCTGAGCACCCTGGATGCCGGCCGCGCGTCGGGCTGGGTGGAGCATCTCATCCAGCGCCTGCTGGAGCAAGGATACCTGGTGGCACTCGCCAGTGATCATGGTCATGTGGAAGCCAGCGGGATTGGGATACCCCAGGAAGGCGTCACGGTCGAAAGCCGTACCAAGCGCGCCCGCATCTATGATCGTGAGCACTTTGCCAGGAGAGTACAGGCGCAGTTTCCGCACTCGATCCTGTGGCACGACGACGGTCTGCTGCCCGATGATCGCTGGATCCTCATGGCCGGCGGACAAGATGCCTTCGCCAGCGAAGGACAATGGGTCGTCAGCCATGGTGGGCTTTCGATCGAAGAGATGGTGGTTCCTTTCGTGCTGATTACGCGCTAGGCTCAGCGCAAGCATCCAACGGCAAAGGACGGTGGTGGTTGGACAATCGGATTGGCTTTCGCCGCAATATCTACCTTGCGTGGATGGAGGCCGTCGCGGCCCTGCGCGTCGCGTCGGCCGATCCTGTGCTGATTCGCGCCCGTCTCGATCCGATTGTGGCCACGGTGGTCAAGAGCGACGAAAATCGGGGCTACGCGCTGACCATTCTGCTGAACATCTGGGTCAACAGCCAGCGACCGTACCCGCGCCTGCATGCGGCTGCGCTAGAGCTCTATCAGCACTCGACGCGTGCCGAAGATCGGCGCTGTCTACACTACGGCATGACGCTGCTGAGCTACCCATTCTTTCATCAAGCGGTCATTGCGATCGGCCAGCATCGTCGCAACCACGAAACCATGACTTCGGCTGAATTGAAAAAAGCCATGATCGCCCAACGCGGCCACCTGGGCGGGCTCGACAACGCCGTCCAGCGGGTTATCTTCTCACTGCGCGACTGGGGCATCCTCGCGAACACTGGGCAGCGCTACCACTATGCGCCCCCAAGCACGCCGTCCAGCCCGTCGTCAATCCCCGTAGAGACATGGCTGCTCGCCGCGGCGCTGAGCACCTACCCGGACAAAGAAATTGCCCTCACCGACCTGCTGCGTCTACCCGAATTGTTCCCATTTGCGATCCACCTTTCCATCGATGCCCTGCGCCAGTCGCCCTGGTTCATCGTGCAACGCCAGGGGATTGGGATCGATATGGTGCGCGTCCGTGTCGGTTCATGATGTGGAGAACGTACCGTGCGGACTGGACGATATGCTACAATAGCAATCAATAATCCATTTTCAAAGCGATGGTAAGGATATCAATTATGAACGCCATTCAAAGCTTGACATGTGAATATTGCAGCAACCCCCTGGGCATCGACGTACCTTTGCCGCGGCTGGGCTGGCGGCTGGAGAGCGACCGGCGCGGCGCACGGCAGACGGCCTACCAGGTGCTGGCGGCCTCGGCGCCGTCCCTGCTCGCGGTGGGCAAGGCCGACCTGTGGGACAGCGGCAAAGTGGACTCGGACGCGTCGGTGCAGGTGGAGTACGCAGGACCCAAGCTGCGCTCACGCCAACGGATATACTGGCAGGTCACGGTGTGGGACGAGACGGGCGCGGCGCTGCGCAGCAAACCGGCCTGGGCGGAGTTGGGGCTGCTCACCCGCCGCGACTGGAAGGCCAGGTGGATCGGCGCGGCGTTGCGCGGGGGCGCACGCAGCATGCTCCCCGCGCCCTACCTGCGCAAGGACTTCACCCTGCCGGCCCCGGTGACCGCGGCACGGCTGTACGTCACGGCGCTGGGCACCTATGAATGCTCGATCAACGGCCAGACCGTGGGCGAGGATGTCCTGGCGCCGGGCTGGACGGACTACCGCAAGCGCATCCAGTATCAGGTGTACGACGTGACCACATTGCTGCACGAGGGCGAAAACGCACTGGGCGCGGTGCTGGGCGATGGGTGGGCGGTCGGGCACGTCGGCTGGGGCAACCGCCAACAGTACGTCGACCAGCCGCGCCTCCTGGCACAACTGGAGGTGCACACCGCCGACGGCCGCACGCTGACCGTGGCCAGCGACCGCACCTGGAAACACTGGTTTGGCCCTCTGCTGGACAACGACCTGCTCATGGGTGAGGCCTACGATGCGCGCCTGGAGATGCCGGGGTGGGACGCGCCAGGCTTCGACGAGCGGCGCTGGCTGGGCGTGGAGGTGTTCGATGAGACGGGCGCGGCGCTGGTGGCGACCAACGGGCCTGCCGTGCGGCGCATCGAGACGCTGGCGCCCATTGTCGAGCCAACGGCGATCCGCGGCTTTGTCGGGTCGCGCCACATCTTCGACCTGGGGCAGAACATGGTCGGCCGCGTGCGCTTTCAGGGCAGCGCGCCGGCGGGCACGAGCGTGCGGCTGCGCTTTGCCGAGGTGCTCGACGCCGATGGCTCGCTCTACACGGCCAATCTGCGCACCGCGCGTGCCACCGACTGTTACACCTTTAAGGGCGAAGGCGTTGAGGTGTGGGAGCCAAAGTTTACCTTCCACGGTTTCCGCTATGTCGAAGTGTTGGGCTATCCCGGGGAGGTCGACCGCACGACCGTCACCGGCATCGTGTTGCACTCGGCGATGGCCCCCACCGGTTCATTCATCTGTTCCGATGCGCTGGTCAACCAACTCCAGCACAACATTGCCTGGGGGCAGAAGGGCAACTTTGTCGACGTGCCGACCGACTGCCCGCAGCGCGACGAGCGGCTGGGGTGGACCGGCGACATCCAGGTCTTTGTGCGCACGGCTGCCTTCAACTTCGATGTGGCCGGCTTTATGACCAAGTGGGCGCAGGACGTGGCCGATGCGCAGAACGAACAGGGGTGCATCCCCGCGGTCGTGCCCAAAGCGGAAATGCTGGATGACGGCGGGCCGGCGTGGTCCGATGCGGCGATTATCTGCCCGTGGACGGTCTACCTGTGCTATGGTGACCGGCGCATCCTTGCCGACAGCTATGCCGTGATGACCCGGTTTATGGACTCCATGCTCGCCGCCAGCCCGGGCTATATCCGTTGTGCGCCGGAGTTCGCGGGGTGGCCGGGCTTTGGCGACTGGCTGTCGATCAACGCCGAAACCCCGCGCGACCTGATCGGCACGGCATTTCTCGCCTACGACGCCAGCCTGATGGCGCAAATCGCCGCGGTGCTGGGCAAGACGCGCGAGGCGGCCAAATACCGCAAGCTGTTTGACGACGTGAAGAAAGCGTTTGGCAATCGCTATCTGGTGGGCGGCAAACGCCCGGCGGCGACGGCCCCGGCCTCTATGATGCGGCAGATGATGGATGACGCCGACGGCATCTCGCGCGGCAACCTGAAGTCCGTCGACTATGGCCCGATTGCGTCCAAGGTCTTCGACACGACGCTTTTCCAGCCGATGCAGACGGCCTATGTGCTGGCGCTGCAGTTTGACCTGCTGCCGGCGCGGCTGCGCCCGCTGGCGGCGAAAGAGCTGGTGGCCGACATCGAGCGGCGCGGCCGCCATCTGTCCACCGGCTTTGTGGGCTCGCCCTATCTGCCGCACGTGCTCAGCGCCAACGGCCATCTGGACATGGCCTATGCGCTGCTGGCGCAAGAAACGTGGCCGTCGTGGCTCTATCCGGTGACACAGGGTGCCACCACGATCTGGGAGCGCTGGGACGGCTGGACGCCGGAGAACGGCTTCCAGGATGTGGGGATGAACTCGTTCAACCACTATGCCTATGGGGCGATTGGGGCGTGGCTGTACAGCACCGTAGCCGGCATCGAGATCGACCCGGCGCAGCCTGGCTACAAACACGCCATCCTGCGCCCGCAACCAGGCGGGACGCTGACTTCAGCCGCAGGGCGGATCAAGACCCTGTATGGCGACCTGGCCTCGGATTGGCGCATCGAAGACGGGCAGTTCAAATGGACCGTCGTCGTGCCGCCGAATACGACGGCGACGGCCATCCTGCCGGACGGCACCGTGCAAGAACTGGCGGCCGGCGAACACCACCTGGGACAGGCCTGGACGGCCTAGGTCGTGAGCGCAGAGGGTGCGTTGCACGTCGGACGTGCAACGCACCCTCTGCAGTCGCGTTCATCCGTGAATTAGATACTGTTGCTGAAGTTGATGGAAAAATTGTAGGAAACATCGTATATACAAGAGCAAAAATATTGGGTGACAGCGGCGAATGGGGTGAAGCAATCACTTTTGGACCGATTTCCGTCCTTCCGGAATTTCAGGGAAAAGGAATTGGTGGAAAGCTGATTGAACACACCAAAAAGCTTGCGAAAGAAATGGGATACCGGTGTATTCTAATTTACGGCGACCCGGGTTTTTACAGCAAGTTCGGTTTTGTTCAAGCAGAAGCATATGGCATTGGAACGCCTGATAACATGTATGCAGGCGCGTTGCAAGCGTTTGAACTAGATCAAGGAGCATTGTCAGGAGGCCAAGGCCGTTTTTATGAGGACCCCATATTTGAAATCGATCTGAAAGCAGTAGAAGAATTTGACAAACGATTTCCTTACAAAGAAAGGAAGAGCGGCTTGCCAAGTCAAGAAAGATTTCAACAAATGGTTGGAATGAGAAAACCACGGTAACTTAATTTGACCTCGACAACCTTGTACGCCGACCTACTGGACAAGGGACAGGCCGTGCCTATAATAACAACAGCTTGCCGCAGCCACGCCAGACTACCCTACCGACACGAGGACGCATGCACGACGTATCGCTCCTACTCAATATTACGCTAGCCCTGGTGGTCGCATTTATCGGCGGGATGCTTGCCCGGCGTATCGGCCTGCCGACGATCGTCGGTTATCTGCTTGCCGGGGTGGCGATTGGCCCCTTTACCCCCGGTTTTGTCGGCGATATCGACACGATCATGCAGTTGGCCGAGCTTGGCGTCATTTTCTTGATGTTTGGCGTCGGTCTGCATTTTTCATTTCAAGACCTTTGGCGTGTGCGCACGATTGCCATCCCCGGTGCGTTGATCCAGACGGCGCTGGCGACGTTGCTTGTCTTTGGGCTGACCCAATGGTGGGGATGGGACACGATCGCCAGCGTCATGCTGGGGCTTGCGATCTCGGTTGCCAGCACAGTCGTGCTGCTGCGTGGCTTGATGGACCACTCCTTGCTCAACACATCGCACGGGCAGGCGGCGGTCGGCTGGCTGGTCATGGAAGACATTCTGTCGGTGCTGATCTTGATTTTGATGCCAGCCATGGCGGCCGGTTCGGGTGCCTTCGACTGGCAGACCCTGGCGATCACCCTCTTGAAAGCGGCTGCCTTTGCGGCCATCATGTTTTTCGTCGGCGCACGGCTCTTCCCCTGGCTGATCGAGAAGATCGCGCATACCCGCTCGCGTGAGCTGTTTCTCCTGGCTACGTTGGCGATCACGCTGGGCTCGGCACTGGCCGCTTCGGAACTCTTCGGCGTCTCGCTGGCGCTTGGCGCATTTGTGGCGGGCGCGATCATCAGCCAATCTCACTTAAGTCATCAGGTCGGGGCCGACATGTTTGCATTTCGAGAGACCTTTTCTGTGCTCTTCTTCGTGTCGGTCGGCATGTTGGTCAACCCGGTCTTTTTGTGGCAAAACCTGGGTCAGGTGGCGGCGCTGTCGTTTCTAGTCGTCGTCGGCAAAGCTACCATTGTCATCCTGCTCGGATTGCTGCTGCCGACCCCGGCACGGACCTCGCTCGTCATCGCTGTGGGACTGGCCCAAATCGGCGAGTTCTCCTTCATTTTGGGGCAAAGCGGGGTAGCGCTTGGGATGCTGGATGCGAGTCAATATTCGCTGATCCTGGCGGCAGCCCTGATCTCGATCACCGTCAACCCGTATCTGTACCGCCTGCTGCCTGTTCTGGCAACTGGCTTGCGGCGAATCCCAGGGTTCTGGAAACAATTTGAATTGAACACGCCCGTGCCTGAGATCCAGGCAGACCACATTGTCGATCACGTCGTCATTATCGGCTATGGCCGGGTCGGCAAACACATGGTCAACGTTCTGAAAACATTGTCCGTGCCGATCCTGGTGATTGAGGCGGATGTCGAGCGCACGGCAAGGCTCAGCCGGCGCAATATCCCGACCCTATACGGTGATGCCGGCAACTCCGATGTGATGGTTCACGCCCATCTGGAGCGAGCCAAGGCGCTCGTCACTACGGTGCCTGATGAGAGCACAGCCATGCTGATCGTCGCCGCGGCCAGGGACTTGAATCCAACATTACAGATTATTGCGCGTGCATCGACCGCCGATGGCGTCCGCCATCTGGCAAAGCTAGGCGCCAATCATGTCGTCCATCCAGAACTCGAAGGCGGATTGGAGATGGTGCACCACACGCTGTTGAGCCTGGGGTTTCCCTTGCCGGAAGTTCACGAATATGCCGAGGCCGTCCGGCGTGACCGCTATGAAACCCGCATCTCGACCGCCCAAGAACATCGCTCTGTGCACGATTTGCTGAGAAGCGTAAAAGGCATCGAGATTGCCTGGCTGTCCATCGACGCCACCAGTGCTTTGGTCGGAAAGGCACTGGCCGAAGCCAACCTCCGTGCACACACCGGTGCGTCGGTGGTGGCGCTGGTGCGCAACAACCGGCTCATCGCCAACCCCAAATCGATGATCGTCTTCGAACCGGGCGATCGCATTGGCGTGATTGGGGAGAAGGAGCAGATCGATGGTTTACAGCGTCTGTTGAACGCAGCATAACGGTGGTGTTGCACAAATGGCCATCCACACCAACTCTTTGCGCAACTGCGGCGTGGCGACCGCGCTCAGTAGCTTTTCAGAGTCGTTCAAGCCAAGCTCCTTGAGTTTGGCCGCCAACGCCTCGTTAACGCCTTCCAATTCGCTGATGTTAAGCGTCATCGTCCTGGTTCTCCCGATTCAATTCGTGGCTGATCCGTTGATGGGCTTGGCGCTAGGAACTGCGCCCCTATGTCTATAGTAGCATTCCCGCCATTGGGCTGCAACGATCTTAAGCGACAAAACCGCAAAGAACGCTCCACCGGCGACATGGATTGGCCGCGCCCTTCCGGGTCAGGACAGCGAGTCGCAAAATGCGGGCGCTGCCCTCCCAGCGTGAGCCATGCCCTGTCAAAAAAGTGCACTTGACAGCACGGGCCAACCCTGGTATTTTATCGATAATCGAGAATTGGCATCCACGAATTACTTGTGCAGCAGCATCGTCCGGACAGGCAACACGCTATGCGCTACGAATCCACTCGCCTCGTCGACGACGTTGTGCGAGCCATCGAAGAAGAGATCCTCGCAGGCGAACGTCGCCCGGGCGATCGCCTCACGGTGATTCCGCTTGCCCGCCGCTTTGGCATGAGCCAATCGACGATCCGCGAGGCCCTGTTGACGCTCGAACAGCGCGGCCTCGTCAAGACAAACCCGCGGCGCGGCTTCTTCGTCACCCGCCTCTCGGCAGAAGAGGCTGTCGAACTGTGCCGCATGCGCGCCCTGCTCGAAGCCTATGCCGTGAGTGTCGGGCTGCCTGCCTTGCCGAACTCTGCGCTGGCTGAGTTGCACCACCATGTCGCCGCGATGGGCACCTGCGTGCTGCCGGGCGACCTCTCGCGCCTGATCCAGATCGACCTCGAGTTCCACCGGATTATTGCCGAAATGGGTGGATCGGCCACGCTGATCGAAGGCTGGTCGAACTTCAATGGGCGGATCGGTGCGCTGATCATGCGCTCGGTAGAGGCCAACCAGCTCTTGATCAAGGACGTCGTCCTTTATCACCAAGAAGTTGTCGACGCCCTGGCCACCCGCCTTCCGGCGCTGGGCCGCCGGGCCATCATTCTGCATTATCTGGATGACAACCAGGTTAACTGGCCTTCTGTAGAGGCAATCGAACAAACTGTGCCGGCGCTCACGCGGGTGGGCGCCAGCGCCTAGCCGCCGGGCAGGCGGCACGGGGTCGCCTGCCCTATCGCGCAACTGACCGTATGGGAGAGAGACTATGTCCGAAAGCAAACTGCGTGTAGGTTTTTTGGGGGCCGGCGCCTGGGCCAAGTTCGCCCACATTCCCGGCTGGCAGCGCGACGCGCGCTGCGAAGTCGTGGCGATCTGTGATCCGGTTGAAGGCCTGGCGCGCGCCTACGCCCAGGAGTTCAACATTCCGTTTGCCACGACCGACTGGCAGCAACTGGTCGCCAATCCGAACATCGACGTGATCGACGTTTGCACGCCTTCGGCGACTCACTTTGAGCTTTCGTGGGCGGCGCTGGAAGCCAACAAGCATGTGCTGTGCGAGAAACCGGTGGCCTACGATTTTCGCGGCACGCTGCGCGCCGCCGCCCTCGCACGCTCCAAGGGGCTCAAGACCAAGCTTGGCTTCACCTTTCGCTACAGCCCCGGAGTCCTTTATGCCAAATCCTTGATCGACGAGGGCTTCACCGGACGCCCGTTGATCTTCAACGGCTACGAACAGAATTCCCAATGGCTGGATCCCCAGACGCCGCTGCGCCAGGTCAACATCCACGCCGACCCAGCGGTCATCCAGACCTCGTCGCTGGAAGGGTACGGAGCGCCGATCATCGACATCAGCCATTGGTGGGTCGGCGCCGATCTGCGGCGGGTGGTGGGTACGATGCGCAACTTTATCCCGAACCGCATGGTACGCGATACGGGTACGATGATGCGCATGAATATCGACGACGGCGACATCTACTTGGGAGAGTTCGCCGACGGTACACTGACCTCGATCCAGACCAGCTTTGTCACCATCGGCAACTACCCTGGTATCGAAGCGCGCTTGTATGGCGAAAAAGGGGCAATCATCTGCCGGCTGGTGGAGGAGTTCGGTGTGGCAGAGACGATCAAGCTGGCCACCCCGGATGGGGTGGAGTTCAAACAGGTGGAGATCCCGCAGCGTTTCTATCCGCCGGGCGGCCACCCGCGCGAGTCGTGGCGGTCGCTCTTTTACGCCAATTTGATTCGCGACTTCGTGAGCGAAATCCTGGATGGCGGCGACCGCAACCAGGGCAACTTCGACGACGGTGCCTGGGTGCAAGAGACCATCAACGCCGTCGAGCGATCACACCATGAAGAGCGCTGGGTCTATCTGCCGCTGGAGAGAGACTGACCGTGGGCGACCAATCGATTCAAACGTGGTTGGACCGCTTCTTTGCATCCTACTACCGCCACCGGCCGGTCAATGCCACCTTCGTCGGCGAACATGCCTACGACCATCTGCTGCCCGACTTCTCGCCGGCCGGCGTGGAGCGGGCGCTGGCGGAGGCCGAAGCGTTGCTGCGCGCGGCCGCTGCCGTGGACGAGGCCGGCCTGGATACGGTGCAACGGCTCGACAAGCGGCTGGCAGAAGGCTTTCTGCGCATCCAACAGTGGGAATTTCAGTCCAACCATTTCCAGCAAGGCAATCCCTCGCTCTACACGGGCGAGGCAATCTTCGGCGTCATGGCCCTCTTGCTGAACGACTTTGCCCCGGCCGCCGTGCGCGTGGAAGCGGCCATTGAACGGATGCATGGCGTGGGCAAGCTGCTGGCCGAGGGTGAGCGCACGGTGAGGCGCGCTCCTCTGGCGTGGACACAGCGCGCGTTGCGCGAATGTGCAGGCGCGCGGGCCTTCTTTGGGCGAGGGGTCGACCAGTTAACGGAACCGACTGCGGCGCAGATTCCGGCCGTACGCCGGGCCGCCGACGCCGCGCTGGCGGCCTTCGAACGCTTCGCGGCGTACCTGCGCAGTGAACTCAGCCAGGCGAATTCGTCCGGCTACGCTTGCGGCGGCGACGTGTTCGAGATGTTGCTGCGTGACGGGCATGGCCTGCAGCAGAGCGCGGCCGCCATCGAGGAGTACGCGTGGGCGCAGTTGGTCGAAACCAAGCGGATTCTCGACGAACAAGCGCGCACGTTTGGCGTGACGGCCTGGACCGATGCGCTGGCGCAGTTGTCCGACCTGCACCCCACGGTGGACGCCTATCTCGACCGCTACCAGCAGATGTGGGAGGCCAGCCGTGCCCTGGCTGTCAAACAGGGTCTGGTCACGTGGCCGGACTTCCCGATCGTCTACGTCCCGCAGCCAATCTGGGCACGCGAGGCGGCCCCATCGCTCTACTTCTTGTTTTATCGGGCGCCCGCCGCCTTCCAGCGACCACCCGTCCACCAATACCTGGTCACGCCGATCGACCGGACGCTGTCGCCCGACGAG
>Ga0105047_10010882_pt1 | contig 14821 bp, 14 predicted proteins | sample MAT04_FD_78384 | JGI IMG/M metagenome (GOLD analysis project Ga0105047, IMG submission 78384) | Freshwater microbial communities from Lake Fryxell liftoff mats and glacier meltwater in Antarctica - MAT-04 (megahit assembly) | ecosystem: Environmental > Aquatic > Freshwater > Ice > Liftoff... | reverse complement strand
GCGCTGAGTCACAATGCTGGCCGGTACCGGCGGGGGTTAATGTGAGAAAAACCGCCCGGTATGGGGGCTAATATTGTGGCCCGTTACAAAATATCAGCGGACGAAGGGGGCGATCAAGCTGCACCTGCTGCTGGACCACGATGGGTACCTGCCGTCGTTCGCGGTGGTGACCGAAGGCAGGACCAGTGAGATCAAAGTGGCGCGCACGCTACGGTTCGACCGGGGCACGATCCTGGCCATTGACCGTGGCTACATCGACTACGAGTGGTTTCGGGAACTGACGCAGGAGGAAGTGTACTTCGTGACGCGAATGAAGGACAACGCCGTTCACGAGGTGAAGGAAGAAGTGGCGGCGCCGCAAAACCGCAAGGTGTTACGCGACCAGATCATCTGCTTTCCCCGGCTGGCGCGGGAGGGAGAGGAACCGGTGCTGTTCCGGCGCATAGAGATCTGGGACGAGGAGAAACAGGAGACCATCGTGTTTCTGTCGAATCTGCTGGCTTTCGGCGCCACGACCATCGCGGCCATCTACAAGGACCGGTGGCAGGTGGAATTGTTTTTCAAAGCGCTGAAGCAAACGCTGAAAATCAAGACGTTTGTGGGGACCAGCGCCAACGCGGTCCGGACGCAGGTGTGGACGGCATTGATCGCCATGCTGGTGCTGAAATACCTGCAATTGAAATCGAAGTATAACTGGTCATTGTCGAATTTGGCCGCGCTGCTACGGCAGCAATTGTTCTTCTACCGCGATCTGTGGACGTGGCTGGACGATCCGTTTCAGGCCCCGCCGGCGCTATTTGGGCACCACGATGACGCGCAACAACTCGCGATTACGTGGTAGACGGGGTTTGGACAGCAGAAAACGGGAGAAACGCGCGACAACTTGATTTCATGAGGTATCCGCCAAATCTGACTTTGTAATTCGGACAGCAGCCTGACAAAATACGGGAAGCGGCTAAGTTCGGCACCGGCCGGGACGCGAACGTGCGCCCAGCCTCAGAATCGCGCCGCGACTAATGTTTTCAGGGTCCGAAAATTGGTCAACCTGCTAATTTGGACGCGAGTGGCTCTTGCCTCAAATTCCAATCTTCTCGATCTCTTCCAGAGTGAGCACATCCGAGGTCCGGTCGTAGAGCTTGGTGGTTCGCGGGGATGCGTGCGCGGCGATGGCCTGCGCCTTCTCGATCGTTCCCCCGTTTTCCAGGCAGGCTTTTCCATTTTGACTGAATTGCGAATGCACTGGCGCCCGATTATGCTGCGCTTTCGCGATGGATCCGTGCCGGGAGAACCCTCGGACAGAATGGAGTCAAAGCTGTCCGATGAACCGGTGAAGTTGTAATCAGGCCCACGATATGATTTGCAATGCCAACGAACTCTCGCCCGACCAGAAAGCCGCTCTGGAAACGCTCTTGGGACGCCGCGTTCAGGACGGTGAGGCGGTCAGCGTCCGTACCTTTTCGCCCGCCACGGTTTCCCATCAGCGAAAACTTGAGATCGCGAACGAACTGAGGACGTACTTCGCCGAAGTGGACGTTTCTCGCAAGTCCGTGCCGGAGGAAGAGGCGGAAACCATCATCACCGAGGCCATGCGAAGTGTGCGGCCAGGCTATCGTCACCGACGGTGAGAATCGTACTGGACACCGCAATCCTCGTCAGAGCCCCTGACGGCCTGAGAGCCTCTGACGGCGCCAAGGGGCTGGCGCGCGCGCTGCTTTTAACCGTCGTCGAGTCCGATCACGTATTGCTTATCTCCGACGAGATGCTTTACGAACTGGCCAAGGTCCTGCGCTAACCGCGAATGTTGGCGATCCACGGCCTATCAGAAAGTCGAATTTTCGACTACGTTGGCTTCCTGCGTGTGTCTGCCGAAAACGTCCGGCCGAATCCTTTGCTGATCACGCCGAGTCGCGACGTCAACGACGCCGTCGTCTTGTAGACAGCAATTATTGGTGAAGCTGACGTAATTTGCACGAGGGATCAGGTTTTCTTTGAACCCGCCGCCGAACCCTTCCTGCGAAGAGCTGGCATTGAGGTTGTAAACGACGTTGCACTGATTCATCGCCTGAGACTCTGACCCTATAAAGGGATTATCAGGTTCCGGCAGGCTGGTGGCCGCAGATGGAGACTTCCTCTCGTCCAAATGGTGGACAGTACGGCATCGAGCGCCCCGGATTCGTAGTAGTATCTTGGCTGGAGGAAGCTCCGGCGTGGGTACACCGAAGTCCATTTGCCTGTTAGTGTTTGTGGCCTCCCTGGGGGCGCAGACTCCTACGCCTGATCGTGTTGTGGCGGAGTGGATGCTCCGGATGGGCGGGAGCGTCAATTTGCATGGTGAGCGGCGGGCCTTGCGGGATTTGGCGGAGTTGCCGGTTATTGATTTTGCGATTCATACGCTGAACTTCACCGGGGTGACGCAGTGGGGTGCGTCTCGTGAAACGGAGATGAAACGGTTGCCGAAGCTGGCTCGGGTGAAGGAACTCTATGTGAATGGACGCCTTTGGTATGACCAGCCGGTGACGCTGGTGGCGTCTACTATGGGGATGCTGGCGGCTTCTACGGAGTTGGATTTGCTGGAGCGGATGCGGTCGATTCCGGAGGGGGGTGGGAACGTGTTGGATAACACGGCGTGTGTGTTTGTGCTTGAGCATGCGGAGGCGAATTCGCATAAGTGCAATGGGTTGGCGATGTTAGTGGCTGGGGGCGGCATTCGCGGGGGTGTGCATGCGAAGGCGCATAACGGGATTGGGGATGTGTATTTGACGATTGCCGAGGAGATTTTGAAGACGAAGCTGGAGTTTCCGACGGCGCGGGAGAAGATGGGGGCTTTGGTTTAGATTGTTTGCGTGCGGCCGGTTTCGGCGGCTTTGTAGCCGGCGAAGACTACTTTGAGCGCGTGGAGGCTTTCGTTTGCGGTGAGTACCGGCGATTCCAGGCCGAGCGAGGCGCGGACGACGTGTTGGACCCAAGGCGTATAGCCGCCCGGAGGTTTAGGTTTCAGGCGTTGAACGGGTTGGCCGTTGACTTGCCATTCGAGCGGCGCTTCGGGGCGATCGTGATGGATTTCGAGCCAGCCGTTGGCGCCCCAGAACTTGAAGAACAGTTCCTTGCCTTTGTCGACGTAGTAGCCGGAGGTGAGGGTGCCGAAGGTGCCGTTGGCGAATTTGAGGGCGACGGCGGCGGAGTCCTCGGTGTCGATGGGTTGGCCGCCGACGTTGCCATTGAAGCCGGCGATTTGCGTGATTTTCGATCCGCCGATATAGGCCGCGAGATCGAGCCAATGGATGCCGAGCCAGAGCAGGTGCCCGCCGCCGGAGCGCGCTTTTGAAGCGGTCCAGGTTTGGTGGTAGGCGGGCCGGGTGAGGCGGGTTTGATCGGCGATGATGTGCATTTCCATGCCATAGATTTTGCCGATCGTGCCTTCGGCGATGAGGCCGCGGGCGTGGCGCATGACGGGGTCAATGCGGTTGGCGAAGGCGAGCATGAGGAACTGTTTTTTGGCGTTGGCTTTTTCGACTAGCGGGGCGAAATCTTCGACGCGGACGCAGGCGGGTTTCTCGGCCATGATGTGGCAACCGGCGTTGAGAGCGGCGTCAATGGCGGGCGGGGCGAGTGTGGCTTCCATGGTGATGAGGGCCAGTTGGGGCTTGTTTACTTTGAAGAGTTCGTTGGCGTTTTTATAGACGCCGGCCAGTTTGGCGCCGAGGCCTTTGCGGACGAGTTGCTCGGTGGCGGGGCCGGCGAGGAAGACTTTGGAGACTTCGGGCGTTTTGGCGAGGCCTTCGATGTAGGCGCTCAAATGGGGGCCGTCGGCGTGGGTGATGAGGGCCACTTCGCCTTGGGAGGGAGCGGCGGCGAGACTAAGCAGGAGTGAGCGGCGAGTCATAAATTATCCCTTCGGCGTGGACCAATGTTGGCGGTATTCGCGGTGCACGAGGGCGTTGGCGTCGCGGTCGGCTTCGATGGACTCATCTTTGACATGAATGGTGCGGCCGGTGCGGGCGACGATGTTGCCGAGGTGGGCGAGGGCGGTGGATTGATGGCCTTCTTCGATTTCGACTTTGGGCGTTTTGCGGGATTTGACGCAATCGATGAAGTTGCGGGCATGGGGCGAATCGACGGAGGAGCCGTCGTGCTGATCTTCGTGGACGAGGTTGTTCTGGTCGTCGTAGACGCGGAAACTCCACTGTTTCCCGCGGAAATGGCCGAATTGGGCGACGGCGTTATCGCCATAGACGGCGACGCCATTGTCGCAGGCTTCCAGACCGTAGGGGTTCCAGAGGCGCTGCTCGTATTGAATGATTTTGTCACCGTAGTCATAGGTGATGTTCATGGTGTCGGGCGTCTGCTGATCGTCGTCGAAGTAGAGCTTTTTGCCCATGCCGGAGACGGTTTTCGGGAGGCCGGCGTTGAGGGCGCGGCGAGCGATATCAAGCTCGTGAACGCCGTCGTTACCGATGTCGCCGCAGCCGTAATGCCAGTGCCAGTTGACGGTGGAGTGGAAGCGATTCCGGTTGAAGGGAAGTTGCGGGAGGGGGCCGGTCCAGATGTCGTAATCGAGGCCGGGCGGGACGGGTTCGTCGGGCTTGCGGCCGATGTTGCGGCGGAGTTGGACGTTCCAGACTTTGGCCATTAGAACGCGGCCGAGCTTGCCGGATTGAACGTAGTCGTGGAAGCGTTCGGTGACGGGCAGGCTGGGCAATTGGGTGCCGGCCTGGACGATGCGTTTGTAGCGGCGGGCGGCGTCAACCATCAGGCGGCCTTCGCGAATGTTGTGCGAGACGGGCTTTTCGACGTAGACGTCTTTGCCGGCCTGGCAGGCGAGGATGGCGCCGGGCGCGTGCCAGTGGATGGGCGTACCCATGACGATGGCGTCGACGGATTTGTCGTCTAAACAACGGCGAATATCGGCGACGACGGGCGGACGTTTGCGGCCGGATTTCTCGATGATTTTGAGCGCGGGTTCGACGACGGTGGAATCGACATCGCAGACGTAGGCGATATCGACATCGGGCAGGCCGGCGAAGGCTTCGGTCAATGACCGCCCGCGGCCGCGTACGCCCATCAGCGCGATGGTGACTTTGTTATTCGGGGCGGCGAGGCTGAGGAGGAGATGACGGCGGGTCATGGCTTGAAAGGGTTTTTCATGTACTGGAGGAATGCGTCCCAATCGGCGGGGGGCATACCGTGACGGCCCGCGTGCATGACACCCGCTTCCAGGTCGGGGAGGGTGTAGGCGCCGCTTTTGGCGTCGGGGATTTGGGCGAACACAGCCGCGGTAGAGAAAACGGCGGGAAGGAGTTTCACGCCGTTTAACATATCACGATGGCTCCTGGAGCGTGGCGCCGTGGATGGCGCCGCCGCCGGCAGCGAGACCGTCTGTGTTGAGTTGGACGATTTGGCGGCCGGGGAAGGCTTTGCGGACGGGTTCGGCGGCGGCGTGGTCGGCCTTCTTGTCGGCGCATTCCTGAGCGATGATGGCGCCGTTGCAGATATAGAACCCGAGGTAGCCGGCGGCGAATTCTTTCGTGCGGAATTTGTCGCGGATCTTTGTGGGGGCTTGAATGGTTGCTACTTCGATTGGCCGCTTCCAGGATTTTGAGATGTTGTTTGGTCTCGGGTGTGGAGGGATCGATGGCGGCCAGCACTAATCCGGGGCGGGCGAAGCGGGCGTAGAAGGCGGTGTGGCCGTCGGTGATGTCGCGCCCTTTCATGCCGGGTAGCCAGATGATTTTAACATTACATCGCTGCCGACAACGCGGCAACCTCGACCGCGAAGATTGGCATGCAATGCAGCGGCTAGAGTCATCGCGAGAACGCCATGTTCATACGACCCACCCGCCATCGCCGTCACAACGCCGGCATAGTACATGTGCTTCGATTCGGCCAGTTCCTCCTGATCCAGGAACTCATCCGCCGATATCGAAGCCATCGGCAAACTGCATTCCAAAGACGAAATCACGCAATCCGCATCCAATCGGTTCACGTCGCTAATCCACCACTTCCCATCCTCGCCAACGCGGGGACCAAACCCGCAATAAACCAATGCTTCGTCTCACTCCGTTCTTCCGATCAAAATGCTCATCCGGCGAAATCCAAGAAACAGTTCCCGCGGCCATTTATTCATCGTACTTCTAAACATTCACCCGCCAAAACAACGCTTAATCCGGGCCTCCACCAGCGAGCGGACTATCCCATCCAACTGGGTCACGTCAAGGCGCTCCAACAGAACCTCACCGTGCGCCATACGGTATCGGCGCAACGACTCGACGAATTCCAGATCCTTTCCCCGCCCGGCCACCAACTTAGCGACCGCCAGATCGTGCACTTCCAAACACCAACCCTTCACAAACCGCGTATTCTCCCCGGAAACAACAATTAACCGGTCCTCCCAACCGGACGGCAACACCGCCGTCTCAGGACTCACTCCATGCGCATAGTAGCCGAATAAACTTTCAAACGGCGAGCCCTCCCCAATCGAACCATCTATCAGATCCGCTCGTTCTGGATACTTTCGCGGATAAACATCCGCCTCGCGGGAAACCAGGAACTCCTCCGGAGCGCCGGGAAACTGTCCCAGGATGGATTGGCTCCCAATGACGACAATATCGTCATCATCGGCGATCGTTCCCGCCGCTCGAATGATATGTTCCAACTGCGTACGCGTCATAAATCGCCCACCGCTCCTTCGGGCTCAAAACACCTGCGAATGGGCTGGTCTGCCGCATCGCACGCATGGATTCATTGTCCTCCTGAATCTTAGACAGCACCTCCTCGGCCGGTCGTGTCAGGATTTCGGCCCATGCCTTCAAATAAGGCTGAGAACGCCCGGCCGTCGACCCCCACCGCCGAAGGTTATCCGTTGCGATGGAAAACAACTCCGGTGACGCCCGCAATTTGGCCGCGATCGCCCGATGCATCGCCAGGCTCCGGGCATCGATCCGGCCATGCCATTGCCAATCGTTCGCATCCGCCATTCCTGGATTGTAACAACCTTGCGATAACCTAACCCCCGATGCCCCTCTCCGCCGGACACCAGCCCGGCCCTTACGAAATCCTCGACCAACTCGGCGAAGGCGGCATGGTAGAAATCTACAACGCTCCCGATCCCGCTCAACCGGGAAGTCGTCCTCAAAACCTCCAATCAGGAATTTGCCGAAAGGTTTGAACGCGAGGCCCGCGCGGTAGCGGCCGTCAACCACCCCAACATCTGCCAACTCTACGACGTCGGCCCCACCCAAGCCATCGAATAGGCCAAACAGATTCTAGCCGCCCTCGACGACGCCCACCCGCTTTCCCCGATCCCCGCGGCAAATGGTAGATCTTCATCCAGCGCGGCTCTCACCCCAGATGGAACCCCGATGGCCGCGAAATCTTCTACGACGCCAGCGACCGCCAATTGATGCCGGCGAGCCTTCAATTCTCTGCCGTTTCCGTCCAGCCATCTCCGCTCCGGGAACTCTTTCGCCTCCTGTTCGACGACGCGATCACCGCCCCCTACTCTGTTGTCCCCGGCGGCCAACGTTTCCTCGTCCGCTCCCCCATCGATCAGGAATCCAAACCCTTCGAAGTCATCCTCAACTGGCCCGCGCTACTCAGACCCGCTTCCAACTAAATCCAGCACGCCATCGTACAATGCCGCCATCGGCACGCTGCATTCCAACGAAGAAAACGCGCAATCGGCCTCCAACCCCATCACTTCCGTAAGCAGCCAACTCCCATCTTCATTCCGTGTGTGAATTTCCACCAACGGTCGCGTCTGCGAAATCAGCGCAAACTGCCGGACCGACGGCGTTGCCCGATACTCATGCGACTTTGCCCCCCGGTCGTCCTCCGCCGTACTCGGTAGTAAAACCTCGGCCACAAACACCGGATTGATCACCACGTTCGGCCGCCCTTCCATCGCCTCCACCGGCCCGCAAATCACCATCACGTCCGGGTAGACGTACATTTCCTTACGGCCTGTCTGCAACAGCAAATCACTCCCCGCCACCCGGCACTTCTTCCCCCGCAGTCCGTTCCGCAACTCACCGCCGAGATTCATCGCCAGAAACGCATGCCCCGGTGATCCCTCCGCCATCGCCGTGACCAAACCGGCATAATACCAATGCTTCGTCGGCGAAAGCTCCTCATGATCCAGATAATCGGCAACGGACGTTAAGGGAAAATGCTGTGCAGCCATACCAAGATCGTACCCCCAGACATTTCGAATAGGGAACCCGCCTATCCCTAAAGTCCTGCCGAGCCTGCGCTATACTTCGCCAATGCGAATGGCGCTTTCGTGTCTTCTGCTCGCGGCCGCACTCCCCGCTCAGCCGCCCGCACCCGGTTGGACCCCGGAGTTTTCCTTCCAATTCCAAAACGTCACCTCTGTCACCATATCCCCCGACGGCCAACAAGCCGCCTGGGTCCAATCCAAACCGGTCATGGAAACCGAAAAGAGCGAAACCCTCGCCCACATCTGGGTCGCCCGCACCGATGGCGCCCGCCGCTTCCAACTCACCCGCGGCGACATCGGCGCGGCTTCCCCCGTCTGGAGCCCCGACAGCAAATATATCTACTTCACCTCCGCCCGCGCCGGTTCCGAACAAATCTACCGCGCCTACATCGCCGGCGGCGAAGCCGAAAAACTCACCGATTTCAAAGGCGCCATCGGTACGTTCTCAATAGCCCCCGACGGCAAATCCCTCGCCTTCAAAGCCGCCGAAACCGATCCTGCCCTCGAAAAGGCCAAAAAGGAAAAACGCGACTTCCGCGTCGTCGGCGCCAACCCCGCCAACCACGCGCTCTACATCCTCCCCCTCGACGCCGAACGCAAACACCGCAAGCTCTTCGACGCCCCCTACCACGTGGCCAATTTCTCCTGGTCCCCTGACTCCAAACACATCGCCTTCGAACGCTGGCCATCTCCCCTCGCCGACAACTGGACCAAAGCCGACATCTCCGAAGCCGACATCGCCACCGGCGCCGTCAAAGACCTCGCCGCCACCCCCTCCGTCGAGTCCACCCCTATCTACTCCCCCGACGGCCGCTACATCGCCCTCAACAACGGCACTACCCGTTGGGCCGGCGAACACCGCATCAACTTGCTTACCCGCGCCACCGCCCAACTCCGCCCTCTACCCGTCACCTACGACGAACAGCCCCGCCTCCTCGGCTGGGCCCCGGACTCCTCCAAAATCTATTTCGTCGAACCCAAACGCACCCGCACGCACCTCGGCGCCATGCCCCTCGACGGCCCGCCCGCCACCGTCTATGAATCCGCCCGCGGCGTCTTCACCCCCGATCTCAACACCACCGGCACCCACTTCGGCCTAACCGCCGAAACGCCGTCAGAACCAGTCGAAGCCTACGTCCTCCCCGTCGCTAACCCCGCCACCCCAAAGCAAATCAGCCGCGCCAACACCGGCATCCCCCTGCCCGCCCTCGGCCGCACCGAAACCATTTCCTGGAAGTCCCCCGACGGCCGCGAAATCGAAGGCCTTCTCACCTATCCCGTCGCCTACCAACCCGGCCAAAAAGTCCCCCTCCTCCTCAACATCCACGGCGGCCCGGCCGGCGTCTTCACCGAAAACTTCATCGGCCGCGCTGCCATCTACCCTCTGGCCGCCTTCGCCTCCAAAGGCTACGCCATCCTGCGTCCAAACCCCCGCGGCTCCTCCGGTTACGGCCGCCAGTTCCGCTTCGACAACGTCAACGATTGGGGCGGCAAAGACTACGAAGACGATCAAGCCGGCGTCGACAAAGTCATCGCCATGGGCATCGCCGACCCCGCCAAACTCGCCATCATGGGCTGGAGCTACGGCGGTTACATGACCAGTTGGACCATCACTCAAACCAAGCGCTTCAAAGCCGCGGTCATCGGCGCTCCCGTCACCAACCTCTGGAGCTTCACCGGCACCGCCGATATCCCCGGCTTCCTCCCCGACTACTTCTCCGGCGAACCCTTCCAAAACTTCGAAGCCTACCGCAAACACTCCCCCATCACCCACATTAAGAACGTGGTCACGCCCACCCTTCTCCTCCACGGCGAGGCCGACGAGCGCGTCCCCATCGGCCAAGGCTACGAATACTACAACGCTCTGAAACGGCAAGGCGGCATCGCCAAAATGGTCGCCTATCCGCGCACTCCTCACGGTCCCCGCGAACCGAAATTCGTCCTCGACATCATGCGCCGTCACCTCGATTGGATGGAAAAATATGTCCAGTAGACTTCTCCTGTTCTTTACCTCTTTGGCCATATTCGCCGCCACCACCTGGACGCCCGCCTCCATGATGAAGGTCAAAGCCGTGGCCGCCGTCCAGGCCTCCCCCGATGGACAGTGGGCCGTCTGGACCGAAACCAGCGCCGTAATGGAGGGTGAAAAGAGTGAAATGCTCACCCAGCTTTGGCTCGCCCGCGTCGGCGGCGCCGAGCGTTTCCAACTCACCTTCGGCGAAAAAAGCGCCACCATCCCCCGCTGGTCCCCCGATGGCAAGTCGCTCTACTTCCTTCGCGGCCAAATTCACCGCATCGCCATCGACGGCGGCGATGCCGAATCTCTCACCGCTTTCAAAGGCACAATCTCACTATTCCATCTCTCCCCCGACGGTAAATTCATCGCCTTCACCGGCCGCGAAACCGACACCGAACTCGAACGCGCCAAACGCGAAAAACGCGACTTCAAAGTCATCGACGAAAATCCGCCAAACGCCTCGCTCTACGTCGTCTCTGCCGCCGGCAAAGGCCACCGCAAAATCGCCGCCGTCCCAGGAAATATCACGGCTTTCGACTGGTCTCCCGACTCGCAACGCCTCGCTTTCGATACCCAGCCCACCGCCGGCGCCAACGACATACAGGTCTCCGATCTGATGGAAGTCGAATTGGAGTCCGGCAAGACCAAAGTCATCGCCAACACCGCCGGTACCGAGACTTCCCCCCACTACTCTCCCGACGGCAAATACCTGGCCTTCCTCCACGTCCCCGGGCAGTCCGTCCGCGTCCTGCGTGGAACGCGCATTGCCCTGTTCCATCGCGCCAACGGCGCCATCCGCAATCTCCCGCCGTCATTTGATGAATCACCGGCCAGCCTAAACTGGTCGCAAGACAGCTCCAAAATCTACTACCAGGAAGCCCGCGGTACCCGCACGATCCTCTACGCCGCTCCCCTCGACGGCCCCTTCGAAACCGTCTACACCCCAACCGGCATCCTCGGTCCCAACACCACCCTTAACCATACCGGCACCCACTTCGGTTTCGTTTCCCAATCCTCCCGCGAACCCGCCGAAGCCTACGTCATGCCCCTCTCCGCGAAAATGCCCGTCAAACTCAGCGCCGCCAACGCCGCCATCCCCAAAACCGGTCTCGCCGAAACCCGCCTCATCAAGTGGAAGTCCAAGGATGGCAGGCAAATCGAAGGCCTCCTCACCCTCCCGCTAAACTACCAGGCCGGCCAGGCCTATCCAACCATCCTCAATATCCACGGCGGTCCGGCCGGCGCCTTCAACGAAACTTTCATCGGCTCCCCCGCCATCTATCCCATCGCCGCATTCGCCGAAAAAGGCTACGCCATCCTCCGTCCCAACCCCCGCGGCTCCGTTGCCTACGGCCACGCCTTCCGCACCGCCAATCTCAATGACTGGGGCGGCGCCGACTACCAGGACCTCATGACCGGCATCGACGAAGTCATCCGCCAGGGTATCGCCGACCCCCAGCGCCTCGCCGTCATGGGCTGGAGTTACGGCGGCTACATGACTAACTGGGTCATCACTCAAACCAACCGCTTCAAATGCGCCGCCTCCGGCGCCGGCCTCTCCAATATGCCGTCCATGTGGGGCACCAACGACATCCCCGGCCTGCTCGACGAGTACTTCACCGGTGCCTGGTACGACCAACCCGAGCGCTACGCCAAGCTGTCTCCCCTCTATCACGTGAAAAACGTCGCCACTCCCACTCTCTTCCTCCACGGCGAGCAGGACTTCCGCGTCCCCATCACCCAGGCCCACGAAATGCACTCAGCCATCGAGCGCCGCGGTATCAAAACCGAAATGGTCGTGTATCCTCGCACCCCGCACGGCCCGCAGGAGCCGAAGTTCATGCAGGACGTCATGCAGCGCCACTTCGATTGGGTCGAAAAGTTTATCGGCGCCCCGGAATGATGTACGCTCTAACCACGTTGGCCATCGAGCTCAGAAGAAACCTGTTCCAAACGTTGGAGAAGGCAACTAAAGGCGAAACCAAGGATCGGACACTTCACCCCTTGCCGACGCCTCCGCGTCACCCTCCTGTATTCCAACCTGGCGTTTGGTGCACTTACCGCGCCAACAGGGGCCCCGCTTTGGCTGTACAATACGGAGGTGTACAAAACTTCAGAACTTGCCTAATCATCGGGATGGGCGTTATGGTAAACTCAAATTTTGGGCGAAGTCTTTGCTCCTCCCACCGTCTCCAATTTCCATCCTTCCCTCCCAAAGTGGATCCGCAATTTTGATATAGAAGGCGCATTTCAGTGCATACGCAAAAGGGTTTTATCCGTTCAGTTTCGCAAGCCCAGAATTGCGAAAAATCTCGTGGTCGCAGTCACGCTGCTCCGGCAGATCATCAAGTTGGAAGTGATGCTCGCTCGACTAAATTAGCGTCGCCGAATACATCTCCCAAATCGCGCTATTTCGTCTCACTTCGGATTGACCCTCAAACAGGGGAACCGGTTGAGGTCCCTCCGAGTGACTAACGACTTTTCGAACTGCGTTATGATCAGTACAAATGGAACTTTCGGGCCGACAGTCCCTATTCGTACTTAGATCACCAAGCCTTGGCTCAAAGCATATCGAAATATTGGCCAATTTGACGGACGCGCTTCCTGATTGGAATGGACGAGATCGTACATCTCCAATTTTTGACGTTAAGACGCGTCACTCGGAAACGATGTTTATAATCCCCCCCGGGGTCGGTCACGTAATCTTCTTGGGGCCGATAAATCCCGCAAAGGCTGATGGAGTATTTTCACGGTTGGTAGGGAAGCATGAAAGGGCGTGGCTGACCCTCGGGCTGTTTAATCTCGTCGTTTTCACTACATCAAGTGCTCAAGTCTCGCGTATTTTGGGGTGGGCGAGGCTGAACGGCGTGCGATGGGAGCTATGGAATCTCAAGGCTTCAACGCTGAAATCCGTGAAGACTAGCCCAATCTCAAACCTCCGTCCTCAGGTTCTACTCACCGCCTTAAGCAACCTCGCCTTCAAAGCTCCAATGCCAGAACTGCGGGACGCTGCTGAAGAGTACGCCGCACTATTTGCGGCTGCTGCCTGTCGCTGTTCGGAGATCAACGAACGATCTTTGCTCGAGGAACTCGAACAGGCAAACGAGATTATTTCGAAGGCCGCGATCAGCGAAGCCTCTCAAAAAGGAATTGGGAGTGGCCTTGTAGCAATCGCGACGCTCGTTGACGCCAATGCAGCCTTGTCGAGATTCACGTCACAGATGTTCTCTGGTTTTTCACCGATTGCGGAGACAGAATGCCACTTTTGGACTCACTCGTTACTCGGCACTGGAGTTGCCAATTTGGCTCTGGTTAAAATTCGCAGGTTCATTACACGGACTCTCGGTGAATCGCGGATCCCGGTGCAGATTAGTCAGCTAGCCCTAGTTACGGATGCGGCACTTCAAGATGAGGCTTTACATGACGGGGCAATTTGGAGCGGAGCTTGGCTACACAGACTCCCCAGCGCCGTAGGACGAAAAGTTTTGTTGCCGAGGTTAGATCCTCTTTGTCCGCTAATTACCTACCTCAGCGGTCGCGACGGATTCCACACAACTCAATCGAGTTTAAGCGCCCCACTGAATGTTCTGACTTCATGTAGTAACCTTCGTTGGAGCCTACTTACGGTCACACACGAAATGTCGCATCGAGTTGTAGATGAAGTTTTAGGACACCTTCTACCGGACACGGCGGATCCGAAAGAAATGGCCGCTGCATTCAACTTGGTTACAGAGGCGAAAGCCCCTGCAAATCTGTTGGAGTGTGTGCGGTTTAAATTGCTCGACTGCCTTCTCAAAATCAATGGGACGGAACCGGTGATAGATGAGGTCAAACCGATTACACCGGAGTATTTGGCTGACGTAATTACTGCTAGGAGTGAAGAAGTTGAAGAAATAATGGTGCATGTCTTTGATTTCATCTATTTTTACGGCGCGGATCCAAAGGCATACGTGCCATCCATTTGGCGGTCCTGGGACGCGATTCCTCGCCTTCATCGTAGACTACCAGGATATGTACTTCGAACGCTCTGTGGTGTCTATCCTGCGTTCTGGAATTCAGCCTCGGCGACACAAGATTCCGTCGCCGCCGTCACGGCCGGCATGGAAAGTGTAGAAAAAAGTGACAAAGACAATGCGTATATCCGCGCGGGCTTGACTTATCTGCGAAAAGAGAAGGAGACGCTTCAACAACGGCTGTGGCTTAGGAAAATATTGATCGGAATAGTAAGGACTTTTTTGCAATCTCCACCGCTTGTGCAGAGCGTCTTCGGTCAATCGACTAAACGGGATGAAGGTACTATCTTTCGCTTTGAGTCAACTCCGATTGAAAATCCGCTTCGATTCATTGAAACGCATACCTCGTCTAAATTCAATGGAGCCATTTCTGCTTGGATGTTGTCAAAACTTGCATTCGATGCGGCTGATCCTGACGTTCTCCGCGTCGAGGGAATCCACAAATGAGCGATACACTCTCAGGTTTCTTATTCTGGACCGAGTGGGACGCCGTGAAAGAAGCACTGGCGAAGGTAGGGCGGATCCGCCTAAATAGCGAAGTCGTCGAAGGGTGGCGTACTTTTGAGTACAATGTCG
>Ga0105047_10010881_pt1 | contig 14821 bp, 16 predicted proteins | sample MAT04_FD_78384 | JGI IMG/M metagenome (GOLD analysis project Ga0105047, IMG submission 78384) | Freshwater microbial communities from Lake Fryxell liftoff mats and glacier meltwater in Antarctica - MAT-04 (megahit assembly) | ecosystem: Environmental > Aquatic > Freshwater > Ice > Liftoff... | reverse complement strand
CGGAGCTGGAGCGCCTCAACCCGGGCCTCGTGCGGCTGTCCATCACTGGCTATGGCCCCGCGGGCGTGGACGCGGACAAGCCGGGCTTCGACTTCATCATCCAGGCGGCATCCGGGCTGATGTCCATCACCGGCGCCCCAGACGTGGATGGCGGTGGCCCCACGAAGGTGGGTGTCGCGATCGTGGACCTCGCCACCGGCATGCTGGGCGCCACGCATGTCCTGGCGGCGTTGCGCGAGCGGGATACGACGGACTCTGCCGGGCGCGGCCAGCGCATCGACCTGGCGCTGCTGGACGCGACGGTGGCGTGGCTGGCCAACCAGGCGGCGAACTGGCTCATCGGGGACCGCGTGCCGGGTCGCATGGGCAACGCGCACCCCAACATCACGCCCTACGAGACGTTCCCCACGGCAGACGGGGAAGTGGCCCTCGCGGTGGGGTCCGAGCGGCAATGGGTGCGCTTCTGCGAGGCGCTGGAGCTGGCCGGCCTGGCCACGGACCCCCGGTTCCGCACGAACGCGGAACGCCTGGCGCATCGCGCCGAGTTGCGGCCCATCCTCGCGGGCATCCTGGCCGGCCGCCCGACCGCAGATTGGCTGGCGCGCCTCACCGCCGCGGAGGTCCCCGTGGGGGAGGTGCGCGACATGGCCCAGGTGTTCGCGGACCCGGGCTTGGCGGAACGCCAGATGATCGTGTCGTTGGCCCATCCCACCGTCGGGCAGATCCGCCTCCCGGGCCTGCCGGCGAAGCTCTCCCGGACGCCCGGATCGATCCGCCGTCCCCCACCCCTGTTCGCGGAGCACAGCGCGGAGATCCTGGCCGACCTCGGCTTCGGGCCCGAAGACATCGCACGCCTGCGCCCCGGCGCGGGGGAGGAATAGTCGGCCATGCCCCCGATCGCCATGAAGTTCGTCGTCTCGGCCACGAAGGTGGAAGACCTGCCCGAGACCCAGCGGGAGGTCGCCATCGTCGGCCGGTCCAACGTCGGCAAGTCGTCGCTCATCAACGCGGTCGCCAACACGAAGGGCCTCGCGCGCGTGAGCCAGACGCCCGGTCAGACGCAGCTGCTCAACCTGTTCTCCGTGGGCAAGGGTTCCAGCGTGATGGATCTGCCGGGCTACGGCTTCGCGAAGGTGCCCGGGCGCATCAAGAACACCTGGAGCGCGATGATCGAGGCCTACCTCCTGGGGCGGGAAGGCCTCCAGATGATCATCGTGCTCGTGGACGGTGAGATCGGGCCGACGAAGCTGGACGTCCAGATGCTCGACTGGCTGCGCAGCCACGAGCTGCCGCACCACGTGGTCGTGACCAAGCACGACAAGGTCAAGCCATCCACGATCGGCACCCGCAAGCGCGACGTGGCCGCGGGCGTGCTGCTCCATCCCGAGGACATCACCTGGGTGAGCGCCGCCAAGGGCACCGGCATCGATGCGCTGCGTGACCTGATCCGCCTCTGGCTGGCGAAGTAGCGTTCCTCTCAGCGCCGCGCCGGCGGGTCGAGCTCCTCGCGCGCGCGGCGGCGCAGCACGCCCAGGTAGCTGCCGATCTCCGACCAGTCCACGCCGGCCACCGGGCGGTCGTCGCCGTACGCGGCACGTGCGTCATTGACCCGCCGCGGCGGAATCTCGCCGAAGCCGGGCTCCAGCAGCTCCGGGAACGCCTGCCGCAGCGCCAGGTCGAACGTGGCGAGCGTGCCGCCCGTGACCTGGGCAAGGGCCGCGGAGGTAGCGTCGTACATCGAGAGCCGATGGCGTTCCGCGAGGTCCATCGCGAGCAGCAGGATCGGCCGGTCGATGGGGATGGTCTGCGGCTGGAGCGCGTCGATGTCTCGTAGACCCGCGAGCATCTGGTGACTCGTCCACCGATACCGACGCAGGAGGGGGTGGGTGATCTCTAGCCAGAAGTGACCCGGGACGAGAATCCTGGTCCCGGACGCGGACCAGCGCTCCGTGGCGGCGATCACGAGCGAGGCGTCAGGCTCGTCCAGGATCATCGCCATCGGTCCGGATGCGTCCAGAATGACCGGTGGTGGCGTCACTCCGGGTCCCTGCCGCCGCGGGCGGCCCGCAGGACCTGGTCTGTCCGTTCTTCGCGATCCAGACGGATGGACTCGACTGCACCAGGGGCGCCAGGCGGGCGGTTCTTGGCCATCTGCTTCGCCAAGGCTTGAAGCCGGTCCATGGCCTCGTGGACGCGCTTCATCCGCTCCTCGCGAGTCTCGCCGAGTTCGTCCAGTTGTTCTGCCTCCTCCACGGAGATGAGCACGGCCATGGGCCGATGGTCGCGTTCGATGAGGATGCGCTCGCCGGCGGAGGCGGCATCCAGCAGCTCACCCAGGTGCCTGCGGACGTCCAGCGCGGTCACGGTTCTCATGGCTGACCATGATAGCTGGGTATGATGGTCAGCCATGCACCCATCCGGGCTGCCGGTCGCGCATGATGTCGGGGCCCAGCCAACGTTTCGCCACATCTGAGGACCGTGATGACCCCCTACCGACTGGTCACGTTCGCCCACGACGGCACCGACCGTCCCGGCCTGCTGGTGGAGGACCGGGTGCTGGACCTGGTGGCGGCCACGTCGCAAGGGCACGGCGGGACGGCGCACGGCACGCCCATGGACATGCGTGGCGTCATCGAGGGCTGGAGCCCGCGCGTGGCGGGGCGCCTCCAGTCGATGGCGGACGCGGGTCTCGGCGATGGCCCCGGCACGTACGCCCTGGCGGATGTGACGCTGCGCACGCCCCTGCGCAACCCCTGGAACCTGCTGTGCATCGCGGCCAACTACACGGCGCACGCGGACGAGATGGGCCGTGACTCGGCCGTGGACCCGGACAATGAGGAGCCCGTGTTCTTCGCCAAGTCGCCCCGTAACTGCATCGCCGATCCGGGCGCGCCGTTCGCGATGCCCGCCGGTCGGAACATCGACTGGGAAGGGGAGCTGGCGCTGGTCATCGGGACCACGGCCAAGGACGTGCCGCTGGAGACCGCGATGGACCATGTCTTCGGCTACATGGTCGGCTTCGACGTGTCCGATCGGGGCGGCGAGGGCCGGCCGACCACGAAGATGTTCGCGCCGCCCTACTGGTACCGCGGCAAGTCGCACGACGGCGCCGCGCCCCTGGGCCCCTGGATCGTGCCTGCGGCGCACGTGGCGGCCCCCGGTGACCTGGGCATCGTGACGCGCGTCAACGGGGTCGTGAAGCAGGACGGCTCCACGTCGCGGCTCGTGTGGGATCTGCCCCACATCATCCGGTCGGCGTCCGCGGTGATGACGCTCCACCCCGGCGACATCATCTTGACGGGCACACCCGACGGCGTCGGCATGGGTCGCAAGCCGCCGGAATTCCTGGCGGCGGGTGACGTGGTGGAGATCGAGATCGAAGGCATCGGGTCGATCAGCACGCCGATGGTCGCAGCGGGCTGATCGACGCCGGATGCCGACCGGCGCGATGGCCGGCCGCCCTCCGCTGGTCGGTCGGAACGTCTACTCGGCGTCCACGCGGGTGATGCGGTCCTCGACCGCCGGGGCGATCGGGCTGTTGGCCTCGATGTACTCCTGCAGCACCTGGTCCAGGGGCTTGCCGAAGTCGTAGGGGTCGATCGCGTTGGTGGCGAACACCTCGTAGCCATCGCCGCCCAGGCGCATGAAGTCGTTGCTCACCAGGCTGTAGGTGTCCGCGGGGTCGATCGGGGTGGCGGTCCCGTCATCACCCACGACCTCGACGCTCACGATCCGGCTGCCGGCGGGCTTGCTGCCGTCCCAGACGTACCGGATGCCGGAGACCTGCGGGAACCGACCGGCGCCCTCCTCCACGAGGGAGACGCCATTCTCCAGTGCGGCCACGACGTCGGCACCCGTGAGCTGGAACTCGCTCACGAGGTTGCCGAACGGGAAGACGGTGAGGACGTCGCCCAGGGTAACGATCATCGGCGCGGCGAGCGCGAGGTCGGCGGGCGTCGGCTCACCCACGGGCACGTTGCTGCGGATGCCGCCGCCATTGGTGATGGCGATCTGGGCGCCGGTCTCGGCACGCATGGCGTCCGTCACCAGGTTGCCCAGGTTGCACTCCTGCACCCGGCACACGACCCGGTCGCCGACCAGGAAGACACTCGACTCGCCGACAGGCGTCTGCTTGAGCTCCTCGATCGGTGCGGCCAGCGTCGTGACGATGCCCTCTACCGTGGGATCGGGCGTGATGAACCGGGACAGCAGGATCGTGTCACCGGCCACGTCGGTCGCCACGCCTGCGGCGTCGAACGTGACGTCGACCCGACCCAGGTACTGGTCGTACTCGCCCGCCTGGACGATGCTCACAGGCGCGCCGTCGAGGTCGTTGACAACCACCGGGTACTCCGCGACGGACGCCTGGTAGGTGTTGCTCAGCAGCGAGTGGCTGTGGCCACCCACGATGAGGTCGACGCCCCGCGTGCCGGCGGCGATCTCCTGGTCCTTGTCCAGCCCGACATGGGTGACGAGCACGATCTTGTCCACGCCCTGCTCGGTCAGCTCGTCCACGACCGCCTGCGTGACGCTCACGAGGTCGCTGTCGAACACGAGGCCCTCGCCGGGCGAGGAGATGACCGGGGTGTCCGCGGTGACGAGGCCGATGATGCCCACCTGCTCGCCCGCGACGTCGAGGATGGCAGAGGGCGGCACCTTGCCCGCCAGCTCCGGGGAGGCGCTGAAGTCCACGTTGGCGGTCACGACCGGGAACTCCACGCCGTCGATGAACTCGGCGAGGATCTGGTCACCGTCATCGAACTCGTGGTTGCCCAGGGTCATGCCGTCATAGTCGATGGCGTTCATGATCTGGACGCTGTCCTGGCCGCGATACTGCTGGTGGAACAGCGTGCCCGTGAAGCGGTCGCCTGCGTCGAGCAGGAGCACGTTGCCGCCCTCGGCGCGGATCTGGTTGACGACGGCCGCCTGCCGCGCCGCGCCGCCGTCGCCCGCGTTGTTCGGCTCGTGGTGGGCGTGGACATCGTTCGTGTGAAGGATCGTCAGGCTGAACGTCTCCTCGTCCTGGGCTGCAGCCGCTCCCGGCAACAGCAGCGTCAGCGCGAGGGCGGGGATCATGAATCGGCGTTGCACGGGCTGGGCCTCCTCGTTGGTTCGTTGGTGCGCGACGAGCGCGACCGCCAGGGTACGGGCCAACGGTATCCGGCCGGTCAACGCTGGGTGAACGTTGTCCTGGCCGCGCCACGAGCCGGCCGCGCCACGAGCCGGCCGCGCCACCGTTGCGCTGGGTCGCGACGCTGCGTGGGCGACCGTGGGGTGTACCCTTCGAAGCCGGGGGAGGGCTCAGCACGAGGAGATCGGGCATGGACCTGGGGCGTTCGCTGGGACTGGTCGCGGCAGCGACCGTCTTCGTCGCGTCCGGCGCGGTCGCGCAGTCGCCCATCGCCAGCCCGGCCATTGCAACCCCGGCTCCGTCGGCCTCCCCGTTCCCCTGGCCGACCATTCCTCGTGAGCGCCTGGTTCCCGGAGCGTTCCCGGAGTGGCCCAGTGGCAGGCCCACGGCCAGCACCACGGACCGCGACATCCGCCTGGACCTGTGGCTCTCGTCCACGGAGGCCGCCCCCGGCGAGTGGGTACAGGCGATCGTGCGTGCCACGAACGTGGGACAGGGCATGGCCTGGGTCCGCACCGGAGACGAATGTACCCACGCGACGGAGACGGAGGTGGACATCGACCTCCGCCCCGCGACGCCCATGGGCGTCGAGCAGACCGGGAACGCGGCCGCCCTGAAGACCCACCTCGTGGAGGGTCATCTCGCCGACCACTTCCGGTCGCCGCGGTTCGCCTACGGCCGGCGCACGCTCGGACTCCGGGTACAGGTGTTCGCGGAATGCACCAACATCCGCCCCCGGTCCCTCGCAGACCCACTCGCCCCTGGTCGGACCCGGACGGAGCGCTTCATCTGGCGAGCCGTGGAGATCGTGGATGAGCGGCGCGCCGGCCGTCTCCGACCGCTCTTCCCGGGGCCGGTCCCGGTCAAGGTCAGCTGGTCCATGGGTGGTCGTGGCGCCGCCCCCACGCAGGAGCGACTCGCTGGGCCCGGTCGGCCGATCACGGTGACGACCAGCCTGGAGCTGACGGGCGCAGGCCCCGGGACGCCGTCGCTCCCGGAGCTGGTCGACACGGCCCTGGCGGACCCGGACTTCCGGGCGTGGGTGGATCTCGACCCTGAGCGCGGATGGATCGCGGCCTCTGCGAGCATCCCGGATGTCAGCAATGCGTACTACGCCCACTACGGTCGTGCTGCGGGGATCCTTGAGCGCGCGCCCAACGGCTACCTGCAGGTGGTCGTCGAGCGATACCGACCGGCGAGGAGGGCCGGCGTGGCATTCCTGGACCCGTGGACCGGTGACCTGATCGACACCTGGATCGGTCCGGCCCGGTGAGGCGCGCCCGCACGGGTAGCGTGCGTCATCATGTCCCGACCGAACACTGGAGGAGGGACGCATGATCGATCACCGCGAGCGCTGGGCGCTGATCCTGGGCGCCAGCAGCGGCTTCGGGGAGGCTGCCGCGCTCGCCCTCGCTGCGGACGGCTACCACATCGCGGGCGTGCACCTGGACCGCCGGCAGGGCATGGAGCGCGTCGAGGGCATCAAGCGAAAGATCGAGGCGCACGGCAGCAAAGCGTTGTACTTCAACGGCAACGCTGCGGATGACGGCAACCGCGCCGACGTCCTCAAGGCGCTGGGCGATGTGTTCGCGGAGTCACGGGCCGGCGGGGCGCAGCCGTACGTGCGCGTGATGATGCACTCGCTCGCGTTCGGGACGCTGAAGCCATTCCTGGAGCTCGATGCGAACGCCGGGATCAGCCGCAGGAACATGGAGATGACGCTCGACGTCATGGCCAACTCGCTCGTCTACTGGGCGCAGGACGTCTGGCGCACCGGGCTGTTCGCGGACGGCAGCAAGATCTACGCCATGACGTCGGAGGGGTCCACGCGGGTGTCGACCACCTATGGCGCGGTCTCCGCGGCCAAGTCGGCGCTCGAATCGCACTGCCGCCAGCTGGCCATGGAGTTCGCCAAGTTGAAGTCGGGTGTGACCGTCAACGCGATCCGCGCAGGCGTGACGATGACCCCGGCGCTGATGCAGATCCCAGAGAAGGAACTGCTCATCGCACATGGCATGGCCAACCCGAACGGGCGCATGACCACCGTGGAGGACGTGGCCCAGGCGATCGTGGCGCTGTCCGGCACCGGCACGCACTGGATCACCGGGAACGTGCTGGGTATCGACGGCGGTGAGCTGATCTCCGGCTGACCGCGATGTGTGGAGACCCCGCGCCCATGGCCATGCTGCTCGGGGCATGGGCGGCCCGATGAGCACCGGCTCGCCCGGACCCGACCGAACGCCCATGCTCGACCGCTCCGCGGCCGTCCGGGACCACCTGGCCAATGAGCGCACGCTCCTGGCCTGGCAGCGCACGGCGCTGGCGCTCGTGGGCCTGGGCTTCGTGGTCGACCGGTTCGCCTTCGAGGGGTCGTCGGATCGCGCGCTCGCGGGCACCCTCGTGGGTCTGGGGATGATCGTGGCCGGCGGCATGGCGGCGCTGGTCGGCGTGTATCGGTTCGTCAAGGTAGAGCGCGAGATCGACACCGATTCCTACCAGCCGTCGATCGGCGTCCACCTCGTGTTCGCGGGCGCGATCGTGGTCACGGCCGTGGCGATGGTGGTCTATCTGCTGTTCGCCGGACCGGCCTAGTCGCGCGTCAGGCTGGACCATGTCCCCGCTGGTACGCCTGCTCCTCCGGGATGCGGGCGGTGAACAGCAACCGCTGCACACGCAGCACTCAGCTGGGCGGGTCGGCGCGGCGGACGACCACGGAGCGAGCGTCTACCAGCAGTCCCGGGCCGTAGCCGGTGAGCTCCACGTACGCCTGGCCGCCCAGCGGCAGCCCGGCGCGCGTCGCGGTCACGAGCTGCGATCCCTCCCAGTACACGACGCCGGTCGTGCGCCGTGTGTCCAGCTCCTGGGCGGCAACGGTGGGCCCCAGCTCCACCACCAGCTCCTCGCCCGGCACCGTGATGCGCCAGCCGGCCGGCCACGTGGCCCCCGTCTCCTCGGAGGTCCACGTGGCTGTCTCTTCCACCGTGAACGCCTCGCGGGGCAGGTGCTCGGTCGAGCCGTCAGGACGCGTGAGCGTGCCGTAGATGAGCGGATACGACCCATCGGCCGCGCGCACCAGGGAGAGCGTGAGGTCGGTGCCGTCATCGAGGTTCACCGCGAACCAGTCCCAGCCGCCGCCGCCCACGCTGATGAAGTCGCCCCACTGGTGGTCGAACCAGGCCGTGCCCGTCACCGGGAACGTCTCGCCGCCCAGCGTCAGCGAGCCGGCCGCGGTCATCTTCGGGCGCGAGTAGTAGTAGGAGCCTCCGGCCGGACCGAAGTCGACGTAGCCGTCTTCATCGTGGAGCGTCACCGGGAACGCCGAACCGTCCAGCGCCAGGTCCAGCCCGAAGGCCGTGCCGCCCAGCTCCCCGGCTCCGGCGCCGACAGCTGCCACGCCCATGGCCGCCAGCTGATCCACGCCGCTGGCGCCGGTCATGGTCCACGGCTCGACGCCCACATCCGGCAGACCCAGCACGGTCTGGCCGGTGATGGCCAGGTCGAACCCGGCACCAGGCACGGACCGGTCCACCTGTGGCCCCACCTCCGCGCGCTGGTCGTACAGGAACCGGTCGCCGGTCTCGTCGGTGAGCGCAAGGTGGGACGCCCAGGACACGGGGAACGTGCCCCGCTCGGCTCGGAAGATGACGTACTCGAAGCCGAACGTCCGGCCGTCCCCCCCGGCGAGGTGGCCCGTGAAGTACCACCACTCCGTGAGGCGGTCGTGCGGGCCGTCGTCCGCGGGCAGGATCACCGCCTGTGGATCCGGGACGCGCGAGGGTGCCGGCGTCGGTCGCACGACGGGCTGCTCGGGCGGTACCGGGTTGGCGAGGATGGGCACCGAGCAGCCGACCGCCACGAGCGCCAGGACCAGGAGCAGCAGTCGGGCCATCAGGCGCCCTCCACCAGGGGCAGTCGGGCGCTGATCCAGCGCTCCAGTCGGGCGGGCATCCACCAGTTCCACTTCCCCAGCAGACGCATCGTCGACGGCACCAGCAGCGCCCGGACCACGGTCGCGTCCAGGGCCACCGCGATGGCCACCCCCAGGCCCACCGCCTTGATGAGCACCACCTCCGCGAACGCGAACGACCCCGCCACGACGACCACGATGAGCGCCGCCGACGTCACGATCCGGCCACTCCGCTCCATGCCCTGGACCACGGCGATGCGGTTGTCGCCGGTCCGGTCCCAGGCCTCCTTCATGCGCGACAGCAGGAACACCTCGTAGTCCATGGACAGCCCGAACAGGACGCAGAACAGGATCACGGGCAGCGTCGTCTCCACGAAGCCGAGGGGCGCGAACCCCAGGAGCGCGGACAGGTTCCCGTCCTGGAAGATCCAAACGAGCGCACCGAAGCTGGCCAGGATCGAGAGCGAGTTCATGACCAGCGCCTTCAGCGGCAGCAGTACGGAGCGCAAGAGCAGGAACAGCACGAGGTACGTGGCGCCCAGGATGAACACCGCCGTGCGCGGGAAGTCCGCCGCGACCTTGTCCACCACGTCCACGACCTCCGCCGCACCGCCGCCCACCAGCACGCTGAGCCCAGCGGGTGGCGCCAGCACGGACGCCGGGTCGCGCAGGTCCCCCACGAGTGCGCGTGCCTCCGGGTCGTTGGGGCCGTGGAAGGTGGTGATGGTGACCGCGGTCAGATCGCCATTGGTGGTGCCGGCCAGCGCCTGCGCCACGAACCGGTCGCCCGGTCCGCCGGGCACGGAGTAGATGAGCTGGTACTGCGCGCGGCCCAGGCGGGGGTCCAGGTCCACGATGCTGTTCACGCGCCGGATGCGCGGGTCGGCCGCCAGCTGCCTGGTGTAGTCGTGGAGGCGGCCGATGTTGACCGGATCGGTGACGTCGCCGTCCGTGCGCACGGCGAGGATGAGCGGCCCGAAGTCGCCCTCGCCGAAGTTGGCGAGCAGCGTGTCGTAGGCCTGCCGCGAGGGCACATCCGGGGGCAGGATACTGGCATCGGGGGCGTTGAACCGGACATGGAGGAACGGCAGCCCCAGGATCACCAGGAACAGAAGGGTGGGCACGAACACGGCCACGGGGCGATCCATGACGCGCTCGGCCAGGCGGCCCCAGAAGCCCATGGGCTGGGCTTCGCCCGAAGCGACCGCGGCTGCCGACGACGGGACCGGTGCGGCTGCGTTCGCGCGCCGGCGCCGCAGCCGGATGGGGAACGCGTCGATGCGCGGACCCAGGATCGCGAGCGTCGCCGGCAGCAGCGTCAGCGCCGCCGCGACCGCGAACGCGACCACCAGTGCGCCCGCGATGCCCACCGAGCGCAGCACCATGAAGTCGAACAGCACCAGGCCGCTGAGCCCGAGCAGCACCGTGATGCCGCTGAAGAACACCGCTCGGCCCGCGGTCGTGACGGTCGCCGCGACCGCGTCCGCGACCACCGCCTGGTCAACCCGGCCGTCCGCCGTGCGCCCACCGCCACGTGCCGCGAGTTCCTCCCGGAAGCGGCTGGCCAGCAGCAGCGCGTAATCCACGCCCAGCCCGAAGCCCAGGAGCGTCGCGAGGTTGAGCACGAAGATGCTCATGGGCGTCAGGGAGGCCGCGATGAACAGCGCCGCGAGCGCCACCAGCACCGCCATGCCGCCGGTGACGATGGGCACGCCGGCCGCCACGACCGAGCCGAACACGAGCAGCAGCGCGAGGCCCGCGAGCGGCAAGGAGATGAGCTCCGAACGCTGGAGGTCCTGCTCGGAGACGTGCTGGATGTCGCCGTAGAACGCGGGGCCCCCCGCGATCGAGGTACGCACACCGGGTGCCTCCTGGAGCGCCGCGGCGACCGGGTCCAGCGCGTCCGGCGAGCGGTCCGGGTCCAGGTCCAGGGTCACCACGTCGTACACCACACGGCCGTCGTCGCTCACCTGCTCGGGGGCGAAGGCGTGGGTTCGCACGCCCGTGACGTGGTCCGCTTCCGGGACGCGCGCGATGGCCGCCGCGGCCGCCGCCTCGAAGGCCGGATCGCCCGCGACAGCATCCCCGGTCGCCTCGATGACGATGACCAGCGCGGAGGGGGGCAGTCCCACCGCGTCCTCCAGCACCTTCCGTGCGCGCGCCGCCTCCAGGTCGTCGGAGGAGAAACCGCCCGGCTGGAGCGCACCCGGCGCCTGGGGCGCGAGGGGCAGCGCCATCAGCGCCAGCAGCGCCCAGACAGCGACCACCCACCAACGGCGGCGCGCGACGAAGCGGCCCAGGCGCTCGAAGAACCCCATGTCCGTGCTGCCCGGAGGGTCGTCGCGCCGCTAGGCGGCGGGGACGGCCGACTCCTCGATGATCTCGTGGCTGTCAGTGACCTCCGCCGCGTGCCGCACCGTCGCGATCACGGAGCAGTACTTGTCCACCGACAGCCGCACCGCACGCGCCACCACGGCCGGGTCGATGCCCGTGCCGCGGAAGGTGAAGTGGAGGTGGACCTTGCGGAACGTCCAGGGGGGATCCTCGTCCTGCTCACCGGTGACCCGCACCGAGAGATCCACGACCTCGGTGCGGGTCTTGCGCAGGATCTCGACCACGTCCCAGGCGGAGCATGAGCCGATGCCCGCCAGCAGCAGGTCCGCGGCGGAGAACCCGGTCGGGCGCCGCGTCTCGCCAGGCGCGGCGGGGGCGTTGATCGTGATCTCGTGGCCGCGGATCGTGCCGTTGGCCTGGAAGCTCTCCGTGGCCTGGTTCCAGGTCACGTCGACCGTGCGCATGCGTCCTCCGGAAGGGGTGTCAGCCGTGGTTCGGTCCGCGGGCGTCGCCGGATGGCCCGACACGACGACGCCGGGCACGCTCGGGGATACCGACCGGCTTGACCATCATGCGCCGGACCGCGGCGGGGCGCTGCCGGACCGTCACGGCGACCGGTCGTCGTAGGCACGCAGTTCCGCATGGACGATTCCGCCGTCGCCCAGCGTGAGCAGCACCCACGTGTAGCGAGGCTGCTGCCGCTTGTCCGTCGGCGAGCCCGGGTTGATCAGCCACGGCCCGTCCGAGCGGCGCTCCACGAGCGGGATGTGGCTGTGCCCGAACAGGATGGCGGCCAGCCCCGCTTCACCCGTGAAGGTCGACCGGGCTCGCTCGCGGCTGGTCCGGCCGGAGCCCAGGTGCCCGTGCGTCAGGCCCAGCCGCACTCCGTCGGTCTCGATCACCTTGACCAGGCCCAAGCGGTCGGCCAGCGCCGGCGGATCGTTGTTGCCGGCCACGCCGTCGATGGGGGCCACCGCCGCGAGGAGGTCCCAGGCCAGCTCGGACGTCCAGTCGCCCAGGTGCAGGACGCGATCGACGCGGGCATCGGTCAGCCCGGCCAGAAGCGCTCGCGGCAACGCCCGCCCGAAGCGCGGCAGGTGCGTGTCAGAGACGACGCCGATGCGCAGCATGGCTGCGGCCGGACCGTCAGACCGACTCGGCGATCGTGGACAGGATGGTGCTGATCTGGGTGCCCAGGAAGACGAGCGCCACGATCGAGAGCACCACGATGAGCGCCAGGATCAGGGCATATTCCGCCAGCCCCTGCCCGCGTTCGTCACGCCGAGCCACGGGCTGCTCGGTCATTCCCCGATGACGGCCCAGATGAAGCCCATGAAGATGAAGATGCCCGCGAACAGGCCGATCAGCGCGGGCGCTCCGACCGTGTTGGCGGGCAGCTCCAGGCTGGCGAGGAACCCCATCGCGGCGATCCAGACGATGATCAGGCCGAAGAACAGGTACTTGGCGTTGACGTTGGTGATCGCCTGGACCCAGCCCGTCTTGCGCCGGTCCGGCACGATCATCACGATGAGCAGGAAGGCGACCATGACCGCGCCCAGGAGGATGCCGCCCAGGAACGCGACCCAGTTGCCGCCCTCGATGGCGCCCCGGAATGCGCCGTACAGGGAGAACAGCACCACCCCGAACACGAGGAAGGCGAGCAGGAAGCCAAGGTTTCGCAAGCGGTCCATCGTCATCGCGGGGCGAGTCTAGCAGAGGGCGTGGTCACGGCGGGGCCAGGATGGGCGACCGAAGGCTCGTGGGCGCCCTGCGCACCGTCCGACCCGCGCACCGCCGGTGGATCCCAGCGGGACTGAACGCCGACGTCGTCCGGGAGGGTCCCAGGGCGCGCACGCAGGGCCGCGGGTGCCCGACGGGCGCTGGGACGGACCGACAGTCAACGCAGGAGTGGAATCCACCGGGCTACGGGATGCGCGGCGCGCGCCAGCACCCGTCGCAGCCACCGCCACGTTCCGTCGGAATGGAAAGCGTCGCTTCCAGCCCCGTCAGCCGGCGGCCTCGGCGGCGGGTCGGCGGCAGCGGCATGTGCGACCGCCGCTCCACCCCGCGATCCGTCCGTCAGGCGGTCGCTGCACCCGCACCCGCCGGCGCGGAGGCTGCCAGGGCGGCCGCCTCACGCTCGCCCGCGGCCTCCGCCTCCGCGATCGCCGCGTCGGTCACGATCCGGCGCGCCACGACCAGCGCCAGCGTGGCGACGCCCGCCAGCAGGAACACCGCCTCCAGCCCCAGCAGCTCGCCGATGAGGCCGCCCAGCAGCGCTCCGATGGGCTGGCTGCCCCACGCCAGAAGCCGATAGCTCGCGTTCACCCGGCCCAGCAGCCGGTCAGGCACGATGCGCTGGCGCAGCGACACCGTGACCACGTTCCAGATCACGACGAAGAACCCGGACAGCGCGAACGAGGCGCCCACGATCCAGGGGTCGGGCGTCAGGCCGGGGGTCGCGATGGTCACGGCGCTCGCCACCACGGCGAGGGTCAGCAGCCGCGCCCGTCCCAAAGCGCGCCTCCGCGCGTGCGACGACGAGCGACCCGGCGAGGCTGCCCAGCGCCATGGTCGTCATCAGCACCCCGAAGCCGACCTCGTCGAGGCCCATCGGCCCGGGCGCCACCGCGTACAGCACGAAGATCGCGAATGCCGCGCTCGAGGCGAGGTTCATGACGCCCACCATCAGCGCCAGGGTGCGCAACAGCCGGTGGGCGAACAGGTAGCGCAACCCGTCGCGGATGTCGCCGAGCATGCTCCGCCGTTCCCCCATCGCGAGCCGTGCGGGGGTGGGCTTGAAGGACCCGCGGAGCAGCAGCAGGGCCACCGCTGCGAACGCGAAGGCGAGCGCGGAACCGGCGAACGCGAGTCCGATGGCGATGGCCGCCAGGAAGCCACCCAGGGGCGGCCCCACGAACTGGTTGGCGATCATCTCCACCGCGTACAGGCGGCCGTTGGCGACCGACAGCTGCTCGCGCCGCACGATCGAGGGCATGATCGACTGGGCGGCCGTGTCGAACAAGGTCTCGCCGATGCCCAGCACGAACGCCGCGAGGTAGAGGGCCGGCAGGGCAAGGGTGTCCGTCGTCACGCCGATGCCCAACAGCACGGCGACGACCATGCGCAGCAGGGCCACACCGACCATCGTGCGGCGGCGGTCCAGGCGGTCCGCCAGCGCCCCGGCGATGAGCACGAACACGAGCCCCGGCAGACGGCCGGCGATCGCCACGCCCGCGATGAGCGCCGGGGAATCGGTCAGCTGCACCGCAAGGAGCGGGAACGCGATCCAGAAGACACCGTCGGCGAGGTTGGACGTCGCGGAAGACGCCCACAGCCGCCAGTAGTCACCAGGCAGCCCCCCGGCGAGCGCTGCAGCCCGACGCCGGACCATCGACAAGCGTCAACCCTCGTGGTGGGCCATCGACGCCCGGAGCCAGTGTCGATCG
>Ga0105047_10010879_pt1 | contig 14822 bp, 14 predicted proteins | sample MAT04_FD_78384 | JGI IMG/M metagenome (GOLD analysis project Ga0105047, IMG submission 78384) | Freshwater microbial communities from Lake Fryxell liftoff mats and glacier meltwater in Antarctica - MAT-04 (megahit assembly) | ecosystem: Environmental > Aquatic > Freshwater > Ice > Liftoff... | reverse complement strand
CTCGGCGAAACCTTCCTCATGGACGTGGCCAAAAACCTCAAAGTCTGGGACGCCGACCCCCAGCCCCGATCTCCCGAGCCGGCTCCGCGAGGCCGTCCCGCCACCCGTGCCCGGGCTGGCACCACCGCCGCCCGCACCTGGGAAGTCAGCGCCCTGAGCGCCGCCCATTTTGCAAAAGAAAACCGCCGCCTCACCGTGCGCCAGACCACCAAAGGCCCACTGCGCGTGCAGCTCTGGGTGCGACGCGTCTGGCTGTGGGATCCGCGCCACGACGCTCCCGCGCGGGAGCGACTCCTCGTCGTGCGGCGCGCAGCCGACGGCACCCACAAATACAGCCTCAGCAACGCCCCCGCCGAAACGCCATGGGAACGGCTCGGCTACATGCAGGGTCAGCGCTTCTTCATCGAGCGTGCCTTCCAGGATGCGAAGAGCGAACTCGGCCTCGCCCACTACGAAGTCCGCGGCTGGCGCGGCTGGCACCATCACATGGCCCTGTGCTGCCTGGCGCTCCTTTTCACGCTCAAGGAACGCCTCGCCTGCGCCGCAGCCATCCCGCTCTTGAGCGTGCGCGCCCTGGTCGAACTGCTCGCCTTCTACCTCCCGCGCCGGAGCCGCGACCCCACCGCCGTCCTCGCCAACCTGCGCGCCCGCCACACCGCCCGGGCGGCGAGCATCAAGTCCGCAAAACGGCGACGCAAATAAGTAACAAAGTAGAACTAACCGCCAGCGACGATGCGGATTAGTTCGATGCGATCGCCTTCGGCCACCGGGCATCCAAGCCACTCGTCGCGGCGCAAGGCGAGGCCGTTGTGCTCGACCAGCGTGGCCGGCGCGGGCAGGCCGAGTTCGTCGATCAATTCGGCGATGTTCGTCGCGCGGAAAATTTCGCGCGGCTCGCCGTTGACGAGGAGTTTCACGACGCGAGGATGGCCGCGTCCCAATCCTTCCACACCGCCTCGAAGCCGCGGGAGCGCAGCAAATCCGCGACTTCCGCCGCGGAACGTTCATCGGCGATTTCAAACTGTCCCGTCGCTCCGGCGTCGGCGGCAGAATCCGCCGGTGCGAGCGCTTTGCCCCGCACGGTGAGGTGCAGATCCTCCCGGCCCTGACCGGTGTAACCGCCGGGTTCGGTGTGGCTGCCGGCGCTCATCATGGTGATGCCGAGCGGCAGCAGTGCGTCGCGCAAGGGCGCGGGTTCGCGGGTGCTAAGGACGATGCCGACCTGCGGGAAACAGACGCGCAGCGCGCAGATGAGTTGGACGAACTCGCGGTCGCCCAGCGGGTGTTTGGGCGCAAAATTCCCCGCGCACGGACGCAACCTCGGCAGGCTGACGGTGAACTGCGCGCGCCAACAGGTGCGCAACAAATGATCGAGATGCGCGGCCAGCGCCTCCGCTTCCGCCCGCCAATCCGTGAGCCCAAAAAGCGCGCCAATCCCGATGCGCCGAAAGCCGCCCGCGTAGGCGCGTTCCGGACAGGCGAGTCGCCAGTCGAAATCCTTCTTCGGCCCGGCGGTGTGCATCGCGGCATACACCTCGCGGTCGTAGGTCTCCTGGTAAACGATCAGCCCCTCCGCGCCTGCGGCAACGAGTGTCGCGTAATCCGGCGTTTCCATCGGCGCGACCTCCAGCGAGATGCTCGGGATTTCCGCGACGAGCGTGCGGACGCAGCGCTCAAGATAGCCGTTGGAAACGAACTTTGGATGTTCGCCCGCGACGAGCAGGATGTTGCGAAAACCTTCCGCGGCGAGATGCCGCGCCTCCTTCACCACCGAGGCAATCTCCAGCGTGACGCGCAGGATGGCGTTGTCGCGCGAGAAGCCGCAGTAGGCGCAGTTGTTGATGCACTCGTTGGAAAGATACAGCGGGGCGAAAAGCCGAATGGTCTTGCCGAAATGCCGTCGCGTGACCGCGGCGGACTCACGAGCCAGCCCCTCGATCTGCGCGTCCGTCTTTGGCGCGAGCAGCGCGGCAAAGCGGCGCAGCGTGGGCGAAGCGGGATGGAGAGCAGTCGTCATGAAAATCGCGGGGCGGGAATATGCGGACTCGCGCCGGTCTTGTAAATAGGCCGGCTTTGCGCAGTTTGGCGCGCCCATGGAAACCGCCGTCATTCTCTATCACATGCTCGTGCTCGCCGGGCTCTTGCTGGCGCTCGCGGCGACGCTGGTGAATGTCGCCAGCTTTGGCGGCTTGCGGCCCGCGGCACCGCCGCCTCCGGAAGATGCGCCGCTCGTCTCGATTCTCGTTCCGGCGCGAAATGAGGCGCGGAATATCGAGGCGTGCGTGGGGTCGCTGCTCATGCAGGATTATCCTCACTACGAATTGATCGTTCTCGACGATCACTCGGACGACGGCACCGGCGAGATCGTCCGGCGGCTCGGGCTCGGCGATTCGGGAAACCGCCGGGTCATTTCCGGGGAACCGCTCCCGGTGGGCTGGACGGGAAAAAGCTGGGCCTGCCATCAACTCTCCCTCGCCGCGCGCGGAGACTACCTTTTTTTCACCGATGCCGACACGACGCACGCGCCCGGCACCCTCTCTGCCGTTGTGGCGGCGGCGTGCGCCTACCGGGCCGATCTGCTCTCCGCGTGGCCGCGCCTGATTACGAAAACGCCGGGCGAGAAGCTCGTGATCCCGATGATCCTGCTGCTCGGCATGGTCATGTATCCGCACTGGCTCGTCCTTTTGCTGCAAATGTATCCAAACGTCGCCGCGCGTCTGCCCACGGCCGCGCGGCGCATGCTTGGCGCGGCCAATGGGCAGTTCATTTTTTTCACGCGCGCCGCCTACGAACGCATTGGCGGTCATGCCGCGTTGCGGGAGCATCTCGTCGAGGATGTCGCGCTCGGCCGCGCCGTCGCGGCGCGCATGGGGGAGGGGATGCGGCTGCTCAATTGCGAGTCGCTGCGTTTTTCGACCTGCCGGATGTACCGGTCCTTTCCAGAGGTCTGGGAAGGCTTCACCAAAAACATGCGCGCCGCCTTCGAGAATTCGCTCGCGGGATTCCTCGGCATCGGCGCGATGCAGGTCTGCGGTTTTCTCCTGCCGTTCGTTTTCGTCTTTGTCCCCGGCCCGGCGCGGCCGCTGGTGATCATGCAGGTTGGCGTCATCTATCTCATTCGTATCGTGCTCACGCTGCGTTTCCGCACTTCGTGGACGGGCTGTCTGCTGCATCCGCTGGGCGAAGCCCTCGCGCTCGCCATCGGACTCAATAGCTGGCGCCGCCTGGCGACCAAAGGCGTCACCTGGAAAGGTCGCACCTATCAGTCTTAAATGTCCCCACCGGCCTGCGACCTTGCATTCCGCCGGATTTCCCGCAACGTGCCCCCCGACATGGAATTGATCCTTCGCCCGACCGATGCCTCTCCGGCCCGCGAAGTGTTCCATGGTTTTCCAGTCACCGCCTAACTCTTCAATCCTGTGGACATTCAACATCTCCTGACTCGTGAATTTGCCTGGGGCTTCTACCTCGGTCTCGTTTTCCTCATCATCGCCAGCTACAACTACCTGCGTCTGAAGGGCGAGTTGTCCCGCTTCCGCCGCCACCTCAGCGACAAGCTCGAAATCGAAGCCGAGTCGATGAAGAAGACCAAGGCCGAGCAGGAAGTGCTGCGGAAGGAAAACGAAAGCCTGCGCGTGAAAGTGAACGCCCTCAACGAACTGCCCGACCGCAAGCTCCAGCGCGACCTGGAAATCTATGCCCGCGCGGAAAAGCGCATGCTGCTCAACGTCCCCGGCTTCGCCCCCGCATGGGAAACCGCCAAGACGGAGGCGCACAACGAACTTTCCGATGAGGAAGCAGGCAAGGCCGCGCCGAAGCGCATCTTTGCGCGCCTCTTCGGTGGCGGCACTGGCACGCAGGCCGCACTGCCCGGCCGCGACAACGGCAACCGCGCCAGCGAATCGGAAACTGCCAAGTCCGGCGCGGAGCACTGAGGCGCCTGAACGGCGGGAGCGGTGGCTAGTCGTCGGCGGTGGCGAGGATTTCACTCAAACGTTCGCTCAGTATGCCGGGCAGACGCGTTAACCATGTCCCATCGAGCAGACCGACGGAGGCGAGGTCGCGCAGGTGGACGCGGTCCTTGTCGCGCCACGCGCTGAGTTTCATGCGGACAAGTGCATCGAGTGAGATCAGGCGGAAATCGCCCGCATCTTCGCTTTCGTGGATTCCGGCGTTGGGCTCAGGTTGATCAGGGCGGGTTTTCTCCGCGGCAAAAACGACATGCACCGCGTCGCGCACCTTGGCTTCCGCACCATCGAGGAAAACTTCCATTGATCCCGCCTGCCCGAGCGACGCAATGCGGCGGTGACGAAAACCGGCTTTTTCGAGGGCGGCGGCGGCGATGGGAAGGTCTTCGCGCCGCAGCAGAATGTCCACATCGCGAGTATTGCGAACGGCAGCTTCGTCCGCGCGCGAGACCCACGCGGCCACGGCGTTGCCGCCGACCACCGCATAGGGCACATGCGCCGCCTCCAGAGCTGCGGCAGCGCGCAGCAGGCGTCGTCGCACGTTTTCGATCGCGTTGCTCATGCGCTGCCAGGAGACGGGTTGCAGGCTCGTGAACATGGTGGTAAGGCCACAGAATGTGCGGCGGGTCTCCGCTGGAGTCGAGTTTTCATCGAGAGCCCCAAAGCGGGATCGTGAACAGCCGGCCGGCCCGTTCAGGATGATGTGCCGCCTGACGAGACGAATGGCACCTTACGCCTTCACCCGCTCAATATGCGCCCCGAGGCCGTTGAGCTTTTCGTCGATCAGCTCGTAGCCGCGGTCGATGTGATAGACGCGGTTGACCTCGGTGACGCCCTCGCTGTCGAGCCCCGCGAGGACGAGCGCCGCGCTGGCGCGTAGATCAGATGCCATGACGGGCGCGCCGCTCATGCGCTCGACGCCGCGGATGATCGCGGTCGCGCCGTTCAACGAGATGTCCGCTCCCATGCGTTTCATCTCGGAAACGTGCATGAAACGTTGCGGAAAGATCGTTTCGGTGATGACGGAAATGCCGGGGGTCTTTGAGAAGAGCGCACACATTTGCGCCTGCATGTCGGTCGGAAAATCCGGGTAGGGATTGGTCGTGAGTTCGACGGCTTTGCGACCGCCGTTCGGGGTGATTGTGAGGTTGTCGCCATCGGTGACGAGGGTGAAGCCCGCGCGAGTCAGGGCATCGATGACGCTGGTGAGGTGCGAGGGATCGACGCGGCGCAGCTTTACTTCCTTCCCCGCGATGGCGCCCGCGACGAGGAAGGTGCCGGCTTCGATGCGATCGGGAATGACTTCGTGCTCGGTACCGTGGAGTTCCTTCACGCCTTCGATGACGATGCGACGGGTGCCGGCGCCTTCGATTTTCGCGCCCATTTTGTTGAGGAAATTGGCGAGATCGACGACCTCGGGTTCGGCGGCGGCGCTGTCGATGACGGTGATGCCTTCGGCGAGGACCGCGGCCATCATGACGTTATCGGTGCCGAGGACGGTCGGTCCTTGATTGCCACGGAGGTTCATCGAGCCGCCTTTGAGGTGGCCGGCGAAGACTTTCACGTTGCCGGCGTCGATGCGGTAGGAAGCGCCGAGCGCCTCGAAGCCTTTCAAATGCAGGTCGATCGGGCGGTCACCGATGACGCAGCCGCCGGGCAGCGAGACGGTGGCCTCCTTTTCGCGGCCGAGAAGCGGGCCGATGACGCAGACGGAAGCCCGCATCTTGCGGACGATTTCATACGGCGCCTCGGTGATGATTTTCTCCGCCTGCACGGTGACAGTGCCGCTCGCCCGCTCGACGTGCGCGCCGAGGTGCGAGAGAATTTGCAGCATGTAGTGAATGTCGCTCAGGTCGGGGACGTGATGGATGACGCACGGTTCCTTGGTCAGCAGCGTGGCCGCGAGGATGGGGAGGGCGGAGTTTTTCGAGCCGCTGATTTTGACGTTGCCGCTGAGGGTGTGGCCGCCGTGAACGAGAATTTTATCCATAAGTTGCGAAGAGGAATCGGTTGCGGCCTTGGTAGTCGGTTTGTGCGCGGATGTCTTGGAAATTGTGCGCGGTGAGGAGGTTGGTGAGCGGAGCGGTCTGGTCGTCGCCGATTTCCAAAGCGAGGCGGCCGTGGAGGTGTGCGGCGGCTTGCGGGAGAAAACGACGGAAAAGATCAAGGCCGTCGGAGCCGCCATCGAGGGCGTTCAGCGGGTCGTATTGCACTTCGCGCGAGAGGGCGGGGATTTCGTCGCGGGCGATATACGGGAGATTGGCGACGATGAGATCAAAGTTACTCGTGACCTTCGCGAGCAGGTCGCTTTCGATGAAGGTGACGCGCTCGGCGAGTCCGAGGCGGGCCGCGTTTTCGCCCGCCAGCGCGAGCGCGTCGGGCGAAATATCCACCGCTTCGACCTGCGCTTCCGGCCACGCGGCGGCGAGCGTGAGCGGGATGACGCCGCTGCCGGTGCCGACGTCGAGGACGCGCGTGGCTGGGCCGGCGGCGAGGAGGAGTTCGCAGAGTTGTTCCGTCTCGGGGCGGGGAATGAGGGCGCGCTTGTCGCAGAGGAAACTGCGCCCGTGAAACTCCGCCGTGCCGAGCAGATGCTGAAGCGGCTCACCCGCCGCGCGGCGTTTGACCAGCCCGCGCAGTGGCTCCAGCTCTTGCTCGCCGAGCGGGCGATCGAATTCCATGTAGAGTTCCATGCGCTTTTTGCCGAGCACATGGGCGAGCAGATGTTCGATATTCAGCCGGGCACTCTCGATACCGCTTTTCTGGAAATACGCGGTCGTCGCCTGGATGACCTCAAGCACGGTTTTCATGGAGCCTCTGACCGCCCGACCCCGACTACTGGGTGGCCCGCCGATATTTCTCCTGCTTCGACTGCTTGCGCACCGCTTCGAAGAGTTTCGGGATGGCGGTCTTGTTGGCGCTGTTGAGAATCATCGTGGGAATGCCGCCGCCGGAATCCGAATAGATGCTGTAGGTCGCGCGGGTCTTGCCTCCGGGCGCCGGCTCCAGCAACCAGGAGCCTTCGGTGATTTTCACGCGGGTCACGCCTTTCTTCTCCGCGGGGCCGAGATTGTTGGCGGCTTCCCAGCGGTTGCAGTAGATCGTGCCGCCGGTCGGGCAGGGTTTGGTTTCACATTTCACGCGCACGGTGTAGTCGCGCTCCCCCACGAAGGGCGGTGAGAGACGCTGATAGCCGATGCGCGTTTCGCCGTTGTTCGAGAGCGTCTTCGTCTCGACAACGTAGGGCATGAACTTTGGATACTCGGCGGTGTCGTCGATCACGCGCTTGACCACGATCGGCTCGGCGTCGATCAGGCCCACGCCTTTGCACTCCAGGAGCGAAGAGCCTTTGCGCGGCCGAGTGTAGGTGGTGAGTTCGTCGCCGCGGGCGACGACGGTCCAGCCGTCCACGATTTCCGCGGCCGGGCTGGCGAGCGGAAAAATAACGCAGGTGAGGAGGACGGCGAACCGGGCAAAGGAGCAGAGCGACATTGGCGCGGCCAAGAACGCAGAAATGCGGGCGAGGGGCAAGCGGTTCGGCAAAAGTGGCGGCTCAGTTTGGAAAATTGCGGCTCTTCGACTGCGTTCGGTCCCGCCTGCGCCCGCACGGAACCCCGCTCAGAATGACGCGCTCACTTTCACAAGCGGCAAAAAGGACTGACGCGGGCGGCGGACGCGCTATCCGGCGAGACTCGCTTCGGCGAGGCGATCTGCCATGTCGGCGGCCTGGAGGGCCGCGATCATTCCCTCGATGTCGCCGTTGAGGAAGCTGTCGAGGCTGTAGAGGGTGAGTTTGATCCGGTGGTCGGTGACGCGGTTTTCCGCGAAATTGTAGGTGCGGATTTTTTCGCTGCGGTCGCCGGTGCCGACCTGGCTCTTGCGGTGCGCGGCGTTTTTCTCGGCTTCCTCGCGTTGCTTCACTTCGAGCAGGCGGGAGCGGAGAATGGTCAGGGCCTTTTCCTTGTTCTTCTGCTGAGAACGGCCGTCCTGACAGCGCACGATGGTGCCGGTCGGGATATGCATGACCTGCACGGCGGAGTCCGTGGTGTTGACGCCCTGGCCGCCGGGGCCGCCGGCCCGGCAGACGGCGACGCGGATTTCGTCGGGCTTGAGCTCGAAATCGACTTCCTCGGCTTCCGGGAGCACGGCGACGGTCGCGGTGCTGGTGTGGATGCGACCCTGCGCCTCGGTGGCCGGCACGCGCTGCACGCGATGCACGCCGCTCTCGTAGCGCATCGTCCGGAAGACCTGGTCGCCGGTCACCTTGAAGATCACTTCCTTCATCCCGCCCAGTTCACCGTTGCTCGATTCGAGCGGCTCGATCTTGAAGCCATGCGCTTCGGCGAAACGGGTGTACATCCGGTAAAGATCGGCGGCGAAAAGCGCGGCTTCGTCGCCGCCGGTGCCACCGCGGATTTCCACGATCGCGTCGCGGTCTTCGTTCGGATCAGGCGGGAGCAGGGCGTATTGCACCGCCCGCTCGGTTTCGGTGATCTGCTTTTCGAGCGCGGGGATTTCCGCCGCGGCCATCTCCGCCATTTCGGCATCGTCGCCTTTCGCCAGTTCCTGGTTGTCCGCCAGATCGAGGCGCGCCTTTTTCAGGGCCTCCCAGTTGGCGAGCAATTCCTTCAGCCGGGTGTGCTCGCGCAGAATCTCCCGGGCCTTCCGCGGATCGGCGTAGAGATCGGCCGATGAAATCTCGGCTTCGAGTTCGCGGAAGCGATCGGTCTTGCGGGCGATGAGAGGTGCGAAGTCCATGGGGCAAAAGAAAACGGTGAAGACGCGCGGGGCATCTTCACCGTCTCGAAAGTTTCAAATGGCGATCTAGGCGCTCTTCTTGCGGCTCTGGGCGGCGCCGTAACGACGCGAGAATTTCTCGATGCGTCCGGCGGTATCGACGAATTTCTGTTCGCCGGTGAAGAACGGGTGGCAGGCCGCGCAGATGCCGACTTTGATGTCGCGCTTGGTCGAGCGGGTGTGGTAGGTCGCGCCGCACGCGCAGGAAATCGTGGTCTGTTCGTAGTTGGGATGAATATCTGCTTTCATGGCTTGGAAAAGGGTGGCCAAAGTAGCCCGCTCCTCCCGACCCGCAACCAAAAACTCCGCCAATCTTCCGTGACCGAACCCGCTTCTGAAAATCCGCTCCTCGCCGCCTGGCAGCATACCCTGGCTCGCTTCGGCCCGAGGCCGGCGATTTTTTCCACGTCGGGAGAGGTGCTCCGGACTTTCATAGGAATCGGGCTGGAGGCGGTGAAGATCGCGCGGCTCTTCGACCGCATCCCGGCGCGCTCCGTGGTCGCGGTGCAGATCGGCAACAGCGAGCGCTGGCCCGAACTGCTCCTCGCCCTCTGGCGGCGGAACCTCATCCCGCTGCCGCTCGGTGAAACGAGCCCGACGGAACTCGCAGTGACGCTGGGCACCTGCCGCGCGGCGGCGCTGGTCACCAACGACGGCGGCCCGCTCGTCGTCCATCGCCGCCCCGTGCCGCCGGACGCCACGTCCTGGTTCGGACCGGTGCCGGACTTCCTGAAGCTGACTTCCGGCACCACGAGCGTGCCGCGCGCCATCCGTTTCCGTGGCAGCCAGCTCCTCGCCGATTGCGAGAATATCTGCACGACCATGGGCCTGACCGACCTCGATGTGAACTACGGCGTCATTCCGCTCTCCCACAGCTACGGCTTCAGCAATCTGGTCACCCCGCTCCTCGTCCGCGGCGTCCGGCTGGTGATCAGCAGCGACCGCTTTCCGCGCGCGATTCTCGATGGGCTCGCGACTTCCGGGGCCACGGTCTTTGCCGCGACTCCGCTCTTTTTCCAAAAGCTCGCGGAACTCGAAAAGCAGCCGAAACTCGAAGCGTTGCGCCTCTGCATCTCCGCCGGCGCGCCGCTGCCGCGCCAGGCCGCAGGCATGTTCAGCGCGAAATTCGGACTGAAGATCCATCCTTTTTACGGATCCTCGGAATGCGGCGGCATCGCTTATGACGCCTCGGACGAGCGGCACTACGAAGACGGCTTCGTCGGGACGCCATTGCGGGATGTCGATATCGCCTGCGCGGACGAGATCGGCCCGATTTCCGTGAGCGGCCCGGCCGTGGGGGATGGCTACTTTCCCGATGACGACGAAGCCGTGCTCGGGGGCGGCTATTTCGTGCCGGGCGATTTGATCCGCCACACGGAACGTGGGCTGTATCTGATGGGCCGCACGTCGGAGATCATCAATGTGGCCGGGCGCAAACTGAACCCGCTCGAAGTCGAGGCCCGGCTCGCGGAATATCCCGGAGTGAAGCAGGCGGTCGTCTTTGGCATTAAGTCCGCGCTGCGGGGAGAGGAGCCGGTGGCGTGCGTCGTCGGCGACGATCTGGGGCGCGAGGCGCTGTTGCGCTTTTGTCAGGAAAAACTGAGCGCGTGGCAGGTGCCGCGCGATGTCTGGCTGGTTGGGGAAATCCCCGGCAATGAGCGTGGCAAGATCAGCCGGCGGGCGCTGGCCGAGACTTATCGCGTGCAACGATTGAAGCTGTCATGACCGCGCTCGTCGCCGATTCCAAGTGCCTGCGTCACGACACCGGCTTCGGTCATCCCGAGCGCGCCGAGCGTTTCACCGCTGTCTTCGATGGGCTGAAGGCTGCGGGGCTCATCGAAAAACTGGTCCGGATCGAGCCGCGTGCGGTCAGCGCGGAGGATTTGGAACTCGTCCACGGCGCGCGCTACCTCGCGCTCGTTGAACACGAGATCACGTCCAAGCTTCCGCAACTCAGTACCGGGGACACCGCCATCTCGGCTGCGTCGTGGGATGCGGCCCGGATCGCCGCGGGCAGCGCGCTTGCGGCGGTGGATGTGGTGGTCGGTGGCAAAGCAGCGAATGCCTTCTGCCTCGTCCGCCCGCCGGGCCATCACGCGAGCGGGGATCGGGGCATGGGCTTTTGCATTCTGAACAACGTGGCGCTCGCCGCGCGGCACGCGCAGAAACGGCACGGACTGAAGCGCGTGCTCATCGTCGATTGGGACGTCCATCACGGCAACGGCACCCAGGATATTTTCTACGCGGATGGCTCGGTGTTCTTTTTCAGCACGCACCAATGGCCGTGGTATCCGGGCACCGGCCCGGCGAAAGAGACCGGCGAAGGTGCGGGGAAGGGGACGACGCTCAATTGCCCGCTGCCCGCGGGGTCGGGCCGGGCGGAAATTTTCGCGGCATTTGAGAAGCAACTGGTCCCGGCGATGGACGAGTTTCGCCCGGAACTCGTGCTCATCTCCGCGGGATTTGACTCCCGCGTCGGCGACCCGCTCGGGCATTTCCAACTGACCGATCAGGACTTTACGGACCTGACGAAACTGGTGCGGCAAATAGCCGACAAACACGCGCAAGGGCGCGTCGTGTCACTGCTCGAAGGCGGCTACAGCCTCAGCGGCCTGGCCCGTGCGGCGACCGCGCATGTTGCGGCGTTGCTGGCTTAGGTGCGTCCCGTCCCCGTCATCCTGAGCTTGCGAGGAACCTCTGATCCCTTTCCGGAATCTTCAGCGATGCCGCGGAGGAAAGGCAGAAGTCGGAGATCCTTCGCAAGCTCAGGAGGACTTGTTTGGAAGGCGCTTCCCGCGGAGTGGTTCCGCGGCGCCGGTTACATCATCCGGGCGGGCTGGCCGGTGCTTTCCAGCACCGAGTGCCAGAGTTCGCTTTGGGGATCGACCTTGCGGCGGCCTTGCGTGGCCAGGGCGATCGGCAGATGCACGAACGCGCCGTGCCAGCGGCCGACGAGCATGGCCGTCTTGCCCGCCATCGCGGCATGCACCGCATGCTGCGCGAGCTGCGAGCAATAGACGTTGTCCTGCGCATTGGCCGGCACGCTGCGAATGATGTAGCTCGGATCGAAATACTTCAGGTTGCACTCGAAACGCCGCTCCTTGAAGAACGCCGTGATGCGTTCCTTCAGGAACATGCCGATGTCGCCATATTTCTTGTTGCCGCTGGCGTCGGTACCGTCGGCGCTTGCCATGAGATTCTGCCCGGCGCCTTCCGAAACGATCATCACCGCGCTCTTCTTCTTCGCCAGCTTGTAACGGAGCGCTTCGAGCAGGCCGCGTTCACCGTCGAGCTGGAACGGGACCTCGGGGATGAGCACGAAATCCACGTTGCCGCCCGCGAGTGCCGCATAGCACGAGATGAAGCCGGAATCGCGGCCCATCAGCTTGATCAGGCCCACGCCATTGACCGCCCCGGTCGCCTCGACGTAGCCGCACTTCACGGCCTGCACGGCATTGGAAAAGGCGGTCTCGAAACCGAACGACTTGTCGAGATACATGATGTCGTTGTCGATCGTCTTGGGGATGCCGACGACGGCTTTCTTCAATCCCCGCCGCAGGCACTCCGCGGAGATTTCCGCGGCGCCGCGCAGCGTGCCGTCCCCGCCGACCACAAAAAACAAATCGACGTTCATCTCCTCGAGCAGGTCCACCATCTCCTCGATCTTCTGCGGCCCGCGCGAGCTGCCAAGGATGGTCCCGCCGAAGTTGTGAATCTGCGACACCGACTCTGGTTTGAGCAGCATCGGAGTGTGTCCGTAGCGCGGGATCAGCCCTTCGTAGCCGTAGCGGAAGCCATACACCTTCGTCACCGCGTAGCGGTAGTGAAGCTGCGAGACGACCCCGCGGATGATGTCGTTCAAGCCCGGGCACAGCCCGCCGCAGGTCACGATGGCGGCGGTGGTCTTGGCGGGATTGAAGAAGATCTTTTCGCGGGGTCCGGCGGATTCAAAGCTGAGATCCGAGTTCCCAGGGAGCGGCCCGTCGTCGATGTCCAGTGTATGATTGAAAAGCACGTGCTCATCGTCCCGGCGGAAATTGACCTCGACTCCTCCTCCGATGTGGCGCAGCGGCGAAATGATCTCACACGGCCCTAGTGATTTGATCGATGTATCCATTTGGGCGGAGACCAATGGCGGGAATCGCCTGCAAGCTCAAGATGGAAACGGCGACACTCGCGAAACAATTGTCTGCGCGCCGCTTGCCAAGCAGGCATCCGCTTTCCATCATCGTTGCGAAACCAATGAGCGCCGCCCCGTGCGACGCCGCAACCAATTAAAATTATGGCCTACGAACTACCCGCCCTCCCTTATCCGCCTGCTGCGCTCGAGCCCCACATCGACGCCAAGACGATGGAAATCCACCACGGCAAGCATCACCAGGCTTACGTCACCAATCTTAACAAGGCGCTGGAAAGCGCGCCCGCGGAAGCCAACCAGCCCGTCGAAGAACTCATCAAGAACATCGGCAAGCTGCCCGAAGGCATCCGGGCCGCAGTGCGCAACAACGGCGGAGGCCATGTGAACCACAGCTTTTTCTGGAAGCTGCTCACGCCGAAGAGCGAAGGCAAACCCGTCGGCAAACTCGCCGACGCGATCAACGCCGCCTTCGGTGACTTCGAGCAGTTCAAGGAGAAGTTCAATGCCGCGGGCGTCGGGCGTTTTGGCTCGGGCTGGGTCTGGCTCTGTGCCGACGGGGGCAAGGTGAAGATTTGTTCCACGCCGAATCAGGACAACCCGACGATGGATGTTGCCGAAGGCTGCGGGGGCACGCCCGTCCTCGGCATCGACGTCTGGGAGCACGCCTACTACCTGAACTACCAGAACCGCCGCCCGGATTACCTCAAGGCGATCTGGAGCGTCATCAACTGGGCGCAAGCGGAGGAAAACTTCCTCGCCGCCACCAAGTAAATCCGTTTTCCCTTCCGGGGTTGAAACCGCCCGAAGTCGCCCACGCGGCTTCGGGCACTTTTTTGATTGGGAGCGAATTGATTCGCGGACCGATGGGCCGGAAACCACTGGGAAACTTCTCAGGGCAATCGCTCTGCGGGCGCTAGCGGAACTTCGTTTTTTTCTTCTCCGCCATCTTCGCTTCCAACTGCTCGAGCAACTGGCGGGTGGATTGGGACTGTGGGTGCTCGGGACCCAGCGTTTTTTGCAATCCGACATCCGCGCGTTTGGCCATCTCCAAGGCCTCGGTGGTCCGCGACTGATTGCGCAGGATGTTGGCGAGATGGTAGATCGCACCCAGCGTCGTCGCGGCTTCCGGGCCGAGCGTGCGCCGGCGGATTTGCAGGATCGCCCGCGCTTCCTTCTCGGCCTCATCATTCTGTCCCGTCGCCGCCAGCAACGCGCTCAGGAAGGTGCGATTGGTCAGCGTATCGGCGTGTTCCCCGCCCAGCGTCCGCACCAGGCCCGTCTGCGCCTCGCGATACAGCGCGAGTGCTTCCGTGGCCTTCCCGGTTTCCGTCAAGCCAGCCGCCAGGCTCATCTTCGAGCGGGCCACCCGCACATCCTCGGCGCCGAATGCCCGGGTCTGGAGCGCGATCACCGTCCGCTGTTCGCGGATCGCTTCCGAAAGACGCCGCTGGCTGAAAAGCATCTTCGCCAGACTTTCGCGAGCGCCGATCGTTTTGACATTATCCGGCCCGAGCTTCTTCGCATAGATGGCCAGGATCGCCCGGCACTCCCGCTCCGCCGGGATCTGCTCGCCGAGCGCGTGCTGCGCCCGGGCGAGCAGCAGACGATCCTCCAACGTCAGCGGATCTTCCGCCCCGAGGATCATGACATCCTCCTGAACCGCGGCCCGCGCGGCCTTCCCGGCTTCGGCGGGTTGACCGTCGCGCAGGAGTCTGTCGATTCGCGCGGCGCGTTCGGCGTGCGTTTCCGCATGGCCGTCCGCCGCCAGGGGCGAAAGGAGGGCGCAAACAGCGGAGAGGACCAGGACGAATCGCTTGAACGGGAAAAGCCTCATGTTCCGGCATTTAACCGCGTCTCTCCCCAGCGGGCAAGAGCTTCGCCGCTGCGGCTCCGCGAAAGAATCCGCGAAAGAATCCGCG